>Ga0068859_100000122_pt1 | contig 73873 bp, 65 predicted proteins | sample KBSSwiS22_FD_66585 | JGI IMG/M metagenome (GOLD analysis project Ga0068859, IMG submission 66585) | Switchgrass rhizosphere microbial communities from Kellogg Biological Station, Michigan, USA - KBS Switchgrass S2-2 | ecosystem: Host-associated > Plants > Roots > Rhizosphere > Soil ...
GGGTGCTGCGCCGCCCGCCGCTCGGTGGGCTGACGCCGTCGGCGCATGACGTGCTGCGCGAGTACCGCGTGACCGCCGCCCTGTCCGCGACCGACGTCCCGGTACCCGCGCCGTCGCGCACGACGAGGGTGACGTGCTGGGCGTGCCGTTCGCGGTCGTCGACTACGTCCCCGGCCTGGTCATCCGTACGGAGGAGGAGCTGCACACCCTCCCCCAGGCGGACATCGACCGCTGCGCCTACGCGCTGATCGACGTCCTGGCCCGGCTGCACGCCCTCGACCCCGAGACGATCGGCCTGGGCGCCTTCGGCCGGCCGCAGGGCTATCTCGGCCGGCAGATCCGCCGGTGGAACGACCAGTGGCAGCGGGTAGGCACCCGGGAGCTGCCCGACATCGACGCGCTGCACGCCGGGCTCGCCGCCGCGGCGCCGGCGGAGTCCGGCGCGTCGGTCCTGCACGGCGACTTCCGCATCGACAACGTCATCCTCGCCGCCGACGACCCGGGCGACGTGCGGGCGGTGGTCGACTGGGAGATGGCCGCGCTCGGCGACCCGCTCGCCGACCTGGGCGTCCACATCGCCTACGCCGACCCGGCCTTCGCGCCGGTGCTCGCTGGCTCGGCGGCGTCGACCAGCCCGCGCCTACCGGGTACGGACGCCCTGCTCGACTGCTACGCCACGGCCACCGGCCGGGACCTGGGCGACTTCTCGTTCTACCTCGCCCTCGGATACTTCAAGGTCGCCGTCATCGCCGAAGGCATCCACGCCCGCTACCTGCAGGGTGTGACCCGCGGCGAGGGGTTCGAGCACGTCGGCGAGGCGACGGCACCGCTGGCCGCGGCCGGCCTGCGCGCGCTGAGAGGCGCGCGCGGCGGCGCCCCGGGAAGTGTCCCGAACGGTGCGTTCGAAGGCGCTCCGAGGTTCGAAGGCGCCCCGAGGAACGGAGGCGCTCCGAGGAACGAACCAGCCAGTCAATGACCAACGTCCTACTTGGACCGATCCGGCAGATCACTGCGCGGACCGTCGCGCGCACGCCGCGACACCGCATAGCGGCGACCGCAGGCACCGAGGAACGGATCGTGTTCACCCTCGACCGTGGCTTCGGGAACATCCGCGCCTACCCGCGCCGCCCGACCATCAGCGGTTCGCCAGCGGGCGGACGGTCAGTCGCTCCTGCGGCGCGCGATCTGGGCGGGCTGCCTCCCCGCGACCAGCGCGTGGACCTCGGTCACTCCGGAGCCGTACACCTTCGTCACATCGCGCAGTTCGAGGACAGCGGTCGTCATCGGGTGGTCCTCGCCTTCGCGACGCGGCGCGGCGGGGCGGCCCCATCGGCCGAGGCCCCCGGCCCGGCGGCGACGGCGTCGCCGGCCGGCGAGGCGGGAAGGACCGCGGCGGCACGGTGGCGGAGGCGAGCATCTGCGGCGTCGAGCCAGCGGACGATCGCCTCCAGCCGGAAGATCTCGGCGTCCGCGACGAGGAGCAGGCCAAGGTCGTCCTCGGCGGCGTCCTGCTTCAGGCGGGTGAACCGGCTCATCGACTCGAGCAGGCGACGCCGGTGCGCCTGGACGATCTGGGCGACGTCCGCTCCGGGCAGCCGCGCCGCGACGAGGATCTTGATGACCAGCTCGTCCCGAGGGGGTGCGTCCGCGGCCGGCGGCGTCCGCAGCCAGGCGGCGAGTTCGTCGGCGCCCTCGGGCGTGATCCGGTAGGTCCGCTGCGGCCCGGGCTCCTCAACGTCGTCCGAGGCGACCAGGCCGTCGCGTTCCAGCCGCGCCACCGTCGTGTACACCTGCCCGACGTTGAGCGGCCAGACCTCCCCGGTCCGCGCCTCGAACTCCTGGCGGAGCTGGAGTCCGTACTTCGGGCCCTCGCTCAGCAGGGCCAGCAGGGCATGTCGCACGCTCACGAACCACCGTCCTTCACGGGTATACCCCGTATCATACCCGGTATACTCGTGGTGTTCGCAGCCCCGGCCCGGCCGCGGAGGAGAACCGGGACGACCGGCCTGACACGCCCAGGGGCACCAGAGATCGCCGTCGCGGCCACATGGCCTTCACATTTCGGTGCAGTAGCTTGCGGCCATGCGCGGATGGTCGTGGTCGTCGCCCGGTCGGCCGCGGCGCTGTTCGCCGTCGGCTCCGGGCGCCTCGTGCTCGAGGAGACCCCGGACGACGAGGCGATCGGGCCTGCGAGCGGGCTCTTCGACCCCGCCTCGTCGCCGGCCGTGCGCCCGCCCGTGAACCGATCCCTGGCCACGGCCGCGGCCGGGCTCGCGTTATCCGCGCCCGAAAGTCCGGAAAGAGGACGAGGACATCAATGACACCGTCAGTCAGGAGCAGGGGGCGCCACGCCGTCACGCGGCTCGCCCCCAAGGTTCCCGAGATCACCGTCATGTTCTGGATCATCAAGGTCCTCACGACGGGGATGGGTGAGGCCGCGTCGGACTTCCTCGCCAACCGCAGTGTTCCGCTGGCGGGCGGGGTGGGCCTCGTCGGGTTCGTCGTGGCGATGTGGCTGCAGCTGCGCACCCGCCGCTATGTCACCGTCGTCTACTGGTTCGCGGTGGCGATGGTCGCGGTCTTCGGCACGATGGCGGCCGACGGCGTTCACCGCGTTCTGGGCGTCCCCTATCCGGCCACGACCGTGTTCTACGCCGTCGCGCTCGCCGCGATCTTCTACCTGTGGCGCCGCGACGAGCGGACGCTGTCGATCCACAGCATCGTCACCCGGCGGCGCGAGATGTACTACTGGTCCGCCGTTCTCGCCACCTTCGCCCTCGGCACGGCCGCCGGAGACCTCACCGCCTTCACCCTGCACCTCGGCTATTTCGCGTCGATCGGCTTCTTCGGCGTCGCGATCCTCATTCCCGCGGTCGCGTATCGGGCCCGCCTCATGAATGAGGTCGGAGCGTTCTGGTTCGCCTATGTGCTCACCCGGCCCCTCGGCGCGTCGATCGCCGACTACATCGGCAAGGAACCCGACAAGCATGGCCTCGGCTACGGCGACGGAACCGTCACTGTGGTCGCCACGGTGGTGATCGTGATCCTGGTCGGCTATGTGGCCTGGACCCGAGGCGACGTCCAGCGGCAATCGGAGGACGAGGAACCGACGCCGCCATCGCACCAGGGGCGGGCATCCGTGCCCTCCCAGTACGGCGCTCCCTACCGGGGCTCGGCTGCGCGGCCGGCCGCGGAGCCGACGGACCGATGACGGCTGGCGCCTCAGTCCGTCCAGGTGCCGTGATGCGAGGCAGGTCGTGATGCGCGCCGGGACGGACAGGCCGCGGCAGCAAGGCCACACCCAGACCCGGCGGCCCACACCCGCAGAGATCAACCACGAGACTTCCGAATACTTACACCACGGGTCTATTGCGGTTACCTTTGAACGGTCGTCATCGCGGCCCGCATCCGGACCGTGCGGTACCAAGGGGGCCGCCGGCCGTTGACGGCTCTGGGATCCGTGAGCCGGATGACGCCGCGACCCCGAGGAGGCGTGGTGGACAAGATCCACACCAACTGTCGGATCTGCTTACAACGTTGCGGCATCACCGTCACCGTCGAGGACAACCGCGCGGTGCACATCGGTCCGGACAAGGACAACCCGCTTTCCTGGCGCGACTTCTGTGTCAAGGGCCGCACCGCCGCGGAGCTCGTGGAACATCCGCGACGGATCCGCGTGCCGATGCGTCGCGTGGGCGACCGCTATGTCGAATCGACGTACGACGAGGCGTTCGCCGAGATTTCAGAGGCGTTGCGAGGGATCATCGATCACGGCGGCCCGGACGCAGTCGGTTGTTACTACGGAAATCCGGCGGGTTTCGATCCAGCGGGTCTTGTCGGGCTGACCCGGTTCATGCGGGGCCTCGGCAGCCGCAGCATCTTCAACTGGGGATCGATCGACACCAACGCCAAGATCGTGGTCTGCGGCGAGATGTACGGTGTCAATCTGCTTCCGATGATCCCCGACGTCGACGACTGTGACTGCTTCTTATTCGTTGGCACCAACCCCGCCGAGAGCAAGATGACGTGGGTCACCTCCGTTTCCGATGGGTGGCGGCGCATTCTCAAGCGCGTCGCGGGCGGTGCTGACCTCATCGTCCTAGACCCGTATCGCACCGCGACCGCCGCGGCCGCGACATCGCACGTCCGCCTGCTACCGGGCGAGGACTGGGCCTTTCTCCTGGGAATGTTGAAGGTCATCTTCGCGAACGGGTTGGAGGACCAGGCGGCCTGCGCCGCGGAGAACGGGGTGGACGAGCTGCGTCGCCTGGCGGACGACGCGCCGATCGAGCTGCTCGCCCGGCGTGCCGGGGTCGAGCCCGACTACATCGTGCAGGCGGGTCTGCGCTTCGGCCGGGCGCGTACCGCGATAGCCACCGCTCGCACGGGCATCTCGCAGACCAGCCGCGGCACGCTCGCCATGTGGTTCACCGAGGTGCTGAACATCGTCACCGGTCGCTGGGATCGTCCCGGTGGCAGGTACTTTCAGCCGGGCTATACCGCGATCGGCTTGCAGTCGTACGACCCGAATCCGCACCTCTCCCGGGTGGCTGGTCGTCCCGCCATCGATGGCTGTCACTCGCTGGCCGAGCTCCCCGGTGAGATCCTCACGCCCGGGCCTGGTCAGATCCGGGCGCTGTTCATCGACCACGGCAACCCCGTGGTGTCCGGCCCGGAGGGCGCCGCGCTCGACGAGGCGCTGGCAGGCCTGGAACTGCTGGTGGTGGTCGACATCGTGCAGCGCGAGAGCCACCGCCACGCCGACTGGCTCATCCCCGGTACGCATTGGCTCGAGCGCGGTGACATCTCGCCGTACAATTCCGCCGCCCTCGAATTGCCGTTCGCCCAGTTCGCCTTCCAGGCGTTGCAACCGCCGGCGACGATTCGTCCCGAATGGCAGTTGTACAACGGCCTGGCCCGGGCATTGAAGCTGCCGCGCTACGGGCCTGACGACCCGCCGTACTCACCGGAGGAATCGTGGCGCAAGGCGGTCGAGCGCGGCGGACGTGTCACCTGGGACGAGATCATGTCGCACCCGCACGGCGTCATGTTCGGCGGCAAGGAGTTCGGCCATGCCCGAGAGGCGTTGCGCACGCCCGACCAGCGTATCCGGCTGGCGCCGCCGAGCTTCGTCGCGGAGGCGCGACGCCAACTCGCGGCTGAGCCGGCCGTCGCGCCGTCCGACCTGCCGTTCCGGCTCGGCAACCGCCGCCGGAACAGTTCCATGAACTCGTTCCTCAACGACTTGCCGGGCAGCCGCCGACTCCTCGACCGCAACCGGGTCGAGGTCCACCACGAGGACGCGGGGCGGCTCGGCCTGCAGGACGGCGACCGGGCGAGGGTACGCTCTCGAACAGGCGCGATCGAGCTCGACGTCGCCGTCACCGACGCGCCGCGCCCCGGCGTGGTCGTCGTGGAACACGGTTGGGGATCGCGTGTCTTCGACCCAGTCGAGGGCGGGCCGCCGGACGTCTTGGGCGCGAACCGCAACCTCCTCACGGCGCGCACCGAGGAGGACCCGCTCTCGCAGATGTCGGCCTTCAACGAGACCTGGGTCGCGGTCGAGCCCGTGGGCGTCGGGCGCGGGAGTGCCTAGCCCGATTTTCTGTACTTACGAGTAACTTGAGCCCTTCCGGGCCGTGATCAGCGAGATGGCCGCCCCGCCTGACCTGTGGCGTTGCGTGGGCTGCGCAGCTCGCGGTCGGTTGACCAGGCCGACTCGTCAAAAGCCCGACGCGCCGCCGGGATCGCCGCGAGTCCCTCCGAGCGCGCGTCTGGTCGAGACAGGTCAGAGCCCCGCAGCAGCCGCCAGGCAGCGCGGGGCTCTGGGATTTCCGGGGTCCGTACTGCAGTTCGTACTGCAATTGTCACTGCTGCGGAACTTACCCTGGCCGCAACCGTCGCTGGATGTGGCCATCGGCGTCGACCGCGTTGACCGGACGCCCCCGCGATGAGCTGTCAGCGCCGGCGGCCTGCGTGGGTCGTGCCGGTCGGTAGCAGGTCGCGGCCGGGAACCCGGCCGCGGGCCTGATGGGTCGCGATGGCGGCGGACTGGCTGAGGCGGTGGCCCAGCTCGATGACGTCCTTGACGGGGATCGGGTGGTCCGGGCCGGTGATGCTCAGGGAGAGCAGTACCCGGCCGATCGGGTCGAAGACGGGTGCAGCGACGGTCTTCACGACGATCTCGTCGGCGTCGGTGAGGCCGTCGAAGGACAGCAGCATCTCGTCGCTCTTCGCGACCACCTCGGTGAGGTGCTGCTCGGCCTGTTCGTCGGTCGGCTCGTCGCGCAGCTTCGCGACGGCGTCGATCATCGCGGGCGCGGCGATGGCCGCCAGGGGGACACTGAAGCCCCGGTCGCGGATCTCCCCGAGGATGTGGCGGTAGAGCTCGCGCAGGGGTGCGGGCAGCGCGGCCCGCTCCAGCCAGCCGGTGATCGCGTCGTCGTCGGCCCAGGCCAGGAACACGGCGCCGATCGGGGCGAGCATCGGCGTGCGGTCGCCCGGATAGCCGATCATGTGTGCACCCGGCGCGGGTCCGCGGCTGGCGAGGTGGATGACATCCCTGCCCGCGACGGCGGAGACAGCGATCTCGGCGTTCAGTTCGTCGGCGAGCACCTCGGCCTGCTCGATGGCGGCACCGATGGCCGGATGCTTTTCGAGCGCGGCAAACCCGGTCGCGGCCAGTGCCGGGCCCAGCACGTAGGTGCGGTGCACCGGGTCGCGGATGAGGAACCCGCAGTCACACAGAACGGCCAGGGTGGCGTGGGCCGAGGCGATGTTCATGCCGAGATGCGCGACGAGCTCGCTGATCGTGAAGCCCCGGGACGGATGCGCGGTCAGGAACGACACGATGTCCGTCGCGCGGGCGGATGCGGGCGCGGGGCGGGCCATGCAGCCACCGTAGCCGAACGTCGCAGCTCGGGTGGTCACAACAGACGCTTGACTGCAAAGGGTCCTTTGCTATAGCAATAATATTTGGTCGACTTACAGCTACCAGTGGGAATGGATGGCAGGCGTCCCCGGCTTCCGCGACCACTACCTCAGCCACGACCAGACCCCGCACTACCGCTACATGAAAAACGTCCTGCAGGCGCTGCACTTCGCCGAGATCGTCCTGTCGCGGGCATCCAACGGCCCGGCTGCTCTGCGGGTGAAGCTCGAAGCCCACGAGCTACTGCTGGAGCGCAGCGGGCGGGAGAACTTCAGCGAGGTCCGCTGGCTGGAAGCCGAGATCCGCGACACCCGAGAGGTACTGTCATGATCCACCCGCGGTTATCCGTCAGCGAGATGTGCACCTACCCCTGGACGTTCGCCGACGAACTGGTCCTGTGGGACTCCCTGGGCCTGCACCACGTCGGCGTGCTGGACGCCAAGCTCAACGCCCACGGACGCGACCAGGCGGTCAACGCCCTGACCTCCAGGTCGCTGAGCCTCACCACCCTGATCTGCACCGACCAATTCGACCTGGGCGCACCCGAGACCTGGAACGCGACCCGCGACGTGGCCAACCAGGCCATCGACCTCGCGGCGACACTCGGCACCAGCGTCTACCTCACCCCCGGCCCCGGCCCCGGCCGGTCGTTCGACGAACTCACCGACGCGCTGGCCGCCGCGGCCGCGCCCTGCGTCGCCCACGCCGCCGCCCAGGGCGTCCGGCTGGCGATCGAACCATCCCAGCGCACCGACCGGTCCTACGTCCACACCCTGCCCGCCGCCATCCAGGTCGCCGACCGCACCGGCCTCGCGCTCATCGTCGACCTCGGCAACTGCTGGCGCGAACCCGACCTCGCCGCCGCTATCCACCAGGTCGGTGACCGGCTCGCCGTCGCCCAGCTCTGCGACGTCCTCGCCCACGAACGCGGCGGCCTGCCAGCCGGAACCCGGGTCGTCCCCGGCGACGGCGACATGCCCGTCGAGGTCTTCGTCCAGGCCGTCCTCGACACCGGCTACACCGGCTCCTTCGAACTCGAACTCGTCGGGCCAGCGGTCGAGACCGAGGGCCTCGAATCCGCGACCCGCCGCGCCGTCGACCGGGCCAACACACTCCTGGAAAAGGTGCTGCCATGAGCCGGGCCATCGTGTTCAACGGCGACGAGACCTGGGAGCTGCGCGACCTGCCCGTCCCGGACCCCCAGCCCGGCGGCGCCATCCTGCGGGTCGAGGCCACCGGCCTGTGTCACAGCGACATCGACCACTTCCGCGGCCACGTCCACACCCCCTGGGGCGGGGCGTTCCCCTCCATCCCCGGCCACGAGATCGTCGGCCGCATCGAGAAGATCACCCCGACGGCCGCCGAGAAATGGGGCGTCACCGAAGGCGACCGGGTCGCCGTCTGGGACATCGTCGTCACCCCAGACGGCCGCTACCGCATCTACGGCCACGACTTCGGCGTCGACGAGGGCTGCGGCCTCTACGGCGGCTTCGCCGAACACCTCGAACTGCTGCCCGGCTCGATGGTCTACAAGCTGCGCGACGACCTGCCCGCCGACCAGCTCACCGTCTTCGAACCACTCAGCTGCGCCGTCACCTGGGTCGCACCAGTCAAAAGCGGTGACGTCGTCGTCATCGAGGGCCCCGGGCACATGGGCATGGCCACCATCGTCGCCGCGAAGGCCGCCGGCGCCGCCAGCGTCATCGTCACCGGAACAGCCAGGGACCGGTTCCGCCTCGACTGCGCCCACAGCATCGGAGCCGACCACACCATCGACGTCGAGACCGAGAACCCGCTCGAACGGGTCCGCGAGATCACCGGCGGCGCGATGGCCGACGTCGTCATCGACGCCGCCGCCGGCAACCCGATCACCGTCAACCTCGCCATGGACCTCGTCCACCCCGGCGGCCACGTCGTCATCGCCGGCATGAAGGACCGCCCGCTCGAAGGCTTCCACAGCGACTGGATCCCCACCCGCCGCATCACCCTGCACCCCGGCGCCGGCCTCGACGCCGCCAGCGCTGTCGCGCTCATCAACGCCGGCCAGGTACCCACCGCCGACCTGCTCGGCGACTCCTTCCCCCTGGAGAAGTTCGAGGACGCCTTCGCGCTGCTGACCCGGTCAACCCCCGGCCGCGACTCCGTCCGCGTCGCGCTGCGGATGAGCTGACCCCGACCGACCACCACACACCAGGGCAGGAGATCCGCCATGGGCGACGCGCAGCAGACCTACCGCGAGGTGATGACCCGCCAACCAACACCGGCCACGACCCCGTTCGAGGCCGCCACCCGGGACTTCGTCTTCGGCGAGGTCTGGTCTCGACCAGGACCTCGGCGACCGCGCTGAACCGCGCCGACCAGAACATCGTCTACCGCGTAGAACAAGCGTTCCGGACACCTGGGGCGGCGGCCTCCGGGCAGCCGTCGACAGTGCGCGGAACGCGCAGCGGGTTGTCGTCGCGCAATTCGGGTGGAAGCAGTGCTTCGGGGGTGTTCTGGTGGACAACCGGGCGCAGCCAACGCTCGATCGCCGTTGCGCCGACGGACGTGGAGGTCGAGGTGGTCGCCGGGTAGGGACCGCCGTGGTGCTGGGCGGCGGCGACGGCGACGCCGGTGGGCCAGGCGTTGACGACGACGCGGCCGGCGAGTTCGGTCAGCCGCGGTAGCAGCCGCGCAGCTGCCGGGTCCTGGTGTGGTCTGGTCGGGCCACCGCTGTTGTCGCGGTGGTGTGTGGCCCGAGTCGACATGGTCGCGATGGCGGTCTGCAGGGTGGCGGTGAGGCTGCCGGGCAGCCGTGCGAGGACGGCGTCGGCCTCGTCGTCCGTGGCGTACCGGGCGATGGTGGTGGTCGGGCCGAAGTTCTCTTCGAGCAGCAGGTCGCACGGGCCTGGGTGGGCGAGTTGCGCGGCGGGAACGGCGACCAGGGCGGGGGTGACCGCACGGGGTCCGTCGGCGTGGGCAGTGACGAGGGTGCGGACGCCGGGCAGTGCGGAGCGGGCCGCGGCGCCGTCGAGGTAGGCCTGGCGCATGCGGTCGTCAAGGAGGACGTCGGCCGCGGTGTTTTGGAGTGCCGCAACCAGTGCGGCGACCATGCGGTCGCCGGCCGTTCCGTCGGGGACGAGGACGAGGCCGGGTTTGACGCAGAACTGGCCGTGTCCGAGCGTGACGGATCCGGCCAGGCCGGCGCCGATGTCCTCGGCGCGGTCGTCGGCGGCGCCGGGGGTGACGACCACGGGGTTGAGCGAGCCGAGTTCGCCGTGGAAGGGGATCGGTGCGGGCCGTGCGGCGGCGGTGTCGAACAGGGCGCGTCCGCCGCGGACCGAGCCGGTGAACCCGGCGGCCGCGACCAGCGGGTGGCGGATCAGGTCGACGCCGGCGTCGAACCCGTGCACGACCTGCACCACGTCGGCGGGCAGGCCGTGCCGCAGCGCCGCGGTCCGGAGGGCCTGGCCTGCCAGGTGCGAGGTGGCCGGGTGGTCGGGGTGCGCCTTGACGACGACGGGGCATCCGGCGGCGAGCGCGCTGGCGGTGTCGCCGCCGGGGACGGAGAAGGCGAGCGGAAAGTTGGAGGCGGCGTAGACCGCGACGACGCCGAGCGGAATCTTGTAGCGGCGCAGGTCCGGTACCGGGGGGACGACGGTGTCGTCCGGGTGGTCGATGATGACGTCGAGGAACCGCCCGGCGTCGACGACGTCGGCGAAGGCCCGCAGCTGCGTCTGGGTGCGGGTGAGTTCCCCGGTCAGGCGGGCCGTTCCGAGGGCGGTCTCGGCGTCCGCGGCCGCCACGAGGGATTCCCGGGCGGTTTCCAGTTCCGTGGCGGCGGTGCGGAGGAACGCCGAGCGCGTCGCGCGGTCGGCGAGGGCACTGCGGGCCGCGTGGGCCGCGCGGACCGCTGCGTCCACGTCCGCGGTCGTCGCCTCCCGCATGGCGTGCTCGCGCTGCTCGCCGGTCCGCGGGTCGGTGCTCCGCACGGGCGCTCCTGGCATGTCCCCGCTCCTCTTGTTCGATATATCGAACGTGGTTCGCAAATGTGAACGCCGAACGACGATAAGCGTGCCCCTCGACCTGGTCAACGGCCTCCCGGGCCTTGACGCCGACTCCGAGAGCCCCCTACGGTCACCGAAGTTCTGAACATGTGACGAAATTTCGAGCACCCTGGGAGTGGTCATGCGGATCACGCGGGTCGATACGCACGTCGTCGGCACGCCGTGGCGGAACCTGACCTATGTGGTCGTGCACACCGACGAAGGCCTCTCCGGTGTCGGGGAGACCCGCATGCTCGGTCACACCGACGCGCTGCTTGGCTACCTGCGCGAGGCCGCGGTCAACCACGTCGTCGGCTCGGACCCGTTCGCGACCGAGGACCTGGTGTGCCGGATGAAGTACGGCGACTACGGCCGGGCCGGTGAGATCGTGATGTCCGGCATCGCGTGTGTCGAAATGGCGTGCTGGGACATCAAGGGCAAAGCCCTCGGCGTCCCGGTGTGGCAGCTGCTTGGCGGTAAGGTGACCGACAAGGTCAAGGCGTACGCCAACGGCTGGTACACCACCGAACGCACTCCCGAGGCATACGCGGAGGCGGCCCGCCGCGTCGTCGCGAGCGGCTACCGGGCGCTGAAGATCGACCCGTTCGGCGCCGGGCACTTCGAGCTGCCCCACGAGGAGAGCCTGTACGCGGTCTCCCTCATCGAGGCCGTGCGCGACGCGATCGGCCCGGACACCGAGCTGATGCTGGAGATGCACGGCCGGTTCAGCCCCTCCACCGCCGTGCGCCTCGCCCACGAGATGGCGCCGTTCCGCCCCGCATGGGTCGAGGAACCGGTGCCTCCGGAGAACCTCAAGGCGCTCGCCAAGGTCGCCGCGAAGGTGGACCTGCCGATCGCGACCGGCGAGCGGATCCACGACCGCATCGAGTTCCGCGAGCTGTTCGAGTCGCAGGCCGCCGACATCGTCCAGCCCGACCTGGGCCACATCGGCGGCATCGCGGAGACCCGCAAGATCGCGGTGACCGCGGAGACGCACTACATGCTCATCGCGCCGCACAACGTCGGCGGTTCGGTCCTGACCGCCGCCTCGCTCCAGGTCGGCTTCTCCACCCCGAACTTCAAGGTTTTGGAGCACTTCAACGACTTCGCCGACGCCGAGATCAAGAACATCGTCAAAGGCGCCCCGCAGGTCGTCGACGGCTACTTCGAGATCAGCGACGTCCCCGGTCTCGGCGTCGAGTTCGACGCCGACGCGGCCGCCGAGTTCCCGCAGCAGCAGGCGCACTTCGACCTGTTCGCCGACGGCTGGGAGAAGCGCGCTCCGGAGACCGTCCGGTGAACGGCACCCACGCCGTCGTCGTCGACGCCCCCGGCCGGGCCCGCCTCGCTCCCCACACCCCCGCCGTGCCGGGCCCCGGCGAGGCCCTGGTCCGCGTGCACGCCGTCGGGGTGTGCGGCAGCGACCGCGAGGTCTTCCACGGCACGCGCCCCGAGGGCTTCGTGCAGTACCCCCTCACGCCGGGGCATGAATGGTCCGGCACCGTCGAGGCCGTCGGCAACGGGGTTCCCGGCCATGTGGTCGGGCGCAAGGTCGTCGGCGAAGGCTTCCGCAACTGCCAGATGTGCGACCGCTGCCACCGCGGCGAGACCACGCTGTGCGCCGCGGGATACGACGAGACCGGCTTCACCCGCCCCGGCGCGATGGCTCCGACGCTCACCCTGCCGGCCCGGCTGCTGCACCTGCTGCCCGATGATGCCGACCTGACTGCCGCAGCTCTGCTGGAACCGGCTGCGTGCGCGGCCGCCGCTGCGCTCCAGGCCGGAGTGCGCCCCGGCGACCGTGTCGCGGTCGTCGGCACCGGGGCGCTGGGGCTGCTCGCCGTGCAACTGCTCGCCGCGACCTCTCCGGCGGAGCTGACCGTGCTCGGCATCCACGCCGCACGCAGCGACCTGGCCCGCACGTTCGGCGCCACGACGTACCGCTGCGCCGGGCAGGACGACAGCATCACCCGCTCCACCGGCGCGTTCGACGTTGTCGTCGAAGCCGCCGGGGCCGCCGGCAGCGCCGCCGGGGCGGCGGCCATGGTGCGCCGTGGCGGCCGATTGGTGCTCGCCGGGATCCCCGCCGCCGGCGCCGTGGGCCTGGACCCGACCGACCTGGTGGTCCGCAACCTCGACGTCCGCACGGTGTTCGGCGCCACTTCCGCTGCCTGGGCCCACGCGGTCCACGCCTTCGCCGCCGGGATCATGGATCCGCTCCCGCTGGTCACGCACCGCCTGACCCTGGCGCAGTTCGAGAACGCGGTCGCACTCGCAGAGGGCACCGACCCGGCCGCGGCCAAGGTGCTGCTGTTCCCTCACCCCGACGACGCGGTCTGACCTCTCCGAACCCGCCCATGCCCCTGGCACCAGCCCGGCGGGGTAGCGCCTCGGTGCCAGACCTTCACCGCAAGGAGTCTCCGTGTCCGTACCGGCATCCGAGCGTGCGCCGTTCCGCCACCCCGGCGACGCCGCACTCGCCGCGCTCAGCCTGGCCCCGCCCCCGCACGACCCCGGCGACACCTCGCCGCACCGCTTCCCCGACGGCGGGTCGTGGCGCACCGAGATCCCCTCCGTCGAAGGCCCCGAGGCACTCCAGGCCGTCCTCGGTGAAGCCGCACGCCTCGACGTGCCCGTGCACCGGGTCAGCCAAGGCAGCGGCGTGTGGATGCTCACCAACGCCGAGATCATCGAGATGGTCGACGCGTGCGCCGAACACGGCGTCGAACTGTGCCTGTTCACCGGCCCACGCGGCACCTGGGACATCGGCGCCGGCACCCGCACAACGTCCGGCGGCGCCGGACTGCGGGCCCGCGGTCACGACGCGCTCACCGGCTGCGTCGACGACGCCCTGCGCGCCACCGGACTCGGCGTACGCTGCCTGCTCGTCGCTGACGAAGGCGTGCTGTGGACCCTGCACCGCCTGCGCACCGCCGGCGTCCTGCCGACCGACACCACCCTCAAGGTCTCGGCGCTCATCGGCCCAGTCAACCCCGCCTCGTACCAGGTGTTCGAGCACCTGGGCGCAGACTCGGTCAACATCCCCTCCGACCTGACACTGCACCACCTCACCGAAATCCGCCGCGTCAGCAGCGCCCCCATGGACCTGTACATCGAGGCGCCCGACGACCTCGGCGGCTACGTCCGCATGCACGACGCCGCCGAACTCATCCGCCGTGGCGCCCCGCTCTACCTGAAGTTCGGCCTGTCCAAGGCACCTGCGCTCTACCCCTCCGGAGCGCACCTGCGCGAAGCCGTCCTGGCCACAGCTCGCGAACGCGTACGCCGCGGCAGGCTCGTCCTGGACCTGCTGGCCCGCCACCGCGCGGCCGACGGCATGTCACCGCCCGGCTCCCGACTGCCCGGCCCCCTGCACCGCTTCCCCAATCCCGACGCATCACACGCCCCCGCACCGTCGTCGGCCGCACCGACAGCCGCCCGCTAGCCGCCCGACGCACCGCCACCCCGAGGAGATACCCCGCCCATGGGACGGCTCACCCCCGCAGTGACGCGAGCCCTCGACATCCTGGAACTGTTCCTGGACCGCGACGAGACGCTCACCGCCCCGGACGTCGTGCGCGCGCTGGAACTGCCCCGCACCACCGTCCACGAACTGCTCGCCACACTGGTGGCACGCGGCTACCTGGTCACCGAGCGGACCGGCGGCTACCGGCTCGGCGTCCGCCTCTACCAACTGGGCAGCCGCTACGCCGAGCAACTCGATCTGGCAGCCGAAGGCCAACAGGTCGCGCGAAACGTCGCCGACAAATGCCAGGAGACCGTCCACATCGCGATCCTCGAGGACACCGACGTCATCTACATCGCCAAAGCCGACTCCACCCAGGCGGTCCGGCTGGTCTCCGCCGCCGGCCGCCGCCTGCCCGCACACTGCACCGCCGTCGGGAAGATGCTGCTCGCCTCACTCACAGCGCAGGAGCTGCACACCCGCATCCCCGACGGCACCCGCCTGGCGGCGATGACCGCGAACAGCATCACCGACACCGCAACCCTGCACACCGAACTCGCCCACACCCGCGCACGCGGCACCGCAGTCGAGGAGAGCGAGTCCAACAACGACGCGTCCTGCGTCGCCGCCCCCGTGCGCGATCGCACCGGCCGCGTCGTCGCCGCCCTGTCCATCTCGGTACCCGGCATCCGCTGGAACCCCGAGCGCCGCAGGGAGCTGGCAGATCTCGCCGCCGCAGGCGCGGCCGAGCTGTCGACCCGGCTCGGTTTCAGGAGGGCCGCGACATGACCGTCACGCACATCGCCGAGGCCGTGGCCGCCGACGCCGAACTCGGCGAGGGACCCGCCTGGGACCCGGCCACCCGTACCCTCCTGTGGGTCGACATCCTGCGCTCGCACGTGCACACCTTCACCCCCGCCACCGGGCTCAGCACGACGTTGGAGACCGGCCAGCACGTCGGTGCCGCCAAACCACGCGCCCGCGGCGGCCTGGTGGTCAACCTCCGCGACGGCGTCGGACTGTACGACACCGCAGGCCAGTCCACCTGGCTGCATCATGACCCGGTCCCCGGCCGGCGCGGCAACGACGCCGCCGTCGCCCCCGACGGAGCGCTGTGGGCCGGCACCATGCGCTACGACGAAGCCCCCGGCGGCGGCACCCTCACACGCATCGCCCCAGACGGCACGATCACGCGGGTCCTGGACGACGTCGCGGTCAGCAACGGCACCGCCTGGAGCCCCGACCACAGGCTCATGTACTACGTCGACTCGCCCACCCGCCGCATTGACGTCTTCGACTGCACCGGCAGCACCGTCACCCGCCGCAGGCCCTGGGCCGAGATCGAGCCCGGCGCGGGCTGGCCCGACGGCATCACCGTCGACGCCGACGGCGCGGTGTGGGTCGCCCTCTGGGACGGCGGCGCCGTCCGCCGCTACACCCCCGACGGCCGCCTCGACCGGGTGCTCGACCTGCCCGTCCGGCGGCCCACCGCCTGCGCGTTCGGCGGCCGCGACCTGACCGACCTCTACATCACCACCGCCCGCACCGGCTTAACCAACCCGCACCCGCTCTCCGGGTCGCTCCTGGTCGTCGGCACGATCGGGCAAGGCCTGCCGCAACCTCCGTTCGCCGCCTGATGGAAGCTTTTCGACAATGCCCGCGACATGCCACTCGCCGGCGGCGCCGGCTCACCGGCCGAAAAGGCCAGACAATGATCCGCATGCTGTCCAACCGGGGCTGGGAGTCCCACCCGAGGGCCGTCCCGGAGGAATACCGCGACAAGCGCGCGAACATTGAGCTCGAAGGCGTCCACCGCCACGCGAGGGCCGCCGTCAACAGCGAATCCGCCCGTCCAACAGCCCAACGGCTACTCAGGATCCGCGATCCGCGCCGACCACCGTGAGTACCGCGGGGCTGTCAACTTAGCGGGTCTGTCGCAGATTCGGCGGTCCCTAGACCTCTAGCGCATAAAAGTATGTTTCCTGCGCACGCTCCGCTCTGGCCAGAAGTAGGGACATTCATGACCGGGACCGACTTCGCCGCGATGCCATGGGACGACTCCGGGTTCCACTCGATCGGCAGACTGCCGATGCACGGGCTGCGTCGCGCGGCCGAGGTCGACCTGGACGGCGAGTGGGACTTCCAGCTGCGCGCCGGCCTCACGCGGCCCGGTCAGGACTGGACGCCGGTCCACGTTCCGGAGCTGTGGACGATGCGGGAGGCGGCCGACCGGCCGCACTACACCAACATCGTGATGCCCTTCGACGACGTCCCGCCGCAGGTCCCCGCCCACAACCCTGTTGGCATCTATCGGCGGGCGTTCGAGCTGGCGGCGCTCGACGGCCGGCGGGTGATCCTGCGGGTCGGTGCGGCTGAGGGCCTGCTGCGGGTGTTCGTGAACGGCCGGCCGGTCGGGATCAGCACCGACTCGCACCTCGCCGCCGAGTTCGATGTGACCGCGGCGTGCTTACCGGGGCAGAACACGATCGAGCTCGCGATCGCGAAATGGTCGTCAATGTCGTACCTTGAGGACCAGGACCACTGGTGGCAGTCCGGGCTGTCCCGCTCGGTTGGTCTCTACACCGTCCCGGAGACCCGGCTGGCCGATCTGAAGGCCGTGGCCGACTTCGACCCGGCCACTCGGACGGGATCGCTCGACCTCACCGTCCTCACCGCCGGGCTGGCCCACGTCACGGAGCCGGGCTGGGAGGTTCGGGTCCGGCTTCTCGACGAGGAGCACACCCTCCCGGTGGCCGTGCGGACGGCCGCCCCTATGCTGCCACCCCCTACGGACGAGCGGTCCCAGCGACCATCGCCGCTAATGCCGCCGGACACGCTGGACCTGCTGACCCTCAAGGCCGCGGCCGCGCCGATCCCGGCACCGCTCGCCGGCTTCGCGGACCGCGTCGAGCAGTCCATGCGGCCCGGGCCGCTCGCTGGCACCGCCCAGCTCGCCCTGACCAGCCTCGCGGTCGCCCCCTGGTCGGCGGAGAGCCCCGCCCTCACCGACCTCACCGTCACGCTGGTCTCCCCACAGGGCGAGACCGTTGACACCACGAGCATCCGGATCGGTTTCCGCCGGGTCCTCGTCGAGGGCCGCAACCCGAGGTCACGGCGCCGGATGTCACGGCCGGGGCACCCGGCCACGTGCCCGTCGACGCTGAGGGCCGGCTCACGCATCCGCTGCTGCGCGAAGCGCCGACACTCGCCCTGTGGCGCGCCCTCACCGACTGCGACCAGTCGTCCCTGCTCGACCAGCGGTTCGTCCGCTCCGGTTTCTTCCGCCTCACCCCGACATCGACCCAGGTCAACAAGGACGGCGACTACACCGTCGTGACCACTCTCCTCACCGCCGCGTTCGGCGACGAGGTCACCCACCGGCGGACCATCACCGCGCTCGGCAACGACCACTACCGGATCGTCGAACACGTCTCGCTGCCCACCGGGACCACCGACGGCCTGCGCGTCGGCATCCGGTTCGAGCTCGCAGAAGGCTTCACCGACGCCGAATGGGTCGGGCTCGGCCCCTGGGAGAACTACCCCGACCGGCGCACCAGCGCCCTGCTCGGCCGGTGGCAGCGTCCCATCGACGAGCTCGCCCTGCCCTACATCAGGCCGCAGGAGAACGGCGGCCGGGGCGACGTGCGGGCGCTGCGCCTCACCGGCCCCGCCGGCGAGGTCATCACCACGCATCCGGTCCCGGTTCAGATGAACGTCGCCCGCAACACCGTCGACGACCTCGAAGCCGCGAAGCACTGGTGGGAGCTGCCGGACCGGGAGACGACCACAGTGCACCTCGACATCGCGCACCGCGGCGTCGGAACCGGCGCGCTCGGACCCGACACCCGCCCGCGCCACCGCCTGACCGGCCACACCTACACCTGGACCTGGGAGCTGCACCTGCGCGCGATCTAGGTCCGAACCGCCCCTACACCCTCATCTCCGCCGCGTACCTCGGACAATCGAAATTTTTCGAAACTATCGGCATGAGGCGCGATAGTATCTGTGTTCGATGTCCAAGCTCTTGCGGCAGGCGGCGAGCGCCTGAACAGGGAGGCTGAGATGCGCCGGCGAGGGCCACGGGGTGGCGCCACGCAGGCTACGGTCGCCAGCGCAGCCGGAGTGTCGGTGGCGACCGTGTCGAAGGTCCTCAACGGCCACAGCGACGTCGCGCCCGAGACCCGGGCGCGGATCAAGGAGCTGCTCCAGCAACACAACTACGTCGCCCGCGGCTCCGGGCCGGCCGACTCCACGGTCCGCACTTTCAGCATGCTGTTCGACGCCATGGAGAACCCGAACAACCTAGAGATCATCCGAGGGGCGACCGAGTACGCGGTAGAGGCCAGGGTGGATGTGGTGATCGGCATCGTCCCTGACGACCGTGATGGCGCAGCGTGGGCGCGCCGCGTCAAGGGCTTTCGTCGCGAGGGACTCGTGCTGGTCACCTCCCGGCTGACCACGGACCAGATCGACAGCATCCAGAAGGCCGGCGTGCCGCTGGTGACCATCGACCCAGTCAACATCCCCCCTTCGCACGTCGCCAGCGTGGGCGCCACCAACTTCAACGGGGGAGTCGAGGCGACCGCCCACCTGCTCTCCCTCGGCCATCGGCGCATCGCGTTCGTCGAGGGCCCGGGAGCGGTTGTGAGCATGGCCCGCCTGCACGGCTACCATGCCGCTCTCGCGCAGGCGGGCATCGTGGGCGACTCCTCGCTGATCCGCGCGGGCGACTTCACCTTCGCCGCCGGCGTCGCCGCGGCGACCGAACTGCTGTCGACGGACCGCCCGCCGACAGCGGTGTTCGCGGCGAACGACCTGATGGCTCTCGGCGTGCTCGAGGCCGCCCGTGCGATGGGCGTTCGCGTGCCCGAGGACCTCAGCGTGGTCGGCTTCGACGACATGCCGGGGGCGCGATGGTCCGCGCCGCCCTTGACCACCGTGCGCCAGCCCTTCGCCGCCATGGGACGCGCGTCCATCCAGAACCTGCGACTCCTGGTGGACGGCGAACCGCTCACCAGCGACCGCGTCGAGCTCGCGACCACCCTAGTCATCCGCCAGTCCACGGCGCGTTGTCGCGTGTGAACGACCTCGGCCTGACCACCGCGGGTCCAGGGAGGGTGTACTTACCTGTCACCCGATGGTGAGGATAAGCGCGGGGTCCGTTGCCGAGCCGGTCGCAGCCGGGCCGCGCTGCCCGTCCCGGGGCCCGTCGACCCAGCGCACCGTCCAGCCTTCCACGAGGTGCTCGGGAGCCCGCAGGACGGCCGCCGTGAGCCGTCTGTTTTCTCGGCTCACCTCCAGTTGAGGTGTGAGCCGCGGTGGTGGACGGGCCTGGCCAGCACCGCGATCGAGCAGGTCGCGGCGTCCATCCGGACGTCGAGCGCCTCGGTCGCGTAGCGCGCGGTCACTCCTTCCTGCAGCAACCAGTAGCCGTCATTGAGCTTCACGTCGAGCCTTCACCCTTTGTCATTACATGATTACTTAATGTACTTATCCCTCGAAAACTCGAAGCAATGTGAGCCTTGACACAAGTAATAGGCCTGCATGTACCTTCGTAGCTATCGATAGTTTGTCAAAACTTTTCGAATCGATCTTGGAAGTCTCCTGGAAGGGGTGTCTGGCCGATGGCCTTACGAACGAGCCCGATCGCGACGTCGAGGAAAGCCAGGTTGACGACCGTGGCGGCGCTCAGCCTCGTCGCCCTTGCCGCCTGCGGGAGCGGCGGCGGCAGCACCACCGGCAGCGCCGGCGGCGGTTCGGCGAAGGAGAAGACGGCGTGCGTCCTGCTCCCCGACGCGGACTCCTCGAGCCGCTGGGACATCAGTGACCGTCCGGCTCTGGACACCGCGTTCAAGCAGGCCGGGTTCAAGGTCAACATCCAGAACGCCCTGAACGACACCGGCAAGTACGTCACACTCGCCCAGCAGCAGCTCACCCAGGGTTGTTCGATCATGCTGCTGACCGACCTCAACGGCGCCGGGATCCAGGTCGCCCAGAAGGCCACGAGCCAGGGCATCCCCGTGATCGCCTACGACCGGCCGATCAAGGGCGCGGACTACTACATCTCCTTCGACAACTTCCATGTGGGTGAGCTCGAGGGCCAGATGATCGTCGACGGCCTCAAGGCGAAGGGCGTCGATCCGAGTGCCGCAAAGGTCGTCTATCTCGGTGGCGACCCGACCGACGGTAACGCCAAGCAGTTCCAGGACGGCGCGGACAGCACCATGAAGGCGGCGGGCATCAAGCCGGCGTTCGAGGTCCCGGGCACGTGGGATGCCGCCAAGGCCGGGACGGGCTTCGAGCAGGCCTACACCGCTCTTTCGGGCAAGGTCGACGCGGTGTGGGTGGCCAACGACAGCAACGCGACCGCCGTCATCCAGGTGCTCGACAAGTACAACCTGAAGGTTCCGGTGAGCGGGCAGGACGCGAGCGCCGTCGGCCTGCGCAACATCCTGCTGGGCAAGCAGGTCGCGACCGTCTACAAGCCTTACCAGCTCGAGTCACAGGCCGCGGTCGGCCTGGCGAAGCAACTGGTCGCCGGCCAGAAGCCGACAATTGACAAGAAGGCTCCCGACGGGACGCCGTTCATCGAGCAGACCCCGGTTGTCGTCAACGCGGACACCATGCAGATCGTGTTCAAGGACGGGAACGCCAAGATATCCGACGTCTGCACCGGCCCGGTCGCTGCTGAGTGCAAGAACCGCGGCCTCGACTAATCCAGATGACGTCGCCCCGCCCGCCAAGCGGGGCGACGTCGGGTGCGGGGCGGACGGATCAGTCCCGCACCCGTTCGCGAAAGACAAGGAGTGACATGGCTGGCCTCATCGAGCTGCGCAACATCAGAAAGAGCTTCGGTCCCGTCGACGTGCTCAAGGGCGTGAACATGGACATCCACGCCGGTAAGGTGACGGCGCTGGTGGGTGACAACGGCGCCGGCAAATCCACGCTGATCAAAGGGCTGTCGGGCGTGCAGCCCTACGACTCCGGCGAACTGTTATTCGACGGGAGACCGGTTGCCATCTCGTCACCGCATGAAGCGTCGGCGCTCGGTATCGAGGTCGTCTACCAGGACCTCGCGCTGTGCGAGAACCTCGACATCGTCCAAAACATGTTCCTGGGCCGCGAGGAGCTCCACCACGGGATGCTTGACCAGCCCGAGATGGAAAAGCACGCCGCCGCGGCCCTGCAGTCCTTGTCGGTGCGGACGTTGAAGTCGGTGCGGCAGAAAGTTGCGTCCCTGTCCGGCGGCCAACGTCAGACCGTGGCGATCGCGCGGGCGGTCCTGAAGAAGGCCAAGGTGGTGATCCTGGACGAGCCCACGGCGGCGCTCGGCGTCGCGCAGACCGAGCAGGTGCTCGCGCTGGTGCGGCGCCTGGCCGACTCCGGGGTGGGTGTCCTGATCATCAGCCACAACCTCGTGGACGTGTTCCAGGTCGCGGACTACATCGACGTCCTCTACCTCGGCAACATGGTTGCCCAGCTGAAGACGACCGACACCAACCGCGACGATGTCGTCGGCTACATCACCGGGACGAAGACCCGGGATACGGCCATCGAGGAGACGCTGGTATGACCACCGGCCTGCGCAAGTCATCCGGCCTGCCCCTGGACAGGGCGGTCCCCACGGTCCCCACGGTCGCCGCGGGGCAGAAGCCCATCGCCACCGGTTACGAGGGTTCGGCTGGTGACCAGCTTCGCGCCTACGTCCAGCGCGTCCGGGGTGGCGACATGGGCATGCTGCCCGCCCTCGCCGGGCTGGTCGTCCTGGGCATCCTGTTCAGCGCGCTCAGCCCTTACTTCCTCACCCGGGGGAACATCGCCAACCTGCTGACGCAGACCGCGGCGCTGATGATGCTCTCGATGGCGCTGACCTTCGTGATCATCCTGGCTGAGATCGACCTGTCGGCGGGCGTGACCGGGGGCGTGGGCACCGCGGTGTTCATCCTGCTCGTGAACAAGGAGCACTGGAACTGGATCCCGGCCATCGTCCTCGCCGTGCTGACCGGCGTGGCGATCGGCACGTCCATCGGGTTCCTCGTATCGAAGATTGGAATCCCTTCGTTCGTGGTGACCCTCGGGCTCTTCCTCGGTTTCCAGGGGCTGATGCTCGTGATGCTGGGCAACGCCGGCACCTATCAGGTCCAGACGCCGCAGATCATCGACATCATGAACAAGTCGATGCCGGTATGGGCCGGCTGGGTCATGCTCGTGGTGATGGTGGCGGCCTCGCTGCTCACCGGTTTCTACGACCGTCGGCGGCGGATCGTGACGGGCATGCCCGTCAGGCCCATGACCCTGCTGTGGGCCCACGTCGGCGCATTGGCCGTCGGCGGCGGAATCATGGTGTTCCTTTTGAACCAGAACCGCTCCCAGGGGCTGTCCCCGATCCAGGGCGTGCCGATCGTCGTACCCGTCGCCCTCGCGATCCTGTGGGCCGGGACGACGATGCTTGATCGGACACGGTTCGGCTTACACATCTACGCTGTCGGCGGCAACGCAGAAGTAGCCAGGCGCGCCGGCATCAAGGTCGCCCGCGTCCGGATCATCGCCTTCCTGCTCTGTTCCGTGCTCGCCGTCGTCTCCGGCATCTTCACGATCAGCCAGACGGGCGTGGTGCAGTCCTCGACCGGTCGCGACATCGTGCTCCCCGGTGTGGGCGCCGCGGTGGTGGGCGGTGTCAGCCTGTTCGGTGGCCGCGGTCGACTCGTCCAGGCCGCGGTCGGAGCCCTGCTCATCTCCATGATCACCAACGGGCTCGGGCTTCAGGGCTACTCCGCGGGGTTCACCTACCTCGTCACCGGCGGCGTCCTCATCCTCGCCGCGACGATCGACGCCCTGTCCCGGCGCCGTTCGGGCTCGACCTCGCTCGCTCGGACGTAGGCGGACGACCCATCAATGATCCGTAACCCGATCATCCCGGGCTTCAACCCCGATCCGTCGATCATAAGAGTTGGGGCGGACTACTACATCGCCACGTCCACTTTCGTCTGGCAACCTGGAATCCGCCTCTTCCACTCCACCGACCTCGCGCGCTGGACTCTCGTTGGCCATGCCCTGCAGGAGGGTGCGCACGAGCTGCGCGGCCTCGACGCCAACGCCGGGATCTGGGCCCCGTCCCTGAGCTACGACCCGACCGGAAGTCTGTTCTACCTGACCTACTCACTGGTCCGCAGCACGGCGGCCCATTACTTCGACGTGGACAACTTCGTCGTCACCGCCCCTGACATCGCCGGGCCCTGGAACGGCCCGATCTACCTCAACAGCGTCGGTATCGACCCCTCGCTGTTCCACGACGACGACGGCTGTCATTGGCTCGTGACGCTGGAATGGGACCCGCGGGAGGGTTACGAGCACCCGGGCGCGATCGTCCTGGAGGAGTACGACGCCGGGCGCCGCCAGCTACACGGCCCGACCCGCCGAATCTTCCGGGGTGCCACGGACCGGGGCTGCCTGGAGGGCCCGCACCTGTACAAACGGGACGGGTACTACTATCTGATGGCGGCAGAGGGCGGGACGGGGTTCGGCCACGGTGTGACGCTGGCGCGCTCCCGCGACATCGCGGGACCTTACGAACCGGGGCCGGTCAACCCTTTCCTCACCAGCAACCCAGCTCGCCACTTCGGGCGCAACGACCGCGAGTACATCCGCCCGGGGTTCTACAACCCGCACGCGGAGCTACAGAAGGCGGGACACGGCTCGCTCGTCAGCACGCCGGGCGGCGAATGGTATGTCGCCCACCTGTGCTCCCGGCCCTTGGCCGGCCCTCAGCAGTGGTCGGTGTTGGGCCGGGAGACGGCGCTGCAACAGGTGGAATGGACCGATGACGGGTGGCTGCGGCTGACCGCCGGAGGCGTCGTCGCCCGCCGGACGACGCCGGGCCCGGCCGGGGGTACGGGCCGGCCCACCGGCCCGGCGTACGAACGCGTCCGTGACGACTTCGACAACCCCAGCATCGACCGGCGCCTGTCGACCCTGCGACGGCCCGCGTCCGACGACTGGCTCACCCTGACGCGGCGGCCAGGCGCTCTCACCCTGCGGGGTGGTGAGGCGCCCACGTCGCGGTTCGACGTCTCCCTCGTCGCCACCCAGCTGCAGGACTTCACGGCCGTCGCCGAGACCCGCGTCAGCGTCGAGCCATCTCATTTCTCCCATTCGGCCGGCCTCATCGTCTATTACGACAACGACAACTTCGCCTATGTGCGGGTCTACCTCAGTGAGAGCCTGTCCAGTACAGCCGTCGGTGTCGTGCTGGTGGAGCAGGGCGTCAAGCGGGAGTTTCTCCTCGATCGGGCCGCCGTGGAGCGTGGGGACGTCGTCCTGCAGGCGCGGCTGGACCACGGGGCCCTGCAGTTCTGGTGGCATGCGCCCGACGGCCACGCGCGGCCCCTGGGCCCGGTCATCGACGCGACCTACATGTCGGACGAGGCGGCGAGGGGCTTCACCGGCACCATGATTGGCCTTGCCTGCGTGGACTCCTACCGCCGGGACCTGATGGCACACTTCGCCTACCTCGACGTGCAGCACGGCGTCGCTGACGGGGGGCCTGAGTTGCGCCGGCTGCAGGGATCGCGCCTTGATGGCCACTCTCCGTGACGGCTGGTCAGTAGATGGTCGGCGGGTGGGATAGTTGGCCAACCCGCCTTGCGCGGTCTAGGTCGTCTCGGTACAGGTCTGAGCGCCGTCGGTCGGACCATCAATGCCACGACCTGCGCAGGCGCGCCAAGCCCCACCTCCTCATCGCGCTCGGCACCGAAGCCGCGATGAAAGGCCACCGCGTCCGCTACGCACTCGCCGCGAAACTCGTCAACGAACTCGTCGAGGCCGCCGACGACAAGCAGCTCACCAAGACCATCGCCCGCTACGGACGCGTCGACCTGCTCTGCATCGACGAACTCGGCTACATGGAACTCGACCGGCGCGGCGCCGAACTACTCTTCCAGGTCCTGACCGAACGCGAGGAGAAAGCCAGCGTCGCGATCGCCTCCAAGGAAAGCTTCGGAGGCTGGACCAAGACGTTCACCGACCCCCGCCTCTGCGCCGCCATCGTCGACCGCCTCACCTTCGGCGGAACCATCCTCGAGACCGGCACCGACTGCTACCGCCTCGCCCAGACCCACGCCCGAGCCGCGCCGGCGGGACTACGCCATCTCGGCCCGCACGCGCTCCGCCACCCGGCGGCGACCATGGCCTACGCCCTGGGCGTCGACTGGAAGCAGATTCAGGCAATGCTGCCACGCCGCCCGGGTTGCTTGATCCCAATCACCGAAAAATGACAAGTTAGGTGCAAGATGGCGCGAGCGTTGGCCCGGCGAAAATCCGGAACGTGATTAACACCGGTCAGTGCCTGAACGATAAATTGCTCGATCAGCCTGCTCCACTCTTTCCTTGAGGTATTTAAAGCGGAGGTCGGCACCAAGCTCCTGTTCTGCGCGTGCAAGGAGTGCCAATTGCGAGGCCGTAATGTGCACTCTTGACGGATGAGCGTCTTCCAAGTCATTCGGCACAGCAAAAGAGCCCGATAGTGGCTCTTCACCTTCGATGTTCCGATGCTTCACACGCACCGCTTGCTGAAGGTTCATAAGCGTGGTCTCAACTGCTGAGCGCATCCTGCACACTCCGAGGAACAGGTTAGATCATCGTCCGTCCCCGAATGTAAGCCCCGTTGTCCGACACCTGGGTGCCGCCTGCCGCGGAACCCGTTGGCTAGCTCACGCTCTACCTCCTAGGTCTCCTCGCCGGGGCCTGGCACACCACCCGCTGCCCCACCGGCTTCGTCAGCCATCCAACCGTGCCGCCTCACCCTCGCCGGGGGACGACAGGCGGGCGACGAACAATATGGTGTCCTGCGTGAGCATGCTGATAAGCTTGATCGCGGCCATACTGTGCGCACTCTTCGCCACATTTATCCTGGTCCTGGCGACAGTTAATGTACCTGCAGTGCGCGAGAAGATCGGATCCGCTCCACGTCTCGTACTTATCATCTTCGGCGCCGCCGGTTACATCCTTGCCGCACTGTTCGTCGTGTTCGCCTTCACCGGCTCAAACGATTCACCATCACCGTCTGTGACCGTCACGAACACTCTCGACACGTCGGTCGAGTCCGCCGAGGCGACCACGGTGAAGATCGGAGGCGTCAACCACGACCTCTCGATCAACGACCAGAAACTCAAGGACCGTCAGGACTTTCCATTGGAGGAAGGGCTTGGAGAATACCCGGTCAGCGTAGAGGTAAACGCCACCCTGTCAGAAGGAACTTCTCTTACCTGTAAATCTACGGAAAACGCCACAATTGACTTCCAGCAGGATCGGCAGACCTTCCAGGCTCTCTGGCATCAAAATGACGACGGAACCTGCACCGCGGAGCTCCGGCCTGCGAACCAAGCCGCAGAGAAAAAATAACCAGACTGTCATCCCATGATGGTTCGAGCCCAACTGGGGCCGCCCGCGCCTGGCGCACCTGCCCAGCTACCGGGTGCCGCGACCTTCCTGCACCTCCCGTGGGCGTAAGGGCGGTCAACGGCAGCCGTCAGCCGGGTGTCGGCGTACCGATGTCCCAGATCCGGGCGGTACGGTCGGCGCTGCCGGTGGCGAGCAGCCGCCCGTCCGAATTGAACGCTACCGACAGCACCGCGTCGCGGTGGCGTGCCTCGATCAGTTGCCTGCCTGAGTCGCTGTCCCAGACCCGGGCCTTTCCGTCCTGACTGCCGGTCGCCAGAAGCCTTCCGTCCGGGCTGAACGCCACCGACAGCACCGCGTCCGGATGGGATATCTCACGCAGCCGCCCACTAGTGCTGGTGTCCCACAGCCGCGCCGCACGGTCGGCGCTGCCGGTCGCGAGACATGTGCCGTCCGGGCTGAACGCCACCGACCACACGATGTCGGCATGTCGCGCCTCGAACCGCCGCCGTCCCGCCTCGTCCCAGAGCCGCACGGTGTGGTCGGCGCTGCCAGTCGCGAGAAGTCTTCCGTCCGGGCTGAACGCCACCGACCATATGCCCTGATCATGCTTGACCTCGGCCAGTCGCCGCGATGTACGTGGTTCCCAGACTCCCGCGGTGCCGTCGGAACCGCCGGTCGCCAGCAGCCGTCCGTCGGGGCTGAACGCGACCGACCACACCGCGCCGGCGTGCCTGACCTCGCCCAGCCGGCGACCCGTATCCGTTTCCCAGATCCGGGCCGTGTTGTTGACGCTGTCGGCCGCGACGGTGTCATCCGCCGGGTTGAACGCCACCGACAGCACATTCGACCAGAGAGATCCCGCCTTGATGGAGCACTCTTTCCGTCCCGTCGCGTCGTAGATACCAATCGATGGATTCTTGCCGGCCACGGCAAGGCGGTCCCGCCGAGGATGCCAGGCCACCCGGTAGACCTGATGGTTGAAGAAGACCGTGGCGCGCGGGGCGTCGAGGTAGGCAACCGCGGCGCGTTGCCCGTCCCACGCCGGCGCGGGTCCCGCGGCCTCCGCTGGTGGCCACGTCGCCGCCGCGGCCCGCCTCGGGGGCATCGGTGGCGGAGGCGGAGGCGCCGGCGGCACGGACGGGGGCGCCACCGGTGCGGACGGGGGCGCCGGCGGCACGGGCGAGGGCCCCGCCCAGGGCATGTCCATGTCCGTGCCGGCCTCTGGCGGCCGGCAGGCCGTGGGTTCACTGGTCAGGGTGAACAGGTGGCTGGCGCCGCCCCGTACATACAGCACCGGTGTGAGCCATTCGAGGCTGTGGGCCGTGCCGAGGATCCCGATGCGACCACTGCGGACGGCCTCGTCGACCGTCCGGCCGCACGCGAAGGCGGCGTAGAAGCCCCGGGCGAACTTGATCGCGGCCGTGTCGCTGATGCTGAACTGCATCGCGGCGACCGCGCTGATACCTCCGTGCACCAGCGCCGCCGCGGTCCCGGAGAAGAGGTCCTGCATGCCGCTCGCCCCGGAGGAACAGGAGTTGAGGACCATCAGCGGCGGGCTCGGCTCGGCCTCCGAGAGCAGATCGGTGAACTGGCTGGCCTCGACGAGGTCGGCGCGTCCTCGTGCGTCAACCAGGGCAAGAACGCCCTGGTCGTTCGTGACGTCATAGTCACCATGGCCGACGAAGTGCAGGATATGCCAGGTGCCCCCGAGCATCAGCTCGTGGATAGTGTCCCAGCTCGCGTCCCGCGCCCAGGTCAGATCGACGAGGCCGTCCGCGATCGGCTTTGCCAGCGCCTCCGAGAGGTGTCGCTGTTCGGCGTCCACGTCCAACGGAGCAAAACCCTGTGGCGAGGCCACCAGGCCGAGAATATGCAGCGGTGGGCGTACTTCGAGCGCCTCCGGGGTGTATGGCGCGTCGACGTGGCGCACGAGCGGTTCCGTGCGGCACACATACGCGCCGGTCTCCGGGTCGTACAGGGTCTCCCACGGCAGGGTGGTCAGCTCCGGGCTGGTCAGGTGCAGCACAATTCTGAGCCGCTTCTGCCGCTGCTGTACCGCGCCCTGACTCGCTCGATACGCGCCTCCGACTGAACCGGTGAACAACGCCTCGAAAAGGTTCCTGCCGACCTCACGTATCGGCGCCTCGGCGGCGGTGGTGAGGCCGCGCCGCGCCACCGCGGAGGCGAGAACCGCGTTTTCAAGATCGTCACGACGGCCGAGAACCAGATCGGGATCGAGTGAGAAGGCGCTGCTGGGGCGCCCGCCGGCAGCGGAGTGTAGTACCTGGACCCGGTAGGTACCCGGCTCCGGGCCTGCCCCGACCTCCACCTCGATGTCGCCGTTCACCCCTAGGTCATCTCCCTCGCGGAGGGGCCTCCGGCCGTCATCCGCCGGACGACTGGGCGGGCCGCCAGGTCATCTCCACCCGCAGATGCGCGCTGCCCTCGCCGGAGATCAGCAGGGCGTTCCCCGCCTTGGCGGTGAGTTCGAGCCCGAACTCCACGTGCACCTCGTCCGGCCGGCTCACCATGCCTCGTAGCTGCTCGAGCACGCCATCTCCCACGGTCCGGATCGTGCTCAGGCTGCTGCTGAAGGAACGCTCCGCCCTCTCTATCGCCTGCCCGGCACCAAGACCGCGGGTCACCACCCCCTCGTGCGCGGCGGGTGCGACCTTCACCAGGACGGCCGTACCCTTTTCAGGTGGAAATTCCACTATGGTCACCGCGCACTCCTCCCGTTCACGGGTATGACCAGAATGCTCCGAATCCGCTCTCCCGCCTTGTGTCAGCGAGGCGGACCTTGAAGGGCGGCCCGCCGCCGTCATCCTAGGTGGGCGCCAGGAATCTGGTAGTAGTCGATTCCACACTCGATGTAGAGATACTGGATCTCGCCCGAGGACGGCGGCCGACCGGCGGTCAGCACCCCATGGAGGTATTGGTCGCACTCCGCCTGCGAGGCGGCCTGGGCCGTCCCAGCGGCCAGCCCCCAGATGGCCGTGACAACGGCGAGGAAAAGTACCGCCAATGATCGATACATGGCTCGCGAGCAATCCACGACGCCCTCGCCTCCCCCGTCCCGACCTCGGACGTCCATAATTTCTATGGTTCATAGGTCCTGATGTGGCGATGACTCCGCCACACGTCCTCAAGTTTGCCTTGTCTGTGTTCCCGGGCCTTCGACCACTAACCTCGCGCGGCCCGGACGGAACATTCCGGCAACTTTGCCTCAAAGAGGAGAGAGCGTCAGCATCCGGCAGCGTTTTCCCGCCCCTCAGCGTGGTTCCTGGCTCGCTGCTGTGGGGATGTCGGCGGGGAGGCACCTCAGGCTGCAGTTCCCAGCGAGGACAGTTCGGCCGCCCATGGGGTCCGGCCAACCTCACCAAGCCGGCCCTCCACCGCCGCTGACGCCACGTTCAGTGCCGGACCCGGCGGTCTGGAGCGGCCCCGACCAGGCCGCCGAGTACGGGCTTGGGGCCGCGGGGGGCGCCGCGGATCTCCGGCGCCACGAGAGGCGGTGTCCGCGGCGCAGGTATCAAGCGGCGCAGCACGAGACGTTCCCCCGACCTCCTGGACGGCGCTTGGGTCATGGCGAAACTGGACATACGGAAAAATTCCCGCAGACGCGGAGTGACGGCGGGGCGTCGGATTGCCGGTGTCATTGCGGAGAACTTGGGCACGCTACTGGTGTGCACACGACCTTCAGAAAGGTCAAGTTGATAAACACATCATGGAGGGTGGCATGGCCACTAGGCGCAGCGAATCCAACCGGGCTCTTACCGACCGGCCTGCCCAATCTCGCAGGCACGCAAATAATGGTCATTCTGGCGGAACACCGGGAACGGGCAGGCCGGCCAGGCGGCGCAACAGATGGTCGGAAGCTTCAGCGGCCTCTTTCCTCGCGCTCGCCCTGGCGTCATCGACCGGCGTCGCCAACGCCCAGTCACCCACGGCCACAAGCAACCCAACCGCCTATCTGGAGGAACATGTTCCGAACTCGGTAGTTTCCGGCAGTTGCGACGCTGAAGACAGCGCGGAATTCGCCCAGATCTATCCTCAATCATCCGGAGCACTCAGCTGCGAGACGCCATCGGACGTTCCGTCCAATGTGAGCTACATTGCCTTCCCATCCGCCGGTATGATGCGCCAGGATACCGAGGCAGACCTGAAGAAAGTCACGGGCCTCGACCCCGGAGATGTTCCCCTGACCCACTGCAACACCCCTTCCGCCGTCCCTGGAACACACGCTGTAACCAACGCCAATAACCAGACCCTTGGAGTCCTCCTTTGCTACTTCGACCCCAGCATTAACTCCAACATTATGATTTGGACCTACGACAACCTCGCCATCACCGGCTGGACAACAGTCTCAGATGATCACATAGGAACGATGCGGGAGTGGATAATCGACGAGGGTGAGCCGGTCGAGTAGGGGGCTGAGCCTCGCCGCTCGGCAGGAATCCGTCATTACTGACGCCGTCCTACAAGGCCGTTTCATACAGGTCACCGAGGCCTCCACCACCGCCTGCCGCGGCGCCCCATTCGTCGTCGACCTATTACGATCCGACACGGTTCATGTCATGAGAAGGTGAGCCGCTGGCCAGGGTCCTCCTTGGGCGGTGCCTTCCTTGCCGTGAGGAACGACCCCAGGCGGCCGGGCTATTTCGGCGCAGCTCCGCTAGAGAGCTTAAGGGGCGGGGTTAGGGCGGTTAGAGGTCCAGGCCGGTTTTGGCGAGGAAGCCGGCGATCAGCTCGGGGCGGTACTGCATCTGCTTGAGCCTGCTGGTCACGAGGGCGGCGAGCTGGTCGATGCTGTGTTGGACCAGGTTGGCGAGGGACCTTTTCAGGTGTGCCCAGACCGCTTCGACGGGATTGAGTTCCGGGGCGTAGGCCGGCAGCTGGTAGACGGTCAGCCAGCCCCGGGCCTCGATCAGCCTGCGCATCGCGGCGTCGCGATGGGTGTTCAGGTTGTCCCAGACCAGCACGATCGGCCCGCCGAGCTGCTGGTGGGCAGCGTCCAGGAGCCGGGCGTAGTCGGTTTCGGTGAAGCCTTTCTGCTCGCCGGGGCGGCCCTGGGACAGATGGGTGCGATACAGCAGGCGGGGCCGCTGGCCGGGCCGGGTCGCGACCAGCCCGGCCAGCGAGATCCGCCGGCTGCCGGCAGCGGTCACCCGGACAGTCGGCGTGTGACCGGCGCGTCCCCAGGTCCGGCCCTTGGGCGGCCTCAGTCCCTGACCGGCCTCGTCCTCGAAGCACAGCCAGGCACCCAGGTCGCCCGCCGTCCTTTTACCGCCGGCCACACCTGGTCCTTCCAACCGGCGATCTGGTCCTCGTCGCGTTCGGCGGCGCGCCGGGTAGGGACCTGCACGCTCCACCCAAGCCGGTGCAGCAGATAGCACAGCCCACCCAGGGTGTAGTCGACACCGAACATCCGATCGATCAGGGCGGCGATCCGGGCCAGCGTCCAGCACTGGTCAGCCCAGCCGTGAGCAGCAGGCCCGGCGTCCAACGTCTCCTGCAACCTGGCCACCTGTACGTCGTCCAGCTTGCAGTGGGCCCCGCCCGGCCCTTTCGACGCCAGCGCCTCGACGCCGCCGGCGTCGAACGCCCGATGCCACCGGTTCGCCGACATCAACGACACCCGAAACGCCCGCGCGACCTGCCGATCCGTGGCCCCCACGGCGAACATCCCGGCAGCCTCGAACCGCACCCGCTCCCGCCGGGCCCGTTCCTCGGCGGTCAGGCCACCTCCATCGGGATACCTCATGCACCTGGCATCACCGCGACCAGCCCAACCAACCCCGACCCGTCTTGATCCCTAACCCCAGGACTTAAAGGTCTCTAGACATAGCGGCTCTAGGGATAGCCACGTCTCGCAGCGTGGAGTCCTCACTGCCCGAGGTGCTCATCGATGATCCTTCGGCGATGCGTTCGTCCGGGCCATCAGCTCACCAGTCCCGTTCCCGCTGCGCCACCTGGACCGCGCGGTTGGGGTCGAGATGATGACGAGCTGTCACCTCGCCGGTGAGCGACGATCATCATGGCGTCGGCGTCCGGGACGCCGGTGTCGGCGATCGCGCGGCCGGTGGCTGCGGCGAGGAGGCCGTCCGTGAGCGGATCAGCGGTTCGACGAGATCGGGCGGCCCTTGTGGCCCCTCGGTGGGCGGGATGTCGTTCCCGCCTCATGCCAGCTGACGACGAGACCTTCGTCGTCGCGGCGGTGATTGCGTAGGTGGTCGCCGTCCGCGGTCCCGGATATCCAGACGACATCTTGGTGGGATGTAACCGGGTGGGGGGTGCTGGACATGAACAGGATGACGCCCCGCGGAAGGACTGTCCCTGTGCCTGCCAGTTTGGCCGTGCCCTCGTTCGAGGCGCTGTTCCGGGAGCACCGCGGGGCCGTCCTGCGGTTCGCGCAGCGACGCCTTGGTAGTGACGAGGCCGCCTGGGACGTCGTCTCGGAGACCTTCCTCGCGGCCTGGCGGCATTGGCAGCGCCGACCCCCCGCCTCGGACGAGACCCGGGCCTGGCTGTACGGAATCGCCGGCAATGTCGTGCGCAACCAGCGCCGCGCGGGGATCCGGAGGCTTCGGCTCGAAGTCCGGATGGTCGGGTTCGGGCTGGCCACGGACCCGACCGCCCTGACCGATGAGGACATCGCCGACGAGGCCGTACGCAGAGACACGGCCTGGCAGGCATTGGAGCGCCTTTCGCCGGATGACCGAGAGATCCTGCAACTCGCCGGCTGGGAGGGGCTAGACCTTCGCGGCCTCTCGGTTGCGCTGGCGGTTTCCACTTCCACGGCGAAGGTGCGTCTGCACCGTGCCCGGCGCCGTCTTGAGGCGGCCCTGGCAGAAGCGGCCTCGACGCCGACCGTCACCGAACCCCCAGCCTCGCTCACTTTCAAGGAAGGGCCATGATGTCCGACCGCGACGACCGTGGCGACGTCGACGATCTCGTCGTTGTGCGCGCGCTCCTCAGCGCCTCCAACCCGGTGGCGGACGACCCCCTCGACGACATCGAGCAGCGGCGCGGGGAGCACCTGCTTGCCCTCCTGCTCGCCGACTCGTCCGCCCGGCCCCACCGGCCCGGGTGGAGCGCTGATCGAGGCACCGCCCTGCGCCGGCGTCACGTCCTGACGGCGGCGGCCACGATCCTGCTGATCGCGAGCGCGCTGCTGGGGCTCACGACCGTGCGAACACACGACCGGGCCACGGCCACGCCCCTGCTGCCGGCACCTCTCCTCACCGCGACCACGGGCGATCACGATCGTGCCGTGGTGGCGTTGTCGGATGCCGCCCGACGGCAGCGAGACAGCGCGCAGGCTGGGACGGGTCCGGTCCTCTATGCCCGCAGCCAGAGCTACGGGCTCGATGTCGCCATCGCAGGCCACAAATCAACGACCACCGCTCGTACAACGATCACGGACGAGTGGCGTGCCAGCGACGGGACGGTGCGGACCGACCAATACAACCAGCAGGTCGACCGCGCCGGCGCGGACATCGGCGGTCCGACCCCCATCGACGAGGACCGGTTCGAGGGCAGATCCGAGCGTCCACCAGCGCCCCCCGAGTCCGATCCGGCACTGACCCCCACCGACCCCGCGCAGATTCTGGCGAGGCTGAAGGACTATGCCGTAGCGGCCGGTTACCCCGTCGACCTCACGGTCGCGGCCAATGTCCTCAGTACCCTGCGTACTGGCCTGACAAGCCCGGCACAGAACGCCGCGCTCTACGAGGTCCTCGCGCAGATCCCCGGGGTCTTCGACCTCGGGCCGACCCGTGACCACGCCGGCCGGCCCGGTCACGCGGTGGGCCTGGTGGTCTCTGACAAGTCCAGCCTCAGTCTCGCCATCGAGTATGTGATCTTCTCTGACATTGGTGCGCCGTTGACCATCGAACAGGTCGCCGCGCCACCGCCCCCCGGACTGCACCTTCCCGATGTCCCGACCGTCGAGACCTACACCGAACTCATCACGACCCGGCGCGTTCCCACCGTCGGCGCCACCACGTGACGTCCGTTGACACGCATGGGCTGACAATGATGACAGCACGGAGGGCAGCGAAAGCAAAACCGATTGCGGCTGTCAGGGTCACCGGTCGGTTCATGAGCTATCCCCACCCTCCGTGCCATCAGCCCGCTACAAGTAACAGTTACGCGGGGTCACACTGTTCTAGCAGCCCGGCGCCGGAGGGTTCGACGGCTTCTGCAGGAAGACCTGATCCGCCCACGCAGCAGGACTAAAATAGATCGTGCCGGTGCCCGGAGCTATGTAGTGGCAGGCTCCGCCGGCATAGCGGAAGTACGACTTGCAGGTGTTGTACGGGTTGGACCAGTTGTCGACGTGAAACGGGATGGTGACCCACTGGTTCAGGTTCTGCCAGTATCCCCAGTCCTTAAACTGCAGGTGATGGCCGTCGCCGTTCAGATAGGTGAAGTCCGTACAGTTGTACCCTTGAGTGGTTGCTGGAGCCGCCTTCGACCGGCTATCGGCCGCGAACGCATCCGACTCGGCCACGGTGTCGAAGCAGTAGACGTCGGTCGCCGAAACCACGGCGCAGCTCGTCGCCCCGTTCCAGGTCTCCTTGTTCCAGGGCAAGAGCTTGCCATTGTAATGCTCTGTGATCTTCGGGGTCGTCGCCGCCGACGCAGGGGAGGCCAGTACGCCCCCGCCTAGAAAGACAGTCGCTAGGACGGAGATGCCCAGGGTCAAGATGATGCGCGCAGCCTTGCTGATCAAGTTCAGGACCTTTCCCTTCTGGCGCATGAAGCTCTGACAGGAACGAGACTCTGGACCAAGGGAGGCTTGTCGGGTAGCAACACAGAGTGGATAGGACCTAGGTCCCTTCCGGTAGTAAATGCTTCACTTGCAGCGATCCATCCGTGCACGTTTAGCCTGCGGACCTAATCCACCGGGCTCCTGCCTCGGTCCTGGCATCAAAGCGTCGGCGCAAGGGATGCCTCAAAGCCGTGAGCCGTGTTTGTCATGCCCAAAGTTAAGTAACCCCGACACTCTCCGACGTTGTATCCGCCGAAAAGTTCGTCCGGGCGGGTCAAGCCGCATGTTCGTGCTCGTGCAGGGCGCGTCGCCGGGCCGCCTAACTCCGGAAACCAACCTGTGCCGTGCCAAAACTCGATTTCGGGCCGTTGACCTGCTACTCCGCTGTCCGCCACGGTGCTGCATGATCGTGGCTCATGGTGGTGCGGCTGACGTATCTGGCGATGGTACGGGTGTTCGGCTGGCTGGCCCTGCTGGCGCGCAGCGACGCGGCGAGGACGGCGGAACTGCTGATGCTGCGCCACGAGGTCTCCGTCCTACGCCGTCAGGCCGGACGGCCCCGATTCACCTGGCCTGACCGCGCCATCCTGGCCGCATTGGCCCGGCTGCTGACCCGGGAGGCGCGGTCATACCGCCTGGTGACCCCAGCGACGTTGCTCTCCTGGCATCGCCGTCTCGTCAGCCGACGGTGGACCTACCCACACCGGATGGGCCGCCCGTCGATAGATGAAGAACTGCGGGCGCTGGTGATCCGCCTCGCCCGCGACAACCCCACCTGGGGTCATCGCCGTGGCCAGGGCGAACTGATTGGCCTGGGATATCGGATCGGCGCGGGCACAGTCCGTCGGATCCTCGCCGGAACAGGTCTCGGCCCAGCGCCCCGCCGCCACGCCGACACCAGCTGGCGCATCTTCCTGCGAACCCAGGCCAGCGGCCTGCTGGCGACTGACTTCTTCCATCTCGACACGATCGCGCTACGCCGGCTATACGTGCTGTTCGTGATGGAGATCCAGACCCGGCGCGTCCACATCCTCGGCGTCACCGCCCACCCGACCGGAACCTGGGTCACCCAACATGCACGCCAACTCGTCATGGACCTCGACGGACGGCTCGACGCGTTCCGGTTCCTCATCCGCGACCGAAACGCGAAGTACACGAGGTCGTTCGACGACGTGTTCGCCTCCGAAGGCATTCAGGTCGTGCGGACTCCGCCGCGGGCTCCGCGGGCGAACTGCTACGCGGAGCGGTTCATCCGCTCGGTCCGTCAGGAGAGCACCGACCGGATCCTCCTCTACGGCGAGCGCCACGCCACCGCCGTGCTCGACCAGTACGCCCGCCACTACAACGTCCACCGACCCCACCAAGGACGAGACCAACGCCCACCGAACCACGACCGGCCACCGTCACACCCCTCGACGGCCCGATCCACCGCCGCAAGATCCTTGGAGGCGTGATCAACGAGTACCACCACGCCGCCTGACCGAGCAGTGAAACCCCAGGTCACGCCCCCGAATCGAGTTCTGGCACGCTACAGGCTCGCGCCTACATAGTCGGGGAAGCCTTGGAAGTCCCGAACCACCACCGTCCTTCCGACACCCGGCGCATCGACCATGACCGCCCCTCCAAGCGAGATCCCGACATGGTGGATGCTCTGCTGGGTACCGAAGAACACCAGGTCACCTGGTTGCAGCGGCTTCCCAGCAGGGAGCAGTGGCTCGGCGTCATACTGGGTTTGCGCGGTCCGTGGAAGCTGGATGCCTGCGGCGGCGTACGCGGCACGGGTCAGCCCAGAGCAGTCGAAACCGGGATGTAACTGGTCAGGTATTTTCCGCTTGCCGATGACTGCCGGTCACGCCTACGCGGCGATGGCGAGGACGTCGGAGGGCAGCCAGGGACGGCCCTCGGCAAGGCGGCGGAGGGCGTCGAGCATCGCGACCCCGTTCTTGCGGGTCGTCGACAGGTAGCTGCGCAGGGCGGCGAAGTGGCGGGCCCCGGAGAGGGACCGCAGACAGCCGGACACCTTCTGCTTCAGCTTGACCATCCTGATGTCGCGCTCGCTGCCATTGTTATCGGGCGGCACGGCCAGGTCGGTGAGGAACCGCAGGTAGTCGGCCTCGCGGTCGGCGAGGCGGCGGGCCAGGGCGTTGTGCGCGCGCATCGGCTTGCTCGTGCGCGGCGCGGTCTGGCTGATCCCGATCTGGACGGCGTGGCGGAACCGGCGCAGCGGCTCGGCCGCCGCGGCCGGGTCGACCCTGCTCGCGCCCGCGTCGCGGGCGTCGGCGGCGAGGCGCTGCAGGTCAACGAGGGCGTCGAGGGTCTGGGTGGCCCAGCACCACGGCGCCGCCGGGTCGGCCTTCTCGATCACCGCGAGCAGCTCCCGCGTGACGTGAGCGCACCTGTGGGGTGCGAAAAGTCGGCCTGGGCCTGTGAGCTGGGCCGATGCGACGGCCCGGCTGCCGGCATGATGGTCAACCATGTCCGTACGCCTGCTCTACCTGATCTTCGCCAGGGTGTGTGGCTGGCTCGTCCTGCTCGGTCGTTCATCGGCGTCCAAGGACATCGAACTGCTCGTACTCCGGCACGAGGTCGCGGTGCTACGCCGCACCCAGCCCAAGCCCCGATGGAACTGGGCAGACCGGGCCGTACTCGCCGCACTGATCCGACTCCTACCGAGACGACTGCGGATGCACCGGCTGATCACCCCCGGCACCGTCCTACGGTGGCACCGCCGCCTGATCACCAGGAAATGGACCTACCCGCACCGGACCGGACGACCGCCCGTCAGCCCGGAGATCACCACACTTATCGGACGGCTCGCCACCGAGAACAGGACCTGGGGCTACCAGCGGATCCAGGGCGAACTGCGCAAGCTCGGCCACCAGGTCAGCGCGTCCACGATCCGCCGAGTCCTCAAGACCCTGGGGCTACCTCCCGCGCCAGCACGCCAGACCGACTCGACCTGGCGGCAGTTCCTACACACCCAGGTCTCGACGATGCTGGCCGTCGATCTTTTCCACGTGGACTGCGCCGTGACGCTGCGGCGTCTTTACTGCTTCTTCGTCCTGGAGGTCGGCACCCGCTACGTCCACATCCTCGGCGTCACCGCCCACCCGGACGGGCCATGGACCACCCAGCAGATCCGCAACCTGCTCATGGACCTCGGGGACCGGACGGCCGAGTTCCGGTTCCTGGTCCGCGACCGCGCCGGCCAGTTCACCGCCTCCTTCGACGCCGTCCTCGCCGACACCGGCATCACCGCGGTCAAGATCCCGCCACGGGCACCCCGAGTAAATGCCCACGCTGAACGGTTCGTCCGCACCGTCCGCGCGGAGGTCACCGACCGCATGCTGATCTTCAGCCAGCGACACCTGCGAGCCGTCCTGACCGAATACGCGGGCCACTACAACGGCCGACGACCCCACCGCAGCCGTGACCTCCGGCCACCACGGCCCGACCACCCCATCGCCGACCTCGCCGCGGAACGGATCAAGCGCCGACCTGTCCTCGGCGGCCTGATCAACGAATACGAACGGGTCGCGTAAAAGCCCAGATCAGCGCAGGTGGCCGAGTTCTGGAACCCCACAGGCTGAAAGCCAGGCTCCGGCCTATGCGCGGCCTCAAACGCCTGCGCTCCGCCCAGACGATCAGCACCGGACACGCCCTCGTGCAGGACATCCGCCGCGGCCACTACGAACTCGCCACCGACACCGACCCGCGCCTACGGCTGTCCGAGGCGTTTACCGAGCTCACCCGGGCCGTCTGACCGGCGGCCACCGAGCCCGTCGGCATGCACCACTTCCGCAGAACGCAACACCGCCGACTCCGCGGCACCGCTCCGCCCACAGCCAAAACCCCAGGTCAGCGCCCACGACCGAATATCGGGCACCCACACGCGCCGCTCATGCTGGATCCCTGCCGATTCACGCCTCGGAACTCTGCGTCCCGGCGCCGGAGTCGATGATCAATTTGGCCACGGCCTCGACCTCGTGAGTCCCAGCTGCTTGGATCGCATCGCGGATCACCGAGTACGGCACCTGTCCCGCAGCAGCCTGCACCTGGCGTAGGTAGATCCGGGCAGAATCCCGGTCGGTTCCCAGAAGCTCCGCGACCTGGCCTAGGGCGGCCTTTGATGGTCTGATGGCCACGCAACCTCCTCCTCCGCTTGATGTACTGGTGAGTTCGTCCGCCCCTCAGCGGGAGGAAGCCGCATATGTCGGTGCGAAGTGATGCTTGCGCACGAGGTTGGCCTCCGCCCTCGAAACTGGTAGTCGGTCCGGTCGCTCCACCGCAAAAAGGCAGGCGATTTCCTCGACGATGAGACGGCCCTTGGCGGTCAGCCGCACACTACCGGATTCCACAACGACCAGACCTAAATTGGTGAGCTGCTCGAACTGCCGGGGATGGCTGTCCAGTGGGTTGACGCCATGAGCGCTCTCGAACAAATTGAGATCGAGCAGCGGAGAGTTCTTGAAGGAGAACATGATGTCTCGGCATAGTTCTTCATGGGACGTCAGAAACGCTGCCCGCCATATCGGGTCCTGTCTTCGTTGGATCTTCTCGGCATACCTGTCGAGTCGGAAGTCGTTGAAGTACTGGACGCCCGGGTAGTACCCGTAGGATCCGGCGCCAAGTGCAATCGAGTTGGACTGGGACGGCAATGTGTCCTGGCTGAAGGAAGCTGGGTCGGCCTGAGGAATCGACCAGAAGTCGTTTGGGAGTTCCAGAAAGCCTTCGTCTTCCAGAACAACTTGGGTCACGAGGTGCTGGAGTTGAATCTCCCGGTGGCCAAGGAGCGAGACCGTACCATTGCGGGCATCCCGACTCAGCTTGGTACCCTCATCAACGAAGGTGAAATAGGTTGAGATTGAGTCCGGGCCGACCGAAAGGACTGTTTCCAGGGAACGCAGCCAGCTGTCCAACCCTTGACGTGGCAGGCCGTACATCAGGTCGATATTGGCGGTGAATCCGGCGTCATGGATGACACGGATGGCATCGTTCAAGAATCCTGCCCGATGACGCCGATTTGTTTCCGCGAGTATGCTCTCATCGTCCGACTCGAAGCCGACACTAACCCTGTTGACCCCATTCGACTTCAACACCCCAAGAAGGTCCGACAGGCGCGCTGGGTCGTCGAAAACCTCTGGATGCAGCTCGACGGTGCCCAGTCGAGACTCGGCCAGGACTCCTCCGTCGGCCAGGCCCGCAAGGAGCCGGCCCAGCCGATCAGGGCCAAAAAGGCTGGGCGTACCTCCTCCAAAGTACAGATAGGTCAGGTCGAGCCTGGTCCTCGCCTGGTGGATCTCCACTTCCGCCAGCAGGTCGGTCACGTAGCGATCCAGCCGGAGGTCGGCGGTGGGGTCCGCGGTCACCGCCACCAGATAGCTGCAGAAGCTACACAACCCTGAGCAGAACGGAAGGTGAAAGTATGCGTAACGACTGACCTCCGGACGGGCTGGCAGGTCGCGTGGATCGACGTCACCCAGCTTCCTAAGGCCAGGCCAGACGCTGAGGTAGTAGTAATCTCGATTGTTGCGGCGCAGGTTGACCGGGAGTCCGGCCAGCTCCCAGTCCTGGAAGCGCCGGACCGCGCGGTCGACAACGTCTCGTCGCCACTTTGGGCCGCCTTCGAACATGGTGCCTCCCCGTTGCCGGTGGCCAGAGTCTACGGTATTTTCCGTGAATTCTTTGCGGTATTAACCGGGGCCAGATCGCGACCTGCGGGCGGACCCGCCTCAACCCTGGCCCGGAAAGCCGCGAGCGACTCGTTCATCGGCACCGCCGCCTCGAGCCACCAGGTGGCGCCAGCCGCCTCGTACTCCCGCACCAGATCGATGGTCGCGCCAGGCGACGTTCGGAACTGCACCACGTCGAACGGGCCGCTCTCAGAGCGGAAGCGTTGGATATACGTAACGCATTCGTGGAGTTCCGAGGGGGTGAGCTCCTGGAACCAGTGACCCGCGCGTAGCGGGGCCACTCCGTCCCACCGGGCGGCCCGGCGGAAGGGGCCGCCTCCGGGCCAGTAACCGCCAGTCCACACCGGGATACGCGGCAGCTGGACCGGACACGGTCGCATCCGGGGAGACAGCAAGGTGAAGTGGTCGCCTCGGTGGCCGACCTCTTCGCCACTCCACAAGAGCGAGATGACTTCGAGGGTCTCGTCCATCACCCTTGCTCTCGCCGCCGACATCTCGCCCTCACCCACAAGTTGGAAATCCCACTCACCACCGAGACCAACGCCAAGGATCAGCCGGCCACCCGAAAGTTGATCCAAGGTCACCATTTCCTTCGCCAGCTTCCACGGTCGCCGCCGGGCGACCGGCGTCACGAGTGGACCGAAGCGGAGGCGCCGCGTCGCGAGTGCAATTCCTGCCAGTGTAACCGTCGTGTCAGCCAAGATTCCCGAGCCGTCAAATGTGGCTAGCAGGTTGTCCCAGATGAAGAAACCGTCCCAACCGGCCCGCTCGGCCGACGCGGCGAGCTCGGAGACCGTCCGCACATCGTAGTCGCCTGAGGTCGGCACGTAGACACCATAGTGCACGGCTGTTGTCCAATCCTGCGCCGGTCGCGCGTGGGGCGCTGGCGCGTTCGGCCGAGACTGGGCTGGGCGGCTGCGGTCGCTTTTTGGTCACGGTACAAAGTGCGTCGGTAATGCCACCGCGAGGCGGCAGCGAGGTTCGTGGCGTGGCCATATGAGCTGAGAATTTCAAGTATCGCACGGTTCTTGGCGCCGACACTAGCATTTGCTAGATCCTCGGCGGGCGATGAGTGGTTCCAGAAATCGGCCGCATGTTGTGGAACTGGGCTATTGCGCACCCGGTTCGTGCCTGCCTGTCGATCCACGGAGGAGCGGCGGCGCGTGATCCGCCCCTGATCGGGGCGGCGATGGGGCGGTCGGAGATCACGGGTGCGGTGCGGACGCTGCCTGTCGCAGGGGTCCGTGTCCGCGCCAAGGCGGCACGCGGGAACCGAGGAAGGGAGCCTCCAGAGCGTTTGTCGCCCAGTTGAGCGCCGGTGGGGTTCGCGCCGTTCAGCGCGTCAGGTCGCGTCAGACACGCTCGGTGGTGTTAGAACCGGTTTCACTATGAGTGATCGGGCCTGCTCAGGGTAGGTCTGGTCGGTGTGACCGATGATGTGCTGACTGATGAGCTGTGGGACCGGCTGGCCCCACTGATCCCGGTCCGGCCGCGGCGGTTTCGCTATCCGGGCCGGCTGCCGGTCGATGACCGGGCGGCGCTGGCGGGCATCCTGTGGGTCCTGCGCAACGACGTCCCCTGGAGAGAGCTGCCTACCGGCCTGTTCGGGGTGTCGGGGGTGACGTGCTGGCGGCGGCTGCGGGACTGGCACACCGCCGGGGTCTGGCAACAACTGCACGAGAACCTGCTGGCCGAGTGCAACGCCGCCGGCCTGCTCGACCTGCACCGGGCGCTGGTCGACTCCTCCCACCTGCACGCGCTAAAAGGGGGGCCGCGACGGGTCCGAGCCCGGTCAACCGGGCACATCCCGGCAGCAAACACCATGTGATCGTCGACGCGACCGGAGTACCACTGGCCGCGACCGTGACCGGTGGAAACCACCACGACGTCACCCAGCTCATCCCACTCATCGAGGCGATCCCCGTGATCCGCGGACGCCGCAGCCGGCCCCGCCGCCGACCTCGCTATCTGCTCGCCGACCGGGCCTACGACCACGACGCCTACCGCCGCCGCCTCACCGCCCGACAGATCACCCCGATCATCGCCCGACGCGGAGCACCGCACGGCTCCGGGCTGGGCCGGCAACGCTGGCCCGTCGAGCGCACCCTCGGCTGGCTCCACCAGTTCCGCCGGCTACGCACCCGCTGGGAACGCCGCGCCGACATCCACCAGGCGTTCCTGACCCTGGCCTGCTCGATCATCTGCCTACGGAAACTCCAAGATCATTCTGAAACGAGGTCTTATGCGCACACTGGGTCACCGCTGGCCACCGCAATGACACTTCCTGTTCGAACGTCAGGGAACGAGCGTTCGACGAAAAAGTTTGGCGAGGGAAAAATCATCAAACCTCCGTAGGTCTGTGGCTCAGCAAGCCGGCAGCACCGTTACCTCCGGTGGGAACCGGAATCTGACAAAGCTCGCGTCGGCGTCATAGGACGGACGCGGGTCTGGCGCCTCCAATCATCTCCGACCAACCGACCATCGACCTACGCGACAGCGTCCTCAGAATTCCTCGTCGAAGGAGATCGAGCCTTCGACAGCGACCCGGTAGGACGACACGCGCCGTTCGAAAAAATTAGAAAGCTCCTGAACGTCCTGCAAATCGAGGAACGAGAAAGGATTGGTCGAGCCGAACAGCGGAGTGAACCCAAGCTGGCCAAGGCGGCGGTCGGCGACGTGTTCCAGGTAGCGGCGCATGTCGGCCACGGTCATGCCGGCGACCCCGCCCGCGAGCAGGTCCTCGGCGAACGAGGTCTCGACATCCACGGCGTCAGCGAGCATCCGGCGGACGTCGGCTTCGAAGGCGGCGTCAACGAGGTCGGGTTCCTCTGCCCGAACGGTGGCGACGACGTCGAGGGCGAACTCCATATGCATCGACTCGTCGCGGAACACCCAGTTGGTGCCAGACGCGAGGCCGTGGAGCAGGCCGCGGGAACGCAGGAAGTAGACGTAGGCGAAGGCGCCGTAGAAAAAGAGGCCTTCGATACAGGCGGCGAAGCAGATCAGGTTGAGCAGGAACGCTCGCCGATCCTCGCGTGTGCTCAGTCGGTCGAGGTCGCCGAGTGAGTCGATCCATTGATAGCAGAACTGAGCCTTGGCCCGGATCGAGGGGATATTCTCGACGGCATCGAAGGCACGGGCTCGCTCGTCTGGGTCGGGCAGGTAGGTGTCCAGCAGGGTGAGGTAGAACTGGACATGTGTCGCCTCCTCGAACAGCTGCCGGGACAAGTAGAGCCGGGCCTCGGGCGCGTTCACGTGGCGGTACAGATTGAGGACAAGGTTGTTCGCGACGATCGTGTCGCCGGTCGCGAAGAACGCGACCAGGCGATTGACCAGGTGGCGTTCGGCGTCGCTGAGCCGGTGCAGGTCGGACAGGTCGGAGTGGAGGTCGACTTCTTCTACTGTCCAGGTGTTGCGGATCGCAGCACGGTAGCGGTCGTAGAAGGCCGGGTAGCGCATCGGCCGCAGGGTGAGATTCATCCCGGGATCGAGCAAAAGCCCACGCGGGCGCCTGGTAGCGGGCGCGTCGGGTCGGGTGGTGGTTTCGTGGATGATAGTGGTCACTGGCACGCCTCGCAGGTCTCGGGGTTCTCCAGCGAGCAGGCGACGGCTTCGGCGGCTGACGGTGACGGGACGGCCTGGGTGATGGACGTGGCAACGGTAGCCTGCTGGATGCGGGTGGCTGGGCGGGAGCGCAGGTAGTAGGTGGTCTTCAACCCGCTGGCCCACGCGTGGGCGTACATCGAGGACAGCCGGCCGATGTTGGGATCGGCCATGAAAAGGTTCAACGACTGGCTCTGGTCGATGTAGGGCATTCGGGCTGCGGCCATGTCGATCAGCGCCCGCTGTGGCAACTCCCAGGCCGTCCGGAACAGCGCGCGGACGTCGTCAGGTAGCTCGTCGATGCTCTGGACCGATCCGTCGGCCGCCTTGATCCGCTCGCGTACCGCCGTGGTCCACAGGCCACGGTGCTTGAGTTCATTGACAAGATAGCCATTGATCTGCAGGAACTCGCCGCTGAGCGTCTCGCGTTTGAAGACGTTCGAGACCTGGGGCTCGATGCACTCGTAACAGCCGGCGATTGACGCGATAGTCGCCGTCGGGGCGATCGCGAGCAGCAGGCAATTGCGCAGCCCGTGCGTCGCGACTGCCGCGCGCAATGCCGCCCATCGGGCGGTCTGCGTCGGAGTGACGTCGAAGTGGTCGGGGTGCAGCACGCCCTGCGCGGCTCGGGTCTGCGCGAATGCAGGATGCGGACCGTGCTCGCGGGCCAGCTCCACCGACCGTTCTAGCGCGGTGAGCGCGATCTCCTCGGCGAGCCGGGTCGACAGCTCCCGGGCAGCCTCGGAATCGAACGGCAGCCGCAGCGCGAAGAAGACGTCCTGCAGGCCCATCACCCCGAGGCCGATCGGGCGCCAGCGTGGATTGCTCGCGGCCGCCTCGGGCGTCGGGTAGTAGTTGATGTCGATCACTCGGTCGAGGAACGTCACGGCGGTGCGGACGGTCGCACGCAGTGCGGCCCAGTCCATACGGGCCGCTGGGTCGGCCGGATCGGCGCCGTTGTCGCCGGCCTCGGCGTCAGCGTTCACAAGGTGGCGGGCCAGGTTGATCGAGCCGAGGTTGCATACGGCGGTCTCGGTGTCGCTGGAGACCTCCAGGATCTCGGTGCACAAGTTCGACAGGTGGATGACGTTGCCGGGCTCGGCAGTCTGGTTGCCAGTCCGGTTCGCGGCATCCTTGAAGGTCATCCAGCCGTTACCGGTCTGTGCGAGAGTCCGCATCATTCGGGTATAGAGGTCCCGAGCCGGGAGCTGGCGCACGAACCGTCCGGCGGCCTCGGCGGCCAGGTAGGCCGCCTCGAAGTCGGCGCCCCACAGGTCGGGCAACTCGGGCACCTCGTCCGGGTCGATGAGCGACCAGACCTCGTCGGCGTGTACCCGACGCATGAACAGATCCGGGACCCAGTGCGCCAGATTCAGGTTGTGCGTGCGTCGTGCGTCCTCACCGGTGTTGTCCCGCAGTTCCAGAAACTCCTCGACGTCCGGGTGCCACGTCTCCAGGTAGACGCAGGCCGCTCCCTTGCGCCGGCCGCCTTGGTTGACGGCGGCGACCGAGGCGTCGAGGGTGCGCAGCCACGGCACGATGCCGTTCGACCGCCCGTTCGTCCCGCGGATCAGCGCGCCGCGAGAGCGCACCCGGGAGAAGCCGATTCCGATCCCGCCGGCGAACTTCGACAGCCGGGCGACCTGGCTGTACCGCTCGTAGATCGACTCCAGCTCGTCGCGCGGCGAATCGACGAGGTAGCAGCTCGACATCTGCGAATGTGCGGTACCCGCATTGAACAGCGTCGGCGAACTGGGCAGGTAGGCCAGCGACGCCAACAGCCGGTAGAGCTCGGTGGCCTCGGCGACGTCGCGGGCCAGGCCGCAGGTGACCCGCAGCAGCCAATGCTGCGGGGTCTCGACGACGAGTCGGGTGTGTGGATGGCGCAGCAGGTAGCGGTCGTGCACCGTGCGCATGCCGAAGAACTCAAAGCGGCGGTCAGCCGACATATCCACCAGCACGTCCAACTCTGCGGCGTGCGCGGCGACGAAACGTGCCGTGGCGTCGCTGACCAGGCCAAGCTCGTGGTTGTAGCGGATACCGGAGCTGAACGTGGTGATGCCCTGACCGGCGACCTCGTCCGCGATCAGGCCGGCGAGCAGCCGGGCGGCCAACCGGGAGTACTGCGGCTCCTCACCGATGAGGTCTGCGGCTGTCTGCACCGAGAGCCGGTCAAGCTCCTCGGTGGTCGCTCCGTCGTAGAGACCCCCGATCGTGCGAGTGGCAACTCGCAGCGGATCCACCTGGTCGAGGTCGTCCGCGCAGCGCGCCACTGCGGTGACGATCCTGGTGACGTCCACAGGCTCGAGCGCCCCGTCCCGATGACGGACCCGCATGACGCGAGCCCTGGTCGAGTCGGCCGGGGCGGCTTCGGTGACAGTCAACGCACTCCTCGCATGGTCGTGGCCAGGGCCGGACCGGCGGAACGAGTCAACAGCGGGAACCAGCGGCAAGAACACCGACGATGCAGCGGCACCACGCGACGTGGACGGCTCAGCCGGGCGGCTCGCACGAGGCGGCCTGCACATTTGGCAAGCCTCGCGTCACACGACCATGCCCGGCTGGTGTCCCTGCGCGGGTCGCAGATCACGGGCCCGGCACGGTGATCCCCGGCCATCCCTCGGGACCGTCGGACCGCCGCGCAAACAGAGCGCGGCGCGCTGGCAGGTCTTCGGACTCGTGGGCAGCCATCGACGAACGCCGACGGACCTACTAGCCGTCGCTTCCCAGACGCCACGTCGCGCCCAGTGCTCCTGACGGCGGTCGTTCCCACATACCGCTGCGGGGCAGTCCCGGACTCTCACCGGGTTCCCTCTTACGACGGCCTGCCCAGGGCTGGGCCGGTCGAACCAGTGCGTGGCACACGCTACATATAAGAATGACATCCCTGCAAGTAACCCACATGTTGTGTCGCACCTCGACTCCAGGTGGCCCGGCGACCGGCCCATCGGGACCGTCCATCGGACCCATCGGACCCAGGATCGCGGCGCGCCGCCTTGACACAGCCAGCGAGGGAAATGTCCCAGCCGAGCAGACCATGCTCATGGTAACGAAGCCACTACGAGGAGTCCGACCTGTAGAAGCCGCCGATCGCGGAAAGGATCACGAACTCGCAGGCCCGTCAGGCCTGCATACGCCGACCCTGGCGCGGAGGACCGCGCGCTTCGCCCTGCCTGGCGCGACCGCTAGCCCCGTCCTTCGCGCGTGTGTGTATTCAGGGCGCCGAGGCGTTGGCTGCCGGCTTCGAGGCCGAGCAGGATGACTACCGTTCGATCATGGTCAAGGCGTTGGCTGACCGGCTGGCGGAGGCGTTCACGGAATACATCCACCTGGAGGCTCGCCGCACCTGGTTTGAGCCCGACGCCAGTCCCGACATCGCCGAGCTGCACGCCGAGCGGTTCCGCGGGATCCGTCCCGCGCTCGGCTACCCGGCCTGCCCCGACCATACCGAGAAGCGTGACCTGTTCGATCTCCTCGACGCCGAGGCCCTCGGCATGCAGCTGACCAGCTCCTACGCCATGACCCCCGCGGCGGCCGTCAGCCGCCTGATCTTCGCGAACCCCGAGTCGCGCTACTTTACCGTCGGCCGTGTCTCCCGCGAGCAGGTCGAGGACTACGCCGCCCGGCAGGGCAAGCCGGTCACCGAGGCCGAGCGCTGGCTGCGCCCCAACCTCGCCTACGACCCCGAGTAGGCCCCGGCTTGTCGTCAAGGACGTCGACGTCGAACTCCTCGGCGCGACCGGCGCGGCGATCGTGCTCGCCGCCGTGCTCACCCTCGCGCTGGGTCCGCTCCGTCGTCACCCTGCTCGTGATCGGCGTCGTGCTCGGCTCGGCGGTCAACTCGCTGGTCACGCTGCTGCTGGCCTGGACCGCGCCCCAACGTGCCATCCAGTATTTCGCCTGGACCTCCACCAATGACCTGGCCGTCCTCGTCCCGCTCCTCGCCCTCGGGCTCGCCGTCGGCCAGGGCAGCGCGAAACCGCTGAACGCGTGGCTGCTGGGCGAGAGCTACGCCGGCACCATGGGGGTCTGGGTCGGCACCGCGGTCCTGGCCAGCTCCTCGCTGATCGCCGGAACCGTCACCGCCTACTGCGGCCCGATCGCCTTCCTAGGTATCACCGTCCCGCACCTCGCCCGCCGGCTGCTCGCCACCGCCGACCACCGGATCCTGCTACCCGGCCCAGCGCTCGCCGGCACGCTCGTGGCACTGGCCTGCTCCATCGTCACCCAGTTCCCCGGCACCGACCTGCTCCTGCCCATCAACGTCGTGACTTCCCTGGTCGGCGCACCCGTCGTGATCACCGTGCTCCTGCGGGCCAGGCCCTCCATCGCCGAGGTGGCATGATGACCGACCAGCCCAGAACGACGACGCCACCGGGCGCGGTCAGCGCGCAGGGGGCACACGGGCCGAGGGCTGATCCGCGGGCGGTCGAGCACGCGCTGCGCGGCCTGGCCGCGTTCGGGCCCTACTTCGCGACGGAGGTCCGCGACGCCGCCATCCACGGGCCATCCGGGCCGCCCATCAGCTCCCAAGGCACCACGGCTTCGGCGGCGAACGAGCTGTACGAGGCCGGTCCCCCGCTCGCCACGGCGATCGACGCGTTCGCCGAGCGGCTACGTACCCGGGAGCGGCGCGTCGCCGCGTCCACGCTGTTCCTCGGGTACGCGGCCCGGCTCTGGTCGGTCAGCCTCGGCGCCCTCGTCACCGACGGCATCATCCCGGACCTGCTCGCCGACGAGCTGTGGGTAGCGGCCGTCCCCGGCCGGCCGATCAGGCTGATCGTCGAACGGGCCGGCGGCTGGCGTCCAGACCGTGACGCGACCGCCGCCGACCTGGCCAGGCTGCTCGTGCGGTCCGTCATCGACGGGCACCTGGCCCGGCTGGTCGACGCGACATACGCCGAGACCCGGACCGCGACCGGCTTGTTGTGGGGCAACGCCGCCTCGGCGCTCGTCGGCGCGGTCCAGGTGATCCTCGCCAGAACCGGGAACCACCTTCCCGGCGCGGAACCGGTCGGCCCGGTCGCCCGCGGCGACGCCGCCCAGATCGCGGCGCACCTCCTGACGCTGGGGCCGCTGGCGGGTACGACCAGGCATGCCACGACCGCGGCGGGCGGCCTCGACCTCGCGTCGGTGACCCGGACGAGCTGCTGCCTGTACTACCGGGTGCCCGGCGGCGGAACCTGCGGAGACTGCCCACTGGCCAACCGGCCCGCGGCCGTCGCGCGCGGCGAAGCGACCGCCCCGACCACCACCCGGGCCGGTTCCCCGAGCCCGACCCCGCCCAAGGCCAGGCGAACGGAGGCCACATGACCGGGACATCCCTCGAGGCTCGCCCGGAGGGCGGACCCTGGTCGGGTCGCCCGGGGGGATCGCACCCCCGGGCTCCCACAGAACGGAGCGTGAACCTCTCGGTTCACTCCGCTCTTCTCACCGTGATCCGGTCGGCATGGATACCCAGGCCCAGTGCGCGAACAGTCCGGGCTCTCGATCGAGGAGCCCGGAAGGGTGCAAGCTTACGATTTCGCTGGTCATCAGGTGCTTGATCAGGCGGCTCGTAGATACTCGTGGAGGAGGCCGCCGAGGCGGTCGATGCGTCTGATCGGGCCGCTCGGATCGCCGACCGGGGTCGGCGGATTGGGGATGTCGAGCTCGAGGCCGCGGTGGGGCCTGGCGGTGTTGTAGTGCTCGACGTAGATCGACAGGACCTGTTGGGCGTGGCGCCGGTTCCAGATCAAGGTCCAGTCCAGGCACTCGGAGCGGACGGTGCGGACCCAGCGTTCGGCGTAGGCGTTGGCGCGCGGCGCCTGGACCGGTGTCCTGAGGATCCGGATGCCCTCATCGGTCAAGACCTCGTCGAAGGCGCGGACGAACTTGGCCCCCCGATCACGGATCAGGAACGTGTACGGCCCGCCGTCGCCGAGCTGGTAGGTCAGGTTTCTGGCCTGCTGGGTGACCCAGACGGCGGTCGGATGATCGGTGACGCCGGCGAGCCAGACGTGACGGCGATCGAGCCCGACGAAAAACAGCACATACAGCCTGGCCAAGGTCACCGTGTCGATCGTGAGGAAATCGCAGGCCAACACGCCGCGGGCCTGAGCACGCAGGAACTGCGACCAGCTCGGACCGGCGCCGCGGCGGGGTGCCGGGCCCAGTCCGTGTCGGCGCAGGATGGTTCGGACCGAGGTGGCCGACACCTGGACCTGCAGCTTGCGGCACTCGCCGACGATGCGCATGTAGCCCCATCGCGGGTTCTCCCGGGCCAAGCGGAGCACCAGTTGCACCGTCGCCTGTAGCGTGCCAAAACTCGATTCGGGGGCGTGACCTGCGGTTTCGCTGCCCGGTCAAGCGGCGCGGTGGTACTCGTTGATGACGCCCAGGACCTTGTGGCGACGGATCGGCCCGTGGAGCGGTGTGACGGTGGCCGGGTCGTGGTTCGGTGGGCGCTGGTCTCGACCCCCAGGGGGTCAAATTTCGGAAACCGTTGACACCGCTGGCCTGGGCCTTGAGGAAGGTACGCCAGGTGGTGTCGGCGTGGCGTCGGGGCGCTGGGCCAAGGCCCGCGCGGGCGAGGATGCGACGGATCGTGCCCGTGCCGATCCGGTGGCCGAGGCCGAGGAGTTCGCCTTGGATGCGGCGGTGCCCCCAGGTGGGGTTGTCTTGGGCCAGGCGGATCACCAGCGTCCGCGGTTCCTCGTCCACCGGCGGGCGGCCCACCCGGTGCGGGTAGGTCCACCGTCGGCGGACCAGGCGACGGTGCCAGGCCAGCAGCGTCGCCGGGGTCACCAGCCGGCAGGACCGGACCTCACGGGGCAACAGCCGGGCCAGCGCGGCCAGGACCGCACGGTCTGGCCAGGTGAACCGGGGCCGTCCGACCTGGCGACGCAGCACGGCTACCTCGTGGCGCAGCACGAGCAGTTCCGCCGTCCTCGCCGCATCGCTACGGGTGAGCAGGACGAGCCAGCCGAACACTCGCACCATGACCAAGTACACCAGCCGCAGCCCCATGAGGGCGATCATCCACCACCGGGCCTGGCGACGAACCCGCAGGTCAGCGACCCGAAATCGAGTTCTGGCACGCTACACCCGACCAAGGAAAGGATCAAGCGCCGACTCATCCTCGGCCACTGCCGGGTCGGCGCGGGCGACCAGTTCCGGTTCCTGATCCACGACCACGCCGGACAGTTCACCGCCTTCTTCGACACGATGCTCGCCGACGCCGGCATCACCACCGTCAAGATCCCGCACGGAGCGCCCGCGCGTACGTCAACGCGGAACGGTTTGTTCCCGCGCTGGCCGGCCGCCACGGCCACGCCCGAGCCGACCCGCCACCGACCGACCCGCGCGACCGTGCGCCCGCCGACACGCAGCCCACGCGGGTCGCGCCCCCGGGGCGCCCTCTACGGCCCCATACCGTCCCGGTACGCGGGCCGTACCCAACCCCAGGCCGCCCCCCGCCATCGGACCGGTGCGCCGCGAGCCTGGCCTCGGACACAAGCCCGAACCCGCCAGCACCGCCCGTCGCCCGACGCCGTCGTCTACCCCAATCCGCGGCGACCACGCTGTGACCGCAGCCTGCACGAGCCACAGTGGCGGTTCTCGGTGCCGCGACGGCTACGTCGCACATCCAGCGCCAACTACAATCCGTTACGACCTAATGTTGCGGAGAGTGAAGAATTCTGGGGCCACCTCGCCCTAGACGATCATGCCGTTTGGCGCGGTCGCGCGGAATGAGCACACAATGAGCACACATCGACGATCATCTATGCGAAAAGGCTAGATCAAATTCACAAAGCCGCAGGTCAGCGGGATGTTGATCGAGGGCGACGAGGGGACTCGAACCCCTAACCGCCCGATTACAAGTCGGCCATTCCTGTGTTTCTCGGTGTCGCGGGATACCGGGAACTACCTATCCGTGCAGGCTATGGCCAAAATTGGTGTCGCGCCGGGTTTCCTAGTGCCGCAAGCTGTCGGAGCGTCCGAACACACAAAGAGCACACGCCCGCCGAACCGGGGCTACCGTCCCGCGAGCCTTCGGCGGTTGCGATGCGTGAACTTGGCCGGGTTGGGGCAAGTGATAATTGGCGCCCGCAGGATGGACGACTCGTTCGAGCTACGTCCAGGGCGTAGGCACGACCTTCCGGGTCGGCGCCTGTCTTGGCGACCGGCCGGACAGAGCGCGGACTGCCGGGTCGACGGATGGCCGCCGCACGGAGGCGCGCGCCGCCGTCAGGAGGTCACGACCGTGCCTTACGGGGCGGGCACGGCCGTCACATTGGGCCAGCTCACAGGCCCAGCCGACTTCTGGCACCCTACAGATAGTAACCCTCGTCGCGCCCGGCCAGCACGCCGCTGACTACAGGCCTGTAGATCGCGGCCGCCTGGCGAGGTGCCGTTGGAGTTCCACGTGGCGGAACTGGTAGACCGCTCCAGCCTGCCGCAGCACCCCTCGGTGTTCATGTGCATCGGACAGGAAAAGCATCAACCTCCATGGCAGTCGGCCCCGCAACGCCAGCCAGCACCGCACTACCGCGAACCACCCCCAGGCGGTCTGGTTTAGCGCAAGCCACAGCCCGAGTGTGAGCCCGAATATAAGCCCAACCATAAACAGCCCGAAGCCCCCGGGAGTCCCGGCCGCGCTCTCGGCCGGAGCCGCGGTCAGCAGCTTGCCCACGAGCCCGCCTACCAACCCGCCTACCAGCCCGAACGAGAGCCCGAGCATAAGCACGATGGCGCGAAAAGCACTCCGGTCCCGCACGAGCGCGGCGCGCGGGTCGGCGGCGTCTCCCGGTTCTACCAGGCGAGATTCGAGCCCGAACGCGAGTCCGAAGGCGAGTCCGAACGAGAGTCCGAATCCGACGCCGAGCACGACACCGATCGTTGGACCGAATGCGAGGCCGCCAGCGAGCCCGACCAAGGCCCCGGCGGGGAGCCCGCCGCCGAGCCCTACTGCATCCAGTCGCACGTGAATTCCTCGTGCTGGCCGACGCGGGCTGTCCTGGACCGCGACCCATAGCCCAGCCACAAGTCCGGCTACGAGCCCGATCCAGCGCTCGCCGCCCGAGAGACCGACGACAAGCCCAGCAACGGTCCCGACCGGCAGCCCTACCAGTAGACCTGGTACGGATGAGGGCACAGCAGTATGCAGCTGCCACCATGCAAGGTCGGTGGTTCGCCTCCGCTCCAGCCGTCTGGCCAGGAATACCAGCCAGCGTCGCGCGTCATCGGCCTCCCATCGGCAGCGCCGTGCGGGGTCGGGGTGCGGCCGGTACGCCGCCAAGATGAATCCGTCGAACAGGTGCCTCTCCACCGCCCTCCGGGAGTCCAATCCCGGGTCCAACAACTCGTCCGGATGCGGCAGGTCCGCGGCTGATTCACCTGGCCGGGGGCTGTAAACCGTACGCGCCAGGGTCACTACCAGCGGCGTGGTCAGCGCCTGACCGACCGGGCAAGACAGATCGGTAAGCGACTCGGCTACCCGATCCCATCGCGACACCGCGCCGGGTCCGCCCGCCGAGGAGCGCAGATATGCGGCGACCACAGCTGAGTTCAGTGGATGTAACTCGATTCCGGACGCGCCGGCCAGCATCACCCCTGGCGTCCCCCTGCCCCCGCGAACCGCATCGCGATAGAGCCCCGTGCGGGCGGTGAGTACTAGCCCTACGCCAGGTCGCAGCGCCGCGTTCACCTCTGCCAGCGCTCGACCGCGCGCAGATCGGGCGATCTCGTCAAGTCCATCGAGCACAGGCAGCAACAATCCTTCGTTCCACAGCGCCTGTGCCCAACGCACGCCGCCGGGGGCCGGGTCCCGAAGCGCCGGATGCTCAAGGCACAACCGAGCCTCCAACCAGCGCCACAGTCCCTGCCGGCCCGGGTTCGAGGAAGCCAGCGGCACGAGCACCGGCGCGGGTCCACCCACGCTCCTACGAGCCAAGAGGTCCAATAGCAGGCGTATTGCGAGGATCGTCTTTCCCGCTCCCGGCGCCCCGAGCACGACCAGCCGCCCAGTCGGCACGCGTGCAAGCACACCTACTAGTGACCGGGGCCGGCGTCGCCGGCCACATGGGGCGATGGAAAATGTCCGTGGTCACCCGGATCGACGTCGGGCCTCCTTGGTGCCGAAGGTCAAGCCCGTCTACTAGTGTGACGTGGGGATCTGCAGGCACGTGGGACTGCCGCTTCGAGCGCGACCTTGTACCGTGCCAGAACTCGATTTCAGAGTGTTGACCTGCGACTTCGCTGCCAGCCATGGTGGCGCATGATCGTGGTTCATGGTGGTGCGGCTGACGTATCTGGCGATGGTTCGGGTGTTCGGCTGGCTGGTCCTGCTGACGCGTAGCGAGGCGGCGCGGACAGCGGAGCTGCTGGTGCTGCGCCATGAGGTCTCGGTCCTGCGCCGTCAGGTCGGGCGGCCCCGGTTCACCTGGCCCGACCGCGCAGTCCTGGCCGCACTGGCCCGGCTGCTGCCCCGGGAAGTCCGGTCACACCGCCTGGTGACCCCGGCGACGTTGCTGGCGTGGCATCGCCGCCTGGTCCGCCGACGGTGGACCTACCCGCACCGGATGGGCCGCCCGCCAGTAGCCGAGGAGCTGCGAGCGCTGGTGATCCGCTTTGCCCGTGATAACCCGACCTGGGGTCATCGCCGTGTCCAAGGTGAACTGCTCGGCCTTGGCTATCGGATCGGCGCGGGCACGGTCCGTCGGATCCTCGCCGATGAAGGTCTCGGCCCGGCGCCACGCCGCCACGCCGACACCAGCTGGCGTACCTTCCTGCGCAGCCAGGCCAGCGGCCTGCTGGCGACCGACTTCTTCCACCTCGACACGATCGCCTTGCGCCGGCTGTACGTACTGTTCGTCATGGAGATCCAGACACGGCGCGTCCACATTCTTGGCGTGACCGCCCAGCCGACCACAGCCTGGGTCACCCAACAAGCCCGCCACCTGGTCATGGACCTCGACGGACGCCTCGACGCGTTCCGGTTCTTGATCCACGACCGGGACGCGAAATACACAAGGCCGTTCGACGACGTGTTCACCTCAGAAGACATCCGGGTCGTGCGGACTCCACCGCGGACACCACAGGCGAACTGCTACGCAGAACGGTTCATCCGCTCCGTTCGCCAGGAGTGCACCGACCGAATCCTGCTCTACGGCGAACGCCACGCCACCGCCGTGCTCGACCAGTACGCCCATCACTTCAACGACCACCGGCCCCACCAAGGACGAGACCAGCGCCCGCCGAACCACGACCCGGCCACCGTCACACCCCTCGACGGCCCGATCCGCCGCCACAAGATCCTCGGAGGCGTGATCAACGAGTACCACCGCGCCGCCTGACCGAGCAGCGAAACCGCAGGCCACGGCCCCGAACCGAGTTTTGGCACGCTACAATGGCCTGCTCGCCGCATTCGGGGCACACCATGACCTGGGTGGCGGTGGCGGGCATGGGGGCACCTCCTTCAGGAATGCGCGGGGAATGGGATTCCGGAATTCGGCCGGGAAAAGGTTTCCCTTTTCGCCGTTCGCCGTGTTCGGTATTTCGTTGGCACAACGTTAGCTCTGGACACGGACGACCGGAAGCCCCTTTTCCATGACTCTTTTCCGCATTTCCATGACTTTTTAGCCGGACCGTTTTTAAAAGTCATGGAAAACGGGTTGCGAAAAGGCGGCCGGCGAGGTACGCGCACGCGCGCCATAGGTATTAGCCGGAAAGAGTCTTGAACAATGGGATTGCCGGCCGGCATATCCGGGAGTTAGGATTCGGGCATGACGATTCGTGCGCACGGAACGCACGCGACCGCCGCGTGCCGTGCGCGTGGCCGCGCGTCCGGGCAGCGCGCCTTTCCGGGCGGCGTGCCGAGCGGCGCGTGCCCGGCGCGGCTCGCCTTTGCGGCCGCGCCGCGCCGGGCCGCCGGGTGGGACCGGCGGGCCGGTGAGGCCGACGGGCGGCCGGAACACGTGGGGCGGGCGTCCGCCCCGGTAGGGGTGGGCGCCCGCCGCACGTGTGACGGTCGCTCGTCGGCGAGTCTGGCCGCCCTGGCGAGCCCCCTGCGGGCCGCTGGCCTGGGCTTTTACTGGGCGATTCGTCCTCGCTCTTAAGAGCGAGGGGTCTTTCGCGGGTCTTCCTTGCCCCTAGGGAGGGGTCTTTTCGCGCGCCTGGCTGTGCAGGGCGCCGCCGCCGGCCGCGCTCCGCGTGGCCGGCGGCGCGGCGGGGCCTGGCGGTGGGGTGCTGGGGCTCGGCGGTGGGGTGCCACCGGCCTGCAGCCACGCCTTCGACCGGGGTGGACGGCCCGTGCCGGTGAGTTGCTGTTTCCAGGGTAGCTCCATTCCGCGCTACCGGCTGCGCACCGTTTCCCGGATTCCGGAAAATTCACCGGACGACCCGGCTTCACGCGGAACAGCTGCCAGGCCGTGCGCCTGCAGCGCCAGGATTCGAATCGGAGCGTCGGGCGAAGAAATAGGCCACGCCCGCGGCATTCCCCGGCCGCGGCGGCCGGCCGGTTTTTCTCCGAAATATACACGCGTCGCGAGGTGCCGGGGAATGTGTCCGGCGCATGTGGGGCGATTGTTCGCGCGGCGGTTCTTGTTCGAGTGCGGCAGGTCTATGCCTGGTCGCCGGGTGGTCGGGGAAAGGGTGCTGCCTGGTCGTCGCCGGTGTCGGTGGTAGTGCCGTCGTCGTCGGGTGGGGTGGGGGCGCCGTAGCGGTCGGCGAGCTGGGCGAGGGTGGTGCGTCGGGTGGCGTCGAGGGGGAGCCAGACGGCGCGGGCGGGGTCGAGGTCGGCGGGTTCGTCGCCGGGCTTGGTGGCGGAGACGGGGGTGGGGCTGGCGGTGATGACCGGGACGGCGCCCTGCGGCGCGGCGCCGCCGAGGCGGGCGCGCAGGGCGGCTTCCCGGCCGGCGGACGGTAGCCAGAGCAGCAGGGGGCTGGGGATGCCGCTGGCGGTGGCGAGGCGGGCGTAGCCGGGGAGTTTGCCCACGACGCGGGTGAGGGGTTCGGTGCCGGTGTCGTATTCGACGTGGAAGTCGAGGCGGCGTTTCGGGGTCTGCCAGGTGCCGTAGCCGTCGGGGCGGATGAACGCGCCCCACAGTGCCGCTGACCGGTTTTCGGACCACCAGGCGGTCAGCCCCTCGCCCGGGGGCAGCGTGCGGCTGGCGTGGGCCCAGGCGGTGAACAGGCCGTTGGTGCCGACCAGGTGTGCCAGCCGTGGGGAGGTGAGCAGGGTCAGGAGCTGGTCGCGGCGGTAGCCGAGGTCGGCCAGGCTGCCTCCGTGCTGCGCGGCGAGGAGGCGGGCGCCGGTGGGGCCGAGGGTGTAGTGGTAGGGGCCGGTGGTCGGGCCGTGGTAGCGCCGGGCCCGGTCGAGGACGTCGAGGCGGTGCAGCAGGGACAGGCGGGCTTGGGCGGTGCGGGGGTTGGTGTAGCAGAGCCGGCCGATCTGGGCGCCGGTGAGGACCTGGTGTTCGGCGAGCATGGCCATCAGCCACCGGTCGCGGGGCGTCAGCCGGCTGGCCACTTCCCACAGCAGCCGGTCGCGTGACGGCGGCCGGGGCGGGCGCCGGGCCGTCATGCCGCTCCGTCCGTCGGGCGGCGGCGGGGGTCACCGGTCGGTGCCGGTCCGGGTGTGGCGGTGGCGAGGCGCCGGCGGGCGGCGTGGCGCAGCGCGCTTGCCCGGTCGGGAACGGCGGCGGGCAGCGGCCGGGTGCGGAGGGTGAACGCGGCGGTGTCGGCGGAGTGGACGACGAGGCGGGCCGCGGCGGTGAACGCGGGCAGGTGGGAAAGGTCGTGGTCGGACAGGACGGGTTCGGTATGCCGGGCCAACGTGCGGGCGTCCTGCGGCGAACAGGCGAAAACGATTTTGGTGCGGGCGTTGGTCGCGAGCGCGTCAGCGAGCTCGGCCGGCAGCTGGCGCAGGTGCTGATGGGCGAGGGTGAGGCCGAGCCGGTAGCCGCGGGCCTCGGCGAGCAGGTCCTCCACCGAGCCCGGAAGCGTCAGGAAGTTCTGGCATTCGTCGAGGTAGCAGCCGGCATCAGGGCGCTGTTCGGGCGGGCGGCGGGAACGGGCCAGGACGGTTTGCCAGACCTTGGCGAGCACGATCGAGCCGACGATCTGGCAGGAGTCCTCCCCGACGGTGCCTTTGGGGATGCGGCACAGCAGCAGCCCGCCGTGGTCGAGGACATCGACGAGGTTGACGGTGGACGGGCCGGAGGCCAGCGCCTGGCGGGCGAAGCGGCGCAGCAGCAGGGCGCGCAGCTTGTTCAGAACGGGGCCGATGGCCTGGGCGCGGGCGCCGTCGGACAGCTCGCCGTACCAGGTCCAGAAGCCGGCCAGGATCGGGTCGGTGATCCCGGTGGTGGCTTTGCGGCGGGCGGCACTGTCGGTCAGGACGGTGACGACGTCGAGCAGCGTCGGCACCGCCCCGGCGGCGGTGTGGGGCCGGGTGAGCAGGGTCAGGCAGGTCGCGCGCAGCAGGTCGTCGGTGCGGGGGCCCCAGCTGTCGACCCAGATCCGGCGGAAGATCCCGACGAGCTGGTCGGTGGCGAGGTCCGCATCGGGGCCGTCGAGGATGTTCAGACAGGGTGGTGGGGCGTGGTCGTCGGGGTCGAGCAGCACGACCCGGTCGGCGATGTCGGCGGGCAGGCGGGCGAGCAGGTCGTTGACGAGGTCGCCTTTCGGGTCGATGACAACAGTCCCGCGGCCGGCCGACACGTCGTCCAAAATCATGTTGGCGAGCAGGGTGGACTTGCCCGACCCGGTGGCGCCGAGGACGTGGACGTGGTGGCGGGCGTCGGCGACCCGCAAGCCCACCGGGCGGCGCCGCCCGGCGTCGGTGTCCCCGAGGATCTTCACGTCGCTTCCGGCGTGCGGGATCGCCCCCGGCGCGGCGACCGCCGCCGCCCCGGCCCGGTCCAGGCCCGGCACCGCGGTGTCGAGGGGAAGGTGCGCGAGCGCGGCGAGTTCGTCGATGCCGACCAGCCAGCCCGCGCCGAGCCGGCGGCCGGCCAGGACCGGGGTGGGGTGGGGCAGGCGGGCGCGGCGCAGGTAGTTGTGGCCGGCGTAGAGCGCGAACGCGGCGGCCAGGGCGTGCGCCCGGCCACGCAGCACCCGCTCGACCTGCCGGGCGTCGCCTTTGCCCACCGGGTGGTCGGTGGCGGCGGCGTAGCGGACGGCGACGGCGAACCGCGGGCCGACGGCCTTGACGCCGATCGCCCTTGAGGCCGCCGACTCCTCCGGCGGCGTCGGCACCCGCCCCGCCCGGGTCCCGGTGCGGGCACGGCTGTGTCCGGTGAGCAGGTCGAGCGCGGCTGGCAGCAGCCCGGCGAGCGGGCTCGGGGGGTGGTGGCCGCGTTGGCGGGCGGCGTCGCGCCGTGCGGCGGCGAGGCGGCGGCCGGTCACCGGCCGGGCGAGGACCTGGATGACGGCGCGCTGATGGTCGCCGAGGTCGGCGGCGGCGGCCAGCAGCGCGCGGACCGGGTCGCCGCCCGGGTCGGCGCGCAGCGGCAGGACGTCGCGGCGACCGACGTGCAGCTGGCCCCCGGCCGCCACCGCGTGTGCGGGTAGTGGGGGTTGGGCGGGGCGGGTCTCGGTGCGGGCGCCGGGCCAGGCCGCCTGCACCGCCCGTTCCACCAGGCCCGGGGGCACCGGGCCGGGCACCCAGAGCCGAAACGTCGTCCCGGCCTGCCCGGCGACGACCTCCCAGCCCACATGCGGCTGACCGAACACCAGCCGGGGAAGCCACGGGCGCAGCAGCCCGGCCATCTGCCCCCAGAACGCGGCGGCCGCCTCCGGTCGCACCTCGGGCGGGACCAGGACCTCAACGGTCCTAGCCCCGGCGGCCATCCGGGCCTGCCGGTGGCGCGCGACAGCGGCCCGCGCCACCCCGGCCAGCACAGCCGCTATCACCAAGACCACGGCGAGCAGAGAACCGTGACCGTCGGTGAGCCGGTCGACCTGCCCCGCCCACGGGGCCAAGACCCCGACCTGGTCGTCGACCAGCCCCGACCCGACCAGCAGGGGTGGGGAACAGCAACCGAGCATGACAAACCTCCACAGCGAAAGGCGCAGAAAGGCGCGCGGGAAGCGGGGCTGGGGACCGCGCCGGGCGGCGCGCTGCCCGCAGAGCGGGGCGGCGGGCCGATTAGCAGGGGTCGGTGTCGTCCGCGGGCAGGGCCGGACGTGGCGGACGGGCCCTCCGGGCGGCCGTGGCGGACGCGGACGCTGCCGGCAGGCTGGGTGCTGGAGCGCGGACGGCGGCCTCGGCGGGATCTGTCGTGATCAGCGCATGCTCGTCCGGCGAGGCGACGGCGCGAAACGCCGCCCGACGTCCCGGGCCGGCGAGCAGGAGCGCGTCCCCGGGGCGGGCGGACAGCAGGTGGGTGGTCTCGCCGTCGGACAGGGCGAACACGTCGGCGACCCGGGCGGCGGCGGAGGTGTCCTGGCGCAGGAGGACGTGGGTCGCGGCGTTGGCGACGACCGCCCGGCCCAGGTCGCTGCCGAGCAGGTCGGCGGCGTCCTGGGTGACCACGGCGAGCCCCGTCCAGTGCTTGCGGCCGGCCTTGGCGAGCTGGTGCAAAAACCGGGCCCCGGCGGGGTGGGCCATCAGCAGCCATGCCTCGTCGACCACGACGAGGCGCCGGCGGCGCCGGGCCGGGTCGGCGACGCTGCGCCAGATCGCGTCCAACGTGAGCAGCATCCCGGTGGCTTTGAGCTCGTCGGGCAGATGACGCAGCGAGTACACGACGAGGTGTCCCTCGGGGGTCACCGTCGTCGCAGATGCGAACAGCGCGCGATGGGTGCCCTCGACGAACGGGCCGAGCCGGCCGGCCAGCGCCGTCGCGGCCGGGTCCGGGTCGCCGGCCAGCGCGGTCGCGACGTCACGCAGCAGCGGGGCCGGCTGGGTCCAGGTCGCCGGGTCGGCGGTGATCCCGGCGCCACGGTAGGCGGCGAGAATCGCCCGGTCCAACGCCGCCCGCCCCGCCGCCTCCACCCCACCGCCCGGGCTGCCGGTGCCGGTGTCGCTGGTGAGCAGGGTGGTGACCAGGGTGTGGCAGAACAGCGCCCGGCGGGTGAGCAGGTCCGGGTCGCGATGGGCGTGCACCGGCAGGTCGAGCGGGTTGAGGGTGACGCCGGGGGTGCCCAGGGGCAGGTAGGTGCCGCCGACGGCGGCGGCCAGTGGGGCGTACTCGTCTTCCGGGTCGACGACGGCGACCTCGACGCCCTGGTAGAGCGACCGCAACACGTCGAGCTTCGTCAGGTACGACTTGCCGGCACCGGAGGCGGCCAGGGTGACGGAGTTGTAGTTCGACTGCGCCCACCGGTCGTGCACGACCAGCCCGGCCGAGCGCAGGTTCGTCCCATAGACGACCGGCCCGGCCCCGGGCCGGTGCGGGTCGGGCAACGCCAGGTCGGGGGTGGAGAACGGGAACCCGGCCGCGAGCGCCGCGGTGTCCATCGTGCGGCGCAGCCGCAGCAGGTCCGACCCGAGCGGCAGCGTCGACGCCCAGCCCTGCAGGCTGCGGAAGGTGGCCGGTTGGACGGCGAGCAGCAGGCTGTGCGCCAGCGCGGTCACCCGCGCCTTCTCCTCACCCAGCTGCTCGGGGGTGTCGGCGTAGACGGTCAGGTAAAGCGCGAGGGTGAACAGCTTCGCCTCGCCGCGGGCGAGCCGGCCCGCCAGCTCCGCGGCGTCGAACGTCGCCGCGTCCACCAGCGGGTCCACCAGCCGGCCGGCCGCGGAATCGGCGCGGCGGCCCGATTCGAGGCGGGCCAGCTGGCGGCGCAGCCGCAGCGCCGCGACCGGCGGCGGGATCGGCTCCACATGCAGCGCCACATCGAGGCGGCCCGGGTAGGACAGCAGCGGCTCCACCCAGCCCGGCCCCACCTCACGCGGATAGCCGACCACCGCGACCGTCGCCGCACACACCCCGCCGATCTCCAGATGCCGCGCGGACACTCGCAGCCCGGGCGGGGTGAACAGCAGCGGCCCACCACCCGCAGAGCCGCTTTCCTGACGGCGCGGCGGACGGCCGCGTCGCCGGTTCATCGGCGGGCTCCGGGCGTCGGGCCGGACAGGGCACGCCACCAGTCGGAGGGTGGGCCGGTGACGGTGCCCGCCGCGGTGACCGGCCCGGTCAGGGGTGGGCTGCCGGGGTGGGCGAGCTCGGCGAGCAGCCCGGTCACCGCCGCCGCGTCCAGCACCCGGACTGCCGCCCCGGTCGGGGCCAGCAACACGGCGGCCTCCTCCAACCGGCGCACCGCCCGCGCGGCGGCGGCCTCGACGCCGCCCCGGCCCCGGCCCGTGGTGGGCAGGGGTTCGCGGGCGGTGAGCAGAATCTGGCGGGCCAGCAGGGTGCGACCCACCGCCAGCTCGTCGAGGAAGTCGGCGTGACCGGCCGCCGCGGCGCCCAGCGCCGGATCCGGCAAGCCCGCCGCCTGCTCGCGCAGCCGGGCGAGGTGGTCGGCGAGCTGGACGGGAGTCGCGCGCACGGTGATCTGCAGCGGGCCGGACAGGGCGTTGAGCAGCCGGCCGAACGCCGCCGCCGTCGCCGCCCGCTCCGCCGCCGACCCGAGCGTCAGGGTCACCCCCTCGACCTCGGCGAGCACCGCGACACCGTCCGGACCCAGGTCGACCACCCCGGCCGCGTCCACCCCGGCGGCCAGCGCCCGGGCCGGGGCGGCAGCCCGCGCCGCCTCCGCATTCGGCAGCCAGCCGGCCGACAGCACGCCGCCGCCGTCGGTGTTGGTGGTGGCGGGCAGGTGCAGTTTCGGCTGACGGGCATAGGACGCGGCGGCGGCCACATACCGGTCGGCGGGCAGCCCGCCCCACCGGCCGAGCGCCAGCGCGATCCCCGCCCCGGCGACCGGCACACACACCGCCGCGACCACCGCCACCGGCAGGTGCGGCGACAGCAGCCAGAACAGGCCCACTGCCGCCAACACCCCCGGGGCGACCAGCGCCAGCTGGCGAGCGGTCAACCCCGCCAGCACCCGGTCCGGCACATGAATATCGGCGGGAATCCTCACCCGCCCGTCGATCCCCCCGGCAGAGCGGGCAGGCAGCGCAGCGGGCCCAGGCGTCGAAGGATCAGAACCACTCATCGAAGATCACCTTCAGGTAGGAGGAGAGGGAGAACGGCCCTGGGCAGCGCGCGCACCCAGGTGGCTTGGACGCCGGCCGCAGGAACGGCCGCGCGCAGGAGACAGGCGGCCCGCCAGAAGAAGGGGAAGGAGCGGCTGGCCATCCACGCCGCCGGGCAACGGGCGACGGGTGCCGGGCGGGCGGGGTCAGGCGGCGATGGCGGTAGCGACGCGGCGGACCGTGCGGTACTGCACGAGCGTCAGCAGCGTGGGCCGCCCCCCGCCGGTCGCGCGCAGCACCAACTGCAGGACCCAGCCCTGCAGCCGGATCGCCACGTAGAACAGCGCCCCCGCGGCCAGGGTGTTCAGCAACGCGTCCGTGCTCGGCATCCACACCGGCCGGTCATCGGCGGACAGCAGCACCCTGGTGCCGACCAGCAGCAGGAGCGACTGGCCGACCTGCACAGCCAGGCAGCCGGCGAGCGCCCGCCACCACAACGCGGCCAGCCCCTCGGTCCACGGCAGCCCGTGCCAGATCAGCATCAACGGCGCCCCGGCCGCCAACACCATCATCACGACCATCCGGACGATCCAGCCAACGATCAGCGCCACCGCCAAGGCGAGGACACCGAGCTCGAGCAGCACGAGGTAGATCGGCAGGTACGCGCCGACCACCAGGTTCGAGAACAGCAGACTCGTGATCCCCTCAGCAGTCACCTGCTGGCCCACGATCGCCCCCGTCAGCCCGTTGGCCAGCACGCTGCCCCAGCTCATCGCCAGCAGGCTCAGGTGCGCCGTCGCGAAGCTGACGACCATCCGGGGAGCGAACTCCCGGGCCATCGCCCGGCCGTGGACCAAGCCCTCGCCCATCACCGCGAGACCACCGACGGTCAGCACCAGCAGAAACAGGCTGTCCGCGATCAGCAGGCTCGCGCCCCACAGCTCGCGGATCCGGTCCTGATCGGTCACGTCCGGGGTCGAGAGCACCGTGCGGCCCACCAGCCGCAGCACCGGCTCCGCGGCCCCTTCGGCGATCCCGGCGAACCAGCCGTTGAACGCCTCTCCGACCCGGTCGGTGACATCCCGCAACCCCGGCACCCAGTCAAACCACCCACCACCCCCACCCCCGCCCCCGCCTCCGTCGTCGCCGGTCGGGCTGGCAGGCGCAGTCGCGCCCACAACAGCAGTCGCGGTGGGTGCGGGCGTGGTGGTGGCGGGCGGGGTCGTCGCGGCTGTCGTCGGCTGGGTCGCCGCCGGGCTGGCCGCCGCCGTCGGGCTCACCACCGCCGGTGGCACGACTCCGGCCGTGCCCGCCGTGCCGGTGGCCCCGGCCGGAGCCGAACCGGCCTCGGCGACCAGGCCGGCGACGATCACCACGCCGACCACCGCCGCGAGCACGGCCCGGCGCAGCCACCGCCTCGGCCGCCGTAGCCGGCTGCCGCCGTGCTCATGCCGGCGGTCCGCTGCAGGGGTGGTGATCCCGAGCCGGACACCCCGGCTGCGGAGACGGAGGCAGGGGCGGGGGCGGGTCGGGGTGGGCATCAGCCACCGACCACGGACCGCAACGCCGTCAGGAACAACGGCGCCAACACCGCCAATCCGTAGCCGAGCCCGGCGTTACGAAACGACCGCTTCGCCGCGTCGACCTCCCCCGGATCCCCGTTCGCGCCCATATAGCGCACCGCACCGACCGTGAAGAACAACGTCGCGACCGCCGCCAGAAACCCCATAACCCAGTTCCGGATGTTCGTGATCACCTGGTGCAGGTCGGTCTCCCTCGGCACCGGCGCCGGCAGCGGCCGCTGCGGCACACCCGCCGCCGACGCCCAGCTCAGATCCCCGAACAGGACCCAGAACTGCACCGCCATCACCACCAACAGCCCGGCCACCACCACCAGCCCGCGCATCCGCCACACCCGCCGCGACCACAGCTCCTCCGGCCGCGGCGGCGGTCCGGCACCCCACGCCGCGAGCAGCACCAGGCAGGCCGCCAACGACGCCGCCACCACCGGCCGACCCACCAGCAGCCACCACGCCACCACCCCCGGCCGCGCCGCCGCCTCCTCCAGACCGGCGACCATCCACACCCCACCGACCAGGCCGACCACGACGGCGAACCAGCCCCCGGCCCGCCACCACCCCGCCAGCCGCCGCCACACCCTGCGCACCAGCCTCCTCACCGCCGCTGGTAGGCGGCTGTGCACCCGGGAACCCTCGCCCGAGGCACGGACGGCTGGTCCCGCCACCGGCAACCGCGGCCATGTGCTGTCCGACAGGTCAGCGCCCCGGCCGCCGACGCCCGCATCGGCCTGACTACGGCCCTCGCACGCCTCGGTCTGTTCCCCGACCTGCGGCGAGGACGGCCGTGCGTCGGGCACCGCGGCAACGTCCCGGTGCGCGCTGCCCCCATCCAGCCCGGTAGACCACTCACCGCCGGGTCCTGGTGCCGGCGATGTGGACTGCTCCGCCCCCCGGTGATGGGGCTGTCCGCCGGTGGACGGATTCTGCTCCTGCCCGGCCCCGGGGCCGACTCCGGTGCTCATCGGACCAGACCCTTCGGAGCGAGCCGGCCATCCAGCACCGCCCGGGTCAGCCGGCCCTCAGCCTTGGCCCGCCACACCGCGAGCTCCTCCGAAGCGTCCGGAGCCATCCCGGCCAGCGACCGGCCCGCGACCCGCGTCTCGACGATCAGCTGGTGCTCCACGTCGCTGAGCAGCCCCGCCCGCAGCGCCCGGTCCAGCACCCGCGCCGGCCCCGGCCACCACGGCGAGGGCGGGATCGCCTCCACGACCGGCAGGTACATCCCGAACGACAACGACGCGGCGTTCTGCCCGGCCAGCGCCAACCCCGCCCGCAACCCCGCCCACAGCAACGGCGCCTCCCGCGTCGGCAGCGCCGTCCGCCGGGCCTGGCCGACAAAGCCGGCCAACACCTCGCCCTCGATATCCACCCGCTCGCCGGCAGCCGAGGCCAAAATGCCGGCGATGTGCCGCAACGGAGCCATCGCCAACCCCACCGCCGCGATCAGCGACGCCGGCTCGTCGCGCCGGGAAAGCACCGCGCTCCACACCGCATCCCGCGCCGCGGCGGGCAACGTGGGCTGGGAGAAAAGCACCCGCAGCTCCCGCAGACCTATCCCCCGCTGCGGCAGGGCCGCATGCACCGTCCGGCCCTCCAGGACCAACCCCGGCGGGGTGTCCGTCAAACTCAGAAACGTCCTCTCGGCGACATCCAACGCCGACTGGTCGCCGGTCTCCGTCGTCATTCTCGACAACTCCCGTCCCATGCTGGCGAAACATTGACGGGCCTAGAACGCCACACCCCATCTGAACCTGATCTGAACTCGGCCCGCGCAGGCCGCGACCAGCGGATTTCAGGCAACACACGACACGGCTTTCAGATCACCTTCAGAGATTCTTCAGACCTCGAACCGGCCGTCCCGTTCACCGGAGAAAACGCGGCGGCGGAATTTCAGATCACTTTCAGGCGGGTCGCGGTGGAATAGCCGGGCATGCCTCCAGGCGGCGCCTGCGCCCGCCCACTCGTTCCGCCAGCCGGATTCGGGTTCGCGGCGCCCGGCGTTCCGCCGCCACCCTGGGAGCGTTGTTTCCCTTGCCAGCACTACACCTCGCCGAGCCCGGCGAACCCGCCCGCCTCGTGCCCCTCACCGTGTGGACCACCCCCACCCCGGCCCCCGCCGGGGTTCTGCCGCCGGCCGCGGCGGCCCGCGCCATCGCGACCTTCAGCCAGGCGGGCGACCTCGTCCTCACCCGCGGCGGGCCGGGCGCACTCGCCGACGCCGCGAGCTACCTGCACCGCCGCCACCACGCCCTGGACCCCACGGACCCGGCCGCACCACCAGGCACCCGGCACCGGCCGGGCCGCACCGCCGGGCTGGTCATCGACCACCCCGCCCCCGCCCAGCCGACAGTCCTGCTCGCGCGGTTCGCCAACCTCGCCGCACAGCTACGCCCCGGCGGGTGCCTGCTCACCGTCCACCCACCCACCGACGGCCCATACGACCCGCTGGCCACCGCGATCCTCGCCGCGAAGGCAGCCGGGCTGCGCTACCTGCAGCACCTGATCGTCCTCACCGTCCCGATCACCGCCGGCCGGCTCAGCGCACCCCCCACGCCCCGCCACCACGACGGGCGGCTGCTGACCCCCGTCCACCTCGACGTCGCGGTCCTCACCACACCCGGAGGCAGCCGTGCCTGACCCGACCCTGGCGCCGCTGAGCATCTGGGCGACCTCCCAGAACCACCCCCGCGTCCAACGCCGCGACCGCTACACCCCCGAAAGCACCGCCCACCCGGCCAAGATGCTCCCCGACCTCGCCGCGCACCTCATCGCCACCTTCACCCAGCCCGGCGACCTGATCCTCGACCCGATGTGCGGAATCGGGACCGCCCTCGTCGAAGCCACCCACCTCGGCCGCCACGCCCTCGGCGTCGAATACGAACCCCGCTGGGCCACGACTGCCCGCGCCAACCTCACCCTCGCACGCAGCCAGGGAGCCGCCGGTCACGCCGCCGTCCTGACCGGTGACGCCCGCGACCTCGCCGACCCCGCCCGGCCCATACCCGAGATCGCCAGCTCGCCGGTCGCCGGAAACGTCGCGCTCGTGCTCACGAGCCCGCCCTACGGAAAAGCCACCCACGGCCAGGTCGACGCCGACCGCGAAAACGGCGTCCACAAACGCAACTACCAATACGGAACACCGCGGCGAGGAAACCTCGCCCACGCCGACCTGCCCGGCCTCCTAAACGGATTCCAGACCATCCTGGCCGCCGCCACCACCATGCTGCGCCCAGGCGGACTCGTCGCCGTCACCGTCCGCCCCTACCGCCACGACGGCGAACTCGTCGACCTCCCCGGCGCCATCCTGACCACCGCCCAAGACGCCGGCCTGCAACGCGCCGGACGCGCCGCCGCCCTCCTCGCCGGCCTGCGCGGCTCCGGCCTCGTCCCGCGCACGACGTTCTTCGCGCTGCACAACGCCCGCACCGCCTGGACGCACGGCACCCCGCTGCACGTCACCGCCCACGAGGACGTCCTCCTCCTACGCCTAGCCGAACAGGCCAAGGGCAGTGACCGATGAACCGCCCACCAGGTGGCGGGACCGTATCTGAAACCGCGTCTACCTGGACTTTCAGACACCTGTCACCCAGAATGCCGGCATCTGAAGGCGATCTGAACAAAGTTGCCCCGACAACGATTGAGATCGTTTTTAGATCACCTTCAGGCTCTGGCCCGGTGCGCCGCCGTCCGCTTCCCGCCAGCACGCGAGTGGACGTCACCTTTCACACGGCGGCGACCGGCCACCCCGAAACCAGCAGCCGTGGGCAGTCGTCTCCGGGGTGTTCCGCGCCTCCACCGGCGGCACCGAGGACGCCTACCGGCCGGCCGACGGTGCGCGGGCCTGGGACGCCCACGTCGAGAACACCCGTACGCAGAAAATGAAAGACCATAGCAAAAATTCACCCGCTGGCAGGGTTGATCCCTCGCGCAACGGCGGCCGAATTGTGTATGCTGCGAGCTATGGTGACGATTCCGGACGGATTCGCCTGACGGTCGTCACATTTCCCTCGGAAGAATCTGACGACTCAAGTCGCGTGGCGCTCGATGAGATAGTCATGCGCATCTTGCAAGCGATCGCGACCGATCGTACCGGCCGGGCTCCGGAAACAGATTCCGCCGAGGAGTAGCGCAGGAATCCGCGAGGGGAGCTGGTTTCATGTCACCAGAGGGAGCAGCCGCGCGAGGGCCGCGGCGCGGCGTTCTAGGACCCGAACCTGGCAGGGCACTCCCGCCGGCTCCGGTGTACGGCCCACGGCCAGCCGACGCGCCGATCGTGAACCTAGCGTTCCTCGGCCGAGTGTCGGACGAGGACCTTCAGGACCCAACCTTGTCCCTCCCACGTCAGCTCGGCAGCTGCCAGGCGATCCTGCCCTCAGGCGCACGCATCGTCGCCTACTTTTGGGACGTCGAGTCCGGCAGGATCGACCCGGACCAGCGCGGACGCAGCGACGCGCACACGCGGTTCGCCGTTCCAATCCCCCGTGATGGCGGGATCCAGGATCTCCTGGACGCGGCGAAAAGGCGCGATGGCCGGTTCGACGCTGTGATCTGTGAGGCCATCGACCGCGTCGCCCGCCGGACCTACTACGGAGTGAAGATCGAACACGATCTTGAACGCTGCGGTGTCCCACTGCTTGCCGCGGACGAGGGCATCTCAAACCTCCGGAAACGAGCGACCCAAATCCTCACCCGGCGGGTCAAGCAGGCAACCGCCGAGTGGTACGTCCTGGAGACCCTGGAGAAGGCGTGGGACGGCTTCTGCCAGCACACGACCCAGGGCTGGAACATCGGCGTTCCCCCCTACGGCTACCTCGCTGACCGGATCCCGCACCCGGTACCAGCGAAACGGGCCGAAGGGCTGCACAAGACCCGGCTAGCCCCGGACCCGGTCCGCGCCCCCGTTGTAGCCCAGGTCTTCGCCTGGCGGATCTCGGCGAGGATGTCCTGCCAGGACATCGCCGACCGCCTCAACGCCGACCCGAACCTGTACCCACCGCCGACGGCCATCGGAGGCTCCCGCAGCCGAGGCTCCTGGAGCGCCCGGACCGTCTTCGCGATGCTGCGCAACCCGAAGTACACCGGCTACATGGTCTGGAATCGGCGCGCCCGCAACACCAACGGCGGCCACCACAACCCGCCAGAATCCTGGGTCTGGTCAGCCGAGCAGACCCACCCACCTATCGTGTCGCTGGACACGTATCGGATGGCCTCACAGATCTCCGACGGCCGTAAGGGCTCCCGCTCCACCGCGAAGACCAATCGGCACCCGAAGACGGTCCGCACCTACGTGCTGCGTTCCTACGTCCACTGCGCGATCTGCAAACGGCGGATGGAAAGCACGACTCGCAAGGGCGGCCGCTTCACCTACCTGCGCTGCCGAGTCCGCCCAACAGCTGGCCATGACGCGGCGCACCGCTGGCCCGGCCATCCACCGGACCTCTACGTTTCCGAACGGCTCGTCCTCGACGGCGTCCTAGACTTCTTCGCCGATCGACTGTTCGGACCTGAACGCCGCGCGCTGCTGACCGTATCGATCGACGAAGGCGATCGGCGAAGGCACATTGAATGGCAGACGAGGATCACCGCTGCAGAGAAAACCATCGACGATCTCGACGCCCGCCGCGGCCGGCTCGTCCGGACGATCGAGACCGCTGCCGAACTGGAACCCGAACTGCTCGCCGACATCAACAGACGCGCGGCCGACATATGCCGCGAACAGGACGCCAAACGCAACGAACTCGCCGACATGAGAGCACACCCACCGGAGACCTCCGGCCGCGACACCGGGCTGCTAGACCTTCTCGGCACCGTCACCAGAATCGATCTGGAACGAACTCCCGAACCGCTGCTGCGTGACCTGTTCGACGTCTGCAAGCTCCAAGTTGCCTACGACAGCCGGGACCGCCAGCTACTGTGCACCGTCACCCTCGACGAGGAGAACCTAAAATTGATCACAGCAGTGGTCGATGCGGTCAGAAACGACAACATCCCCCAACCGGATGGGTCGCCCACCCGGTTGGGGATGCTCGGAGTGCGCTCGGAGGGACTCGAACCCCCAACCTTCTGATCCGTAGTCAGATGCTCTGTCCGTTGAGCTACGAGCGCATCCTGCTGGTGTTGCTGGTCTTGCGGTGTCGGCCACTCCTCGCGGCTGACTGGTAGGAGCTTACAGCACAGACGGAGCAGCGATCGAACCGGTGGCTATCGAACCGGTGGCTGCGGAGCCTGAGCTCCGACGCTGCCGAGCGGCGGCCGACCCCTGACGTTCGCCGCATGCTGACCGACCCGCCTGTTGGGCGACACCGACGACCCCGCGCTCACCTCCGGCCAGGCTCAGCGTCGGTCCCACGCTCTCCGGTCGCTAGTCAGCAGGTCTCTCAGCCGGTCCTGTGATCAGGTCGCTCGGCTGGGCACGGTGCGCCGGGTGGGCGGGGTGGCGGCGAGGAAAGTCAGGAGGGTGAAGGAGATCACGGCGCCGGCGAGAGTGAGGGTGGGGTAGCCGGCGGTCTCGACGACGAGGCCCGAGCTCAGGCCGCCGGCCGCGCCCGTCACCGAGATGACGACGTCGACCTTGCCCTGGGTGGCGGCCCTGGTGGCTATCGGCACCGAGTTGGTGATGACGGTGGTTCCGGCCAGCAGACCGAGGTTCCAGCCGAAGCCGAGCAGCGCGAGGGCGACCGCGAGCAACGCTACCTGGCTCGTTGGAGCGAAATGTGCGGGTGTGGCGGCGAGAAGCCCGGCGGCCAGCAGGCTGACGGCCGCCACGAAGGCGATCGCCCGGTAGCCGCGGCGATCGACGAGCCGCCCGGTGATAGGTGACGGCAGGTACATCGCGGCGACGTGGACGGCGATGACCAGGCCCGACGCGGCGGTGCCGTGGCCGTGCGCGTGCATGAAGACCGGAGTCATGGTCATGGTCGCGACCATCGACAGTTGGGTACCGGCCATCAGCCCGGCGCCCAGGCAGACCCCAGTGAACGGACCTGCCGCGTGCACAGAGCGGGTTCCAGCACCAACGTTGGCGGCGACGACGCCGGTGCCGAGACCGACCCCAGGGCCGAGTCCGACGCCGGGGCGGGGACCGGGACCGGCTTCGGTCTCGGGCCCGGCGTCGATCCCGACTCGAGCCCCGACGCCGACAGCCGCAGTTTCGGCGTCGGTCCCAGCGCCGCCGTCCGCCGTCCCAGCCCCAGCCCCAGCCCCGGGCTCGGGCTCGGGCTCGGGCGAAGCCACAGCATGATCACTTGTGCTTTCCAGGGCACGGGCGAGCAGCAGCGGATCGGGACGTAGCGAGGTGGCCAACACGGCGGCTGCGGCGGTGTAGGCGACCGCGGCCAGCAGGAACGGCCCGGCGAGGTACGGGACGCCGATCAGTCGAGCGAAGTTCCCGGTGGGCGCCGACAGGTTGGGGCCGAGTACGCCACCAAGCGTGGTCGCGACCAGGACCGTCGAGACAGCGCGAGCCCGACGGGTAGACGGCGCGAGATCGGCCCCGGCATAGCGGGCCTGCAGGTTGGTGGCGCTACCGGCGCCGTAGACGAACAGCGCGAGGAAAAGCAGGACAGGGCTCGCGATGACGGCCGCGACCACGACGCCGATGGCGCCGAGGGCTCCCGCCAGATAGCCCGCGGCAAGCCCGGGACGGCGGCCACGGGCTTGTGACAGCCGGCCAACGGTCACGGCGGTGAGGGCAGAACCTGCGGTGAACAATGCGCTCGGCAGGCCGGCGAGCCCGGTGGAGCCGAGCATGTCCTGCGCCAAGAGAGCACCGACGGTGATACCGGCGGCCAGTCCGGCACCGCTCAGCACTTGGGCGACGACGAGGACCGTGACGATGCGTCGCTGGGCGGCGGCCCTTGAGATAGCGACAGCCGAGGGGGATACGGCGGCGACGGCGGTCACTGGGCTTCCCTCGTCGAAGGTGGCGGGACCATGACGGTACGTCGATGCCGCCGGCCGGTCGTCCGATTAACAGCCGCACCGCACGATGACAGAAATCACCATCCGTGCTGATCGCAGCGAACTGGCTGGGTCCGGGGTTCGGCGGGCCGTTGCCGTCGAGCCCGAACCCGAGATCGAACCCGAGATCGAGCGCCGAGCGCCGAGCGCCAAATGCCGAATGCGTCGCCCGCCAGGATCCGTTGATCGCCGCGCCAGGCGCATGGCGCATGGCGCATGGCGCATGGCGCATGGCGCATGTCCGAGAGTCGTCTAGACCTGTCTTCCGCACGTGCGTGCGGTGAGACAGTTGCTTGATCTCTTGTTCGGATCACGTCGGGTTGATCGCGATCCGTAGCGACGGGTCTGGGACTGTTCGTGGCTGTGTCGGTC
>Ga0068859_100000125_pt1 | contig 72938 bp, 64 predicted proteins | sample KBSSwiS22_FD_66585 | JGI IMG/M metagenome (GOLD analysis project Ga0068859, IMG submission 66585) | Switchgrass rhizosphere microbial communities from Kellogg Biological Station, Michigan, USA - KBS Switchgrass S2-2 | ecosystem: Host-associated > Plants > Roots > Rhizosphere > Soil ...
CGAAGCGAAGCCTTCGACTACGCGTGACGCGATTCGCGCTTCGCCTCAGTCGTCGCGCGCGGCGAGCCAGCTGTGGATCGCCGGCGGCACTTCGCGCTGCGCGCGGCCGGACACGTAGATGCCGATGTGCCCGCCCTTGAACGCGAGCTGCGTGTAGTCGTCCGTGCCGACGTGATCGCCGAGCACGCGCGAGGCGGCCGGCGGCACGAGATGATCCTGCTCGGCGAAGATGTTGAGCACCGGCATCGTGATGTCGGCGAGGCGCACGTCGCGATCGCCGATCTTGAGCCCGCCCTTGACCAGCTTGTTGCCCTGGTAGAAATCCTTCATGAATTGGCGAAACGCTTCGCCCGCCTGATCGGGCGAATCGAAGATCCATTTCTCCATGCGCAGGAAATTCTCGAGCTCGGCCTTGTTGTCGAGGATGTCGACAAGCCCGACGTATTTCTGCTGGTTCAAGCGCACAGGCTTTAGCGTGAGGTAGCACCAATTCATCAGATCCGCCGGCACGTTGCCGAGCGTATCGACGAAAAGATCGGCGTCGAGATTGCGCGTCCAGTGCGACAGCATGTTATCCGGCGAATGGAAATCGACCGGCGTCACCATCGTGATCAGGTTCTTGACCTTGTCCGGATGCATCGCCGTGAAGCAGAGCGAGAACGCGCCGCCCTGGCAGATGCCGAGCAGATTGATCTTGTCGACGCCGGCATTCTTCGCCACCGCATCGACGCTGCGCGCGATGTATCCGTTGATGTAGTCGTCGAGCGTTAGCCAGCGATCGGCGCGATCGGGATAACCCCAATCGATGAGATAGACATCCTCGCCCTGCTCCAGAAGATTCTTCACCAGCGAGCGGTCACTCTGCAGATCGACCATGTACGGTCGGTTGACCAATGCGTAGACGATCAGGATCGGAATCTTCGCCGTCGGCCGCCGCGCGCCCTTGAAGCGATAGACGACGAGCTTGTCCTCGCGATAGACGGCTTCCTTTTCGGTGACGCCGAACTCGACGTCGTCGACCTCGCGCAGCGTCTTCAATCCCGCTGCGAGCTTGCGCTGCATCGTGAGCGCTTCATCGAGCGCCTTGGCCGGTTCGATCTTGATCGGTTGCATGGCTCAGCGTCCTTTTCGGCTGGCGCGGCGGATTTCTTTGCGGTGTCGGCGCGCGTCGCGTGCGAATTCGGCGATGCGGGCTGCGAAGCTCGTGACCGGTTCGCCGACTTTCACCGCGGTGTGCGCGACTTTCGGCATGCTCTTCTTGGCGCGCGGCGCCGTCGGGTGCCGGCGTCGCAGGCGCGGCTTGATCGCCGGTGCGGCCGGCTCGCCCGGTTCGGCTTCGCGCGCGAGCGTGCGCACGGATTCCTTGATGTCGGCCTTGAGCGCGGCGACTTGCGGCGCGCGTTTCTTCGCGGCGGGTCGCACGCGCTTGTGTCTTGGCGCGGCTTTCGTCGTCGCAGCAGCCGGCTTGCGCGCGGCCGTATGCGCGGCGAGCGCCGTCTTCAGCGCGGCGACTTCGCGCCGCAGCGATTCGATTTCGCGCGAGACATCGCCGTTGCCGGCGTTCGAGCCGTTGCGCACTTCGCGGCGAAGATCGTGCAGACGCTGGCCGATCGAATCGAGCTCGCTGCGCGTGGGCATGCCGAAATCGGTAGCGATGCGCTCGACTTCCTGCTGCACCTGCGAGCGCACGCGCATCTGCGCGTTGACGAGATTGCCGTACACCTCGCGGAATTCCGGCGACAGCGCGATCTCGGCATATGCCTCTTCGGCGGCGTCGACCCAAAGATCGTAAAGCGCACGCAGCGAATCGATCTGATGCCGGCCCGGCTCCTCGCGCGCGGCGAGCTTGCTCTCGAAAATCTCGAAGCCACGCTGGCTCGCTTTAAGAATGAGCGTGTTGTAGCGCGCGCTCTGCTCCTGATAATCGAGCATCGCGGTCGCCATCTTCTGGTAGTGCTCCTGATGCTCGCGCAAGAATCCGAACGCAGGCACGTTGAGCCAGCTTTTCATCTCGCGCGAGGGATCGAGCATCGGCGCGAGGCCGGCCATCATCTGCTCGAAGCCTTTGACGCCCTGTCCGGAAATATCGTGCAGCGCGCTCGCGAGCGGATTGCCGAACATTCCGTTGCCGAACGTCGCGCCCGGCGCGCCGGCAAAACCGAAACCCTTGCGCAGCGCGTCGCTCCAGTTCGGCATCGCGCCGCTCTGCGCGCCGGTCGCCGCGGCGATCATCGATTGCGCGAACTGCGTGAATGTCTTTGCGCTCGCCAGCACGCGCTCGACGGTCTCGCTCTGCGGACCGGAGCCACCGAACATGCGCGCCCACTGCTCGAATCCTTCGTGCCAGGGCACGCTCGCCGGATCGCGCCCCGCCGATGCGCCGGCTTCGCGCGAAAGATCCTGCCAAGCGTTCCAGTACTGGCGCGACAGCGCCTGCCACTGGTTCATCCAATCCTGCGTCGTTCGGTCGGTCATGACGGATCCTCGCGGACGAGCCCCGGCCGCGACGACGGCGAGCTCTCGTTGCGCAAATTTTAGTACGGCAGCCCAACGTTACCATGACGGCCGCGAACGGCCGGTTTGGAGCGGGCGCGGCCCAACCAAAGCCACTTTGCCAAATCGCGGCCGCGCTTTCATAGTGCGCGATCTTTTCCCGACCGGAGCCCGCGATGCCGATCCGTTCCCTGTCCTGCCTCCTCCTCGCGGGCGCCGCGACGCTAGCGCACGCGGACGCGAGCGAGCCCGCGGCGCTGCAGCCGATGGATGTGTTCCAGCTGCAATGGGCCGACCATCCGGAGCTGTCGCCGGACGGAAAAACCATCGTCTACGAGCGCGGCTGGTTCGACGTCATGAAGGACCGCAAGCGCTCGAACCTCTGGATCATCGGCACCGACGGCGGCGGACACCGGCCGCTGACGACCGGCGCCGCCAACGACGGCGGAGCGACCTGGTCGCCGGACGGCAAGCGCCTCGCGTGGGTCGCGTCCGAGGACGGCAAATCGCAGATCTTCGTGCGCTGGATGGATTCGGGCCAGTCGGCGGCGATCACGCATCTGCAGCAGTCGCCGCGCGGCCTGCGTTTCTCGCCGGACGGCAAGTGGATCGCGTTCACGATGCGCGTGCCGGCGCCGGAGACGCAGATCGCGCAGATGCCCGCACCGCCGAAAGGCGCCGAATGGGCCGCGCCGGCGAAGGTCATCGATCGCGTCATCTATCGCATCGACGGCGGCGGCTACGTCGATCCCGGCTACACGCAAGTCTTCGTCGTCTCCGCCGACGGCGGCGCCGCGCGCCAGGTCACGCAGGGCAAGCACAATTTCATGGACGCGCCGGCATGGACGCGCGACAGCCGCTCGCTGGTCGTGTCGAGCAACTTCGACGAGGATTGGGAATACGAGCCGCTCGAAAGCGATCTCTTTCGCATCGACGTCGATACCGGAGCGGTCGCGCAGCTGACCAAGCGCAAAGGTCCCGACCAGGGCGCGGTCGTTTCGCCCGACGGCAAGCGCGTCGCGTACCTCGGCTTCGACGACAGCGGCAAGCCGTATCAGGGAGCGCACGTCTATGTGCTCGATCTCGCCGGCGGAAATCCGCGAGCGCTGACGCCGGATTTCGATTTCGACGTCGAGGACATCAGCTGGGACGGCGACCGCGGCCTCTTCTTCCACTACGACGATCACGGCAAGACGAAAATCGGTTGGGTCGGCGCCGGCGGCGGCAAGGTCGATACGCTGGCCGACGATCTCGGCGGCACCGCGATGGGCCGTCCGTACACCGGCGGATCGATGTCGAGCGCGGGCTCGCGCGTCGCCTATACGCGCGGCAGCGAATATCGACCGGCCGATGTCGCCATCGTCGATCGCGGCGGCAAACCGCGCACGTTGACCGATCTCAACCAGAACCTGCTCGGTCACAAGGCGCTCGGCAAGGTCGAGGAGATGCGCGTGAAGTCGTCCGCCGACGGACGTGAAGTCGAAGCCTGGATCGTCACGCCGCCCGGCTTCGATCAGGAACGTATCGATCCGTCGAAAAAATATCCGCTGCTGCTCGAAATCCACGGCGGCCCGTTCGCCAACTATGGTCCGCGCTTCGCGCCGGAAACGCAGCTTTATGCGGCGCACGGCTACATCGTCGTCTATTCGAATCCGCGCGGCAGCACGAGCTACGGCAGCGAATTCGCCAACCTGATTCAGAACGCGTATCCAAGCAAGGACTACGACGATCTCATGAGCGTCGTCGACGCGACGATCGCGCGCGGCTCCGTGGACACGACGAATCTCTACGTCACCGGCGGCAGCGGCGGCGGCGTGCTGACGGCGTGGATCGTCGGGCACACCGATCGTTTCCGCGCAGCCGTCGTGGCCAAGCCCGTCATCAACTGGTACAGCTTCGCGTTGACCTCGGATTTCTACACTCTGTTCTCGCGCTACTGGTTCCCCGGCGCGCCGTGGGAACAGCAGGCCAACTACATGGAGCGCTCGCCGATCACGTACGTCGGCAACGTCAAGACGCCGACGATGATGATCACCGGCGAGGACGATCACCGCACGCCGAGCTCGGAAGCCGAGCAGTTCTACCAGGCGTTGAAACTGCGCAAGGTCGATACGGCTTTGCTGCGCATTCCCGGCGCTTCGCACGAAATCAATACGCGACCGAGCAACATGCTCACGCAGGTCCTGTATACGATCGGCTGGATGGATAAGCACCGCGCGATCCACCCGCAATGACGCCGGAGAATTCCATGCGAGCCTTAGTGACCGGACTGGCCTTCGCCGCCTTGAGCTCTCTCGCGCACGCGGCGGCTTCGCCTTATGCCGCGACGCATCCGCTGCCGACGGCCGAAGTGTTCATGCCCGGCGTCATCTCGACCGCCGACGACGAATCGCATCCGACGTTCACGCTGGACGGCTCGACGCTGTACTTCCTCAAGAACTCGCCGACGTTCAATCACTGGACGATCGTGACCTCGCATTTCGCGAACGGAAGATGGAACACGCCGGAAGTCGCACCGTTCTCCGGACGCTACAACGATGCCGACGTATTCTTCGCAAAGGACGGCTCGCTGTTCTTCATCTCGAACCGGCCGTTCGACGGCAAGGAGCACGCCGACAACGACATCTGGGTGATGCACAAGACGGCAACCGGTTGGAGCGAACCCGAACGTATCGCCGAAGTGTCGAGCCCGCGCAACGAATGGTTTCCGACCGTCGCCGACAACGGCACGCTGTATTTCGGTTCCGGTCGGCGCGAGGGCAATCTCGGACCCGACGGCACGACCGATCTCTGGCGCTCGCGCCTCGTCGACGGCCATTACGCGACGCCCGAGAATCTCGGACCTGCGATCAACACGGCCGGCAGCGACACCGAAGGCTGGATCGCACCCGACGAAAGCTATCTCGTCTTTTCCACCAACGGCCGCAAGGACACGCGTGGCGCCGACGACATCTACGTGAGCTTTCGCGACAAGAACGGAAACTGGGGCGAGCCGCGCAATCTCGGCGACGCGGTCAATTCGGCGGGATCCGAATACGGCGCCAAGCCGTCACCGGACGGAAAATATCTTTTCTTCTGCAGCAACCGCGGGTTCAGCGACAAGCCGCTGGCCGAACGGCTGAACTACGCGCAGCTGACCGAGAAGCTGCATGCACCCGGGAATGGGCTCAACGATATTTATCAGGTGGATATCGGCGTGCTGAAGGCCGCGCGCTAAGCGATTGCCCGCCTCACTCAAGCCGTCATCCCGGCGAAGGCCGTGATGACGGCTTGGAGGTGACCTACTTTCCGCGAACCGACGGAATCCCCTTCGAGCGATGCTTGGTGTAGACATACACCGTCGCCGGCGGCACGTTCATCCATGCAATCCCGGCGCGTTTCACGCCGATGCCAAGCTCGTTCAGAAGCTCGCGTGGCACCGGGCTCGATGGCCCGTAAGTGAACTGGATGAAACGTCCCTCGTCGCCGAGCACCGCGAACACGCCTTCGAGGATCGCGCGCTGCACGCGCCGCGGCATCGACAAGAGTCCGAGGCCGCTGATGACCGCGTCGACCTTGCCCTTCGCCGCGAAACCCTGCGTGCGGACGATCGACTTCAGCTGCTGCGCGTCGCCGCAGACGACGTGCACCGCGGGAAACCGTTGTTGCAGAAGTTGATGCAATTCTTCGTTCAGCTCCACGACCAGGAGCGCTTCGGGCTCGATTCCGTTCTCGAGCAGCGCCTGGGTGAAGACGCCGGTGCCGCCGCCGAGTTCGACGACGTGGCTCGCTCCCGTCGGCAGCTGCTCGATCATCTGGCGCGCGAGCTGGCGGCTCGAAGGCGACAGCGCTGCCATGGCGCGCGGATTGCGCAGCCACTGGCGGAAGAACGTCCAGGCGTCGGGCTGCGTGGGCGTGGTCGCCGTCTCGCAGCGGGGTCTGCGCTGGCGTCGTGCGCGCGGCGGATCGTGGCTCATGCGCGATATCCGGATCGAAGGTTGCGGTTCATTGGCCGCCGATCATAGCGCGCCCGGCGAGCTCAACGGACGCTTCGGCCCGTTTTGTCGAGCCTGAAAAAAGAAACCCCGCGACGACCAGGGGAAATCGTCGCGGGGCGGATACGCTGGTAGCGGGGAAGGGGGAGGGAGGGGTACGCTACCAGCGCTGATCGTCAATCGGGGTCAGCGACCGCGATTGTAGTAACCGGACCTGTGGCCATAGTCGCCGCGGTCATAGCCGCGTCCATGGCCGCCGCGGTAGTAATGACCGCCGCCGTGACGGTATCCGCCACTGGAGTAGTAGACGGAGCCATAACCGTACGACGGGTAATAGGCCGGGTAGTAAGCCGGGGAATAGTCGTAGTAGACCGGCGCCGCGTAGTAGCTCGGACCGTAGTACGCCGGGTAGTAACCGCCGACATAACCGTATCCGTAGCCGTGATGGCCGCCGTAATAGCCGACGCCGTAGCCCGGGCCGCCGACGTTGATGCCGACGCTCCAATGGCTGCGAGCAAACGCAGACGGCGCAGCCACCGCGCCGGCGACCAGAAGGCCGAGCAACGCGATTCGAACGCTGTACTTGCGTAGATTTGTCATGACGCAAAAACCCTCCATAGGATTGCAGCCGAATGGTGCGGCGCAACGGCTGAATCACGACTGAAATTCTTGGCGTTCGGGCGTTAACAAAACGTCACCAAATCGGTACGTAGAAGTTTCAGCGCGAAATCTCATAACACGAGTGGATGCGCGGATTGCGCGCGAAGTCGAACGGAATCGTTTCCGCGGTGATGTCGCGGATCGAAAGATCGGCGAGCGCATCGCGATCGAGCTTGAATCGGCGCGCGTTGTTCGAGAACACGATCATGCCGCCTTTCGCAAGGCGGGCCGCGCACAGCGTCAAGAGCCGCACGTGATCGCGCTGCACGTCGAAATCGTCGGTGCGCTTGGAATTGGAGAACGTCGGCGGATCGACGAAGACGAGATCGTACTCGCCGCGATCGTGCGCGAGCCACGCAAGCGTGTCGGCTTGCACCAGCATGTGCGCCGATCCGGTGAAACCGTTGCGCTCGAAATTGCGCGAAGCCCACTCGAGATACGTCCCCGAAAGATCGACACTGGTCGTGCTTTTCGCACCGCCCGCCGCCGCGTGCACGCTCGCCGTCGCGGTATAGCAGAAGAGATTCAGGAACCGCTTGCCGCGCGCGAGATCGCGAAGGCGCGCGCGCACCGGGCGGTGATCGAGGAAAAGCCCCGTGTCGAGATAGTCGAAAAGGTTGACGCGGAACTGAAGGCCGCCCTCTTCCACCCACAGGAACTCGCCCCGCTCGTCGAGCCGGCCGTATTTCGATCCGCCCTTGGCGCGGTAACGCGTCTTCAGCGCGATCCGCTCGCGCGGAACGCCGAGTGCGTGCGTGCACGCGCGTACCAGATCGCGCACGCGGTCGCGCGCGACGTGCTCGGGGATGTCGCGCGGCGGCGCGTACTCCTGGACATGAAGCCACGTTTGGTTCACGCCTTCGCCATTTTGTAGGCCGAGCGTCTGGCCGGCTTTGGAAGAAGAAGCATCAGTATCCACAGCCGTATAAACATCTATCGCCGCCGCATACTCCGGCAAATCCGCGTCATACACGCGATAGCACCCGATCGCCTCCTTCTGCACGCGCTTGCGCAGATGCTTGGCATTCTTCGCGATCCGATTCGACACGGCCTCGGCACCGGCCGACAGCGGACGCTCGATCGCTTCGCGCGGCCGTTCTTCGGCGAGATCGAACAGCAGCAGGTGGCATTCCAGCGCGCCGTTGAACAGCACATAGCGCTTGCGCGCGCGAAGGCCGAGCGCGTGACCGAGCTCGTCGTCCGACGTGATGATCGCCGCGTCCCAGCCGACGAACTCCGTGCGCAGCCGATCGCCGAGCCGCCGATACAGCGCCGGCAGCTCCGCACGCTCGCCGATGCGCTCGCCGTAGGGCGGATTGCACACCACGAGCCCCGGCAATTCGCATTCCGCAGGACGATGCAGATGCTCGACGTCCTGCCGCGCGAGCTGCACGAAACCCGCGACGCCGGCTTCTTGCGCGTTGCGCTTCGCCTCGTTGAGAACGCGCGGATCGTTGTCGTAGCCGAAGAAGGCCGGTTTGAGCTCGCGAAGTCCCGCCTCGGCGCGCGCACGCGCTTCTTCGAGGAGCGCCGACCAGAGCGCCTCGTCGTGTCCGCGCCAGCCGAGGAATCCGAAATACTCGCGCTTGAGTCCCGGCGCGACGCCGGCCGCCATCAGCGCGCCTTCGATCAGGAGCGTCGCCGATCCGCACATCGGGTCGACGAGCGCGCCGCCTTTCGCGTAGATGTCCTGCCATCCGCTGCGGAGCAGCATCGCCGCCGCGAGATTTTCCTTCAGCGGCGCATCGCCTTGCCCGATGCGCCATCCGCGACGATGCAGGGGCGTCCCGGAAAGATCCAGCGACAAGTTGGCTCGATCGCGGTGCAGTCGCGCGTTCAGCCGTATGGACGGCCGTTCCAGATCGACGCCGGGACGCTCGCCGGTGCGATCGCGGAACTGATCGACGACCGCATCCTTGACGCGCTGCGCGATGAATTGCGTATGGTTGAGCTTACTGGAGCCGCTAACCGCTTCGACTGCCAGCGTGCCGTCGACGGCAAGATGCTGCGACCAGTCGATGCCCTGCACGCCCTCGTACAGCGCATCGGCATCGATCGCATCGAATTCGGCGAGCGGCATCAGGATGCGGCTCGCGAGGTGCGATTCGAGGCAAGCGCGATACGCCGTCCGCAACGTTCCGGAAAAATACACGCCGGCCAGCGCCTCGCGCGCATCGATCGCGCCGAGCGCGCGCAACTCGTCGCGCACGAGATATTCCAGCCCTTTCGCGCAAGTCGCGAAGAATGCGCGCGTCTCCTCGGCCACGTCAGCCGAGGTCCGAGAGGAAGCGATGGAACAACGACGCGCAGTAGCTGACGTGCGCGCCAAGGCGATGATCGTCATTGACCAGATGCAGATCGGCGCCGTGCGCGCGCGCGAAATCGATCGCTGCGTCGACCGGGCAGAGCTCGTCGTTCCAGCCGTGCACGAGCGCCGTCGGCACGGCGGCGGCGGCGAAACGGCGCCAGTAGCCGGGAATCTCGAGCGGCAGCGCCAGCAGGAAGAGGCCCGCGCAGGAGCGCTCGAGCGACGCGAAGCCGGAGACGAACGCGCCCATGCTCGATCCGCCGAAGACGATGCGTCCTTCGGTCGGCGTGTTGGCCAGCGTGCGCGCGACGCGCGCATCGATCGCGCGCGCGTCGCGGCGTGCGTCGATGTCGAGATAATCCGGTCGCACGCTGGCCCAGCCAAGTGCGTCCGCAACCTCGGCGAGCGCGCTGACCTTGGTCGCATTCGGGCCGCTTTCGAGGCCGTGCGAGAGAATGACGGTGCCTTTCATGCCGGCATTATCGCCGGCCGCGCTGCCGGCTGTCGCGCGCGCCTTCGCGCATGCGACACTTTCGGCATGCCCGCGATCACCATCCACGACTGGCCGCTGCCGTACGAAGAAAGGCTCGATGCGCGCCCGGCGAGCGCGATCGACCTCATCGTCGTGCACTGCACCGAGCTTCCCGACCTCAAGCTCGCGCGCGAGTTCGGCGAGAAAGTGCGCTACGAGAAAGGCACCGGCAACAGCGGCCACTACTACGTCGACCGCGACGGATCGATCTTCCGTTTCGTCGCCGATACGCGCGTCGCCAACCAGACCTTCGGCTACAACACGCGCTCGATCGGCATTGAGCTGATCAACACCGGCCGCTATCCGCACTGGAACGACACGCGCTACCAGGCGTTCACCGAGCCGTACACGGGCGAGCAGATCGCTTCGCTCCGCGCCCTGCTCGCGCAGCTCAAGAACGATTTGCCGAACCTGCGCTGGATCGCAGGCCACGAAGATCTCGATCGCCGCCTCGAACCTGCCAGCGACGATCCGGATACGCTGCTGCCGCGCCGTCAGGATCCGGGTCCGCTGTTTCCGTGGCGCGAGGTGATCGACGGCACTGGCCTCGAACGCTTGAATCCGCCGGCGCAGCAATAGCGGAGTAGCCGAAAACGCGACCCGCCGTGCGCGAAAGCACGACGGGTCGCAACCTCAATGTGTACTGGCTAGCCCGTCAAAGCGGGTTGAGGCTGGCATCCAGCCATTGCGCCTTCAAGTTCTGCACGCGCGCCGTGATATCGGCTCCGGTCTGCGGAATGTACGCATACATGTACCCCGTATTGGTCGCCGGGAAGCCCTGCGCCTTGTACGGATTCGTGCAGTACGAGTTGTCGGCGCTCAGCGGACACGAGTACAGCGACGCGTACGTATTCGTGAACGTCGTACCTCCGCCGACGAAGGTGAGCGGCACACCCGAGCCTCTGTTCGTCACGTTGATGCGAACGGATGCGCTGTCGTTCAAGGAATAGGAGAGCGTGTACCAGGTGTTGTTCTGGAGCGCGGAGGTCACAGACGCGCATTGGATGCTGGCCGCCTCTCCGATCTCGATGAAGACCTGCCCGCCGTTGGCGGGCGCGCCGGGGCACGTCACTCCGTTCAAAGTATTGCCGGGAACGAGAACCATCGCGATTCCGTCATAGGGCGGCACGGCTGAAAGCATGATCTTGCTCGCCTGGCTCGCATAGTGGAGGAAAAACGGGATGTGATTGACGTTCGAGCCTCCGCTCGACGGGAACAGATCCCCCGTGTAGAAGTCGAAGGTCAGGTTCTGCCACACCGCGCCCCCGGGACGCACGGTCACGTTGGACGCCATCGTTCCGTACTGGATCGTCGTAGCGTTGCCTCCGAGCGTGAGCGAGGTCGTCGGCGGCACCAGATTCCTGATCGGAACGTTCGTAATCGTGGTCGGATTGACGTTCAAGCCGTTGAACGTGCCGGTGAAGCTGGTGCTCGCGACCAGCGGATTGACATACGTCGGGAACACGTACGCGGTAAACGTGTCCTGCGTCCATCCTGCATTCAACAAGGTCGTCCGCGCGCTTGCGCTGATCGTGTACCGATGCTCGGTGTCGCTTCCGGTCGTCTTGTGCAGACGATAGAAAGGCACCGTACCGTTGACCTGCGTGGTGAAGACATAGCCATCCACCCGATCGAACGCGTAGCCCGAGGCTTCGAGCGTGGTGACTTCGGAAGCGGACGTCGTATACACGTGGTCCGTCTGCGGCGCGCCCTTGTACATGCGGTACAGCGGCAGCGACGATGCCGGTTGCGCGCAGGTGAAATTCATCGGCGTCGGATAGCCGTGGCCGAATCGCGTCGGCGTCACCCAGTCGCCGGGAGGCACGTCCGGGTACGAGGCGGAGCCGGTGTACGGAATTTCGCCGTTCGGGCCGTGCAGGCTGTTCACCGAACACGGAAGCCAGGCCGCGACGCCGTGATCGGTGAAACCGCCGTTGATCGAGGATCGATTGTCGTTGTAGTAGGTCGTGTAGAACGTGTCCGTCCCGGCGACATACCGGCTTTCCCACAGCGCCATCAGGTCATAGGCGCGGGCATGGAACGGCCACATCGCGACGACGGTGGCGGCAAGCAGAACGCGTGTCCAAAACGTCTTGTCCATGAGTATCTCCTGTCGAAGTGAGTCCCCCGACATCCGGCAGCGAAGCGAGTCCATTCGCCCGAGCCGAAGCGTCCGCCTGCCGCGAACGTATACATTTTACGAGCGCTCCAAGACGAGAATGCGAAAAGCGTCGTCATTTTGCCGGCGTCCTCTTTACATTTGGCGGTCGCTATACTCGCCAGCCCCCGACCTAGCGCTCTCGAAATGACCGACGCCCTCGTCGACGAACTCGTCGTCCTGCTCCGCCTCGAAAGGCTCGAGGACAATCTCTTCCGCGGCGAGAGCCGCGACATCGGCACGCATTACGTCTTCGGCGGCCAGGTGCTCGGCCAGGCGCTTTCCGCCGCGCAGCAAACGGTCGACGCGGATCGCAGCGCGCATTCGCTGCATGCGTATTTCCTGCGCGCCGGCGATATTCAGAAGCCGATCGTCTACAACGTCGAGCGCACGCGCGACGGACACAGTTTTTCGGTGCGGCGCGTCGTCGCGATCCAGCACGGACAGCCGATCTTCAACTGCTCGGTCTCGTTCCAGGTCGCCGAAGACGGCGTCGAGCATCAGCTGCCGATGCCTTCGGTCCCCAAACCGGACGATCTGCCCGCGCGTCCGCAGTTGCCGCCCGACGAGCTGGCGCGCATTCCGGCCAAGCTGCAGCGCTGGCTCGGCATGCGCGGGCCGTTCGAGTTCCGTCGCGTGTATCCGCGCGACGAGCTCAATCCCGGCAAGCAGCCGCCGTTCCAGCATGTCTGGTTCCGACTGATCGCACGCGCGCCGGACGATGTCGTGCTGCACCGTGCGATGCTGGCGTACGCGTCGGATTTCCATCTGGTCGGCACGACGACGTTTCCGCACGGCATCTCGTACCTGCAGAAGAACGTGCAGATGGCGAGCCTCGACCACGCGCTGTGGTTCCACCGGCCGTTCCGCGCGGACGAGTGGCTGCTGTATTCCTGCGACAGCCCCACGGCGCAAGGCGCTCGCGGCCTCGCGCGGGGAATGATTTATAGTCTCGATGGAAGGCTGGTCGCGTCGACGGCGCAGGAAGGATTGATTCGGCTGCGGGCCGAATGAGAGCGCCCTCACCCTGCCCTCTCCCGCAAGCGGGCGAGGGGGAGTGATCGTCGCGCGATGCGCGACTTCTTTATTTCATTGAAGCTATGCGCCAGATCTACACCTCCCCCCGAAACGCCAACATCGAACGCGTCGTCCAGCTCATGGCCGAGCACGGCATCCAGACGACGGTCAGCAACCGGCGCGCGTATCAGGGCTCGGACTGGAAACGGTTCAGCTACTCGGCGCGCGGCGATCGTGATTCGTGGCCGCAGGTCTGGGTTGTGCATTCCGAAGACCAGACCAAGGCGCGCCAGGTGCTGCGCGATGCCGGCCTCGAGCCCGCGGTGCGCTTCGCGGACGAGCTCGCCGCGGCGCGGAGCGTCGGCGACACCAGGCGCCACAAGCAGGCCTCGATGCGGGTCAAGCTGATCGTGTTTGCGCTGATTGCGGGAGTGATTGCCCTGATTGCATTGACGGAGCTCTCGCGCTAAACAGGGAGCATGCGCTCGGACGTCGTCCGCCTGTTCCAGACCCTGCCGCACGCGTGCGGCTATTTCGGCGAGCGCACGGCGCAGAATCTCGTCATCGATCCCAGCGCGCCGCAGCTGCCGCAGCTCTACGATCTCGCGGTGCTGCGCGGCTATCGGCGCGCCGGCGGCCACGTTTACTACCCTCATTGCGCGAACTGCAAGGCCTGTGTCGCCTGCCGCGTTCCGGTCGCGCGCTTCAAGCCGAGCCGGAGCCAGCGGCGGTGCCTCGCGCACAACGAGGACATCGACATCCGCATCGTTCCGGCCGGCTACAGCGAAGAGCATTTCGCGCTGTATCGCCACTATCTGCAGACGCGCCACCCCGCCGGCGGCATGGACGATGCTCGGCCAGAGGATTTCGCGCGATTCCTCTACACCTCGTGGAGCCCGACGCGCTTCATCGAATTCCGCCGCGCGCACCGGCTCGTCGCGGTCGCCGTCACCGATTTCTGCGCGGGCGGACTTTCAGCCGTCTATACGTATTTCGACACGACCGAGCCCGATCGCGCGCTCGGCACGTTCGCGATCCTGACCCAAATCCACCACGCGCGCGAGAAAGGACTCGATCATCTCTATCTCGGGTTCTGGATCGACCGGCATCCGAAGATGGATTACAAATCGCGATTCCGGCCGCTCGAAGTCCTGCGCAACGGCGTGTGGAGCGATCTGGCGAATCGAAGCTAGCGATTCGCGGTAGGCGGGGGTTCTAGACGAACCCGATGTCGTGCTCGCCGTGCATCGACATCACGAGCTTGACCATCGACGACGGCACCATGATCTCGAGCTCCAGCGACTGTCCCTGCGCGCCCTGGCCGAGCAGTTTCATCTCGAAGAATCCGCCGGATGCGTCGATCTCCGTGCACACGATGTGCGCGCCCGCCGGCGACTCGCGAAGATAGGGTTTGATCGGCTCACCGAGCGCTTCGACGGCCTGCGGAAACAAGAAGACGGCGTAGTTGGGGGCGACAGGCATGAACGCTCCGTGCGAAAGGAATGACGAATTCAGAGCTCGATCGACAGCTTCGCGGCGGCGCGCCGCGCTTTCGCGCGCGCGGTGTCGACGTCGGCGTCTCGCGCCAGCGTCACCGCCATGCGCCGATGTCCGCGCACTTCGGGCTTTCCGAAAAGACGCAGCATCGTATCGGGCTCGGCCAACGCTTCGGCGACGCCGAGATAACGCGGCTCGTTGCCGTTGCCTTCGGCCAGCACCGCGCATGAAGCGGACGGTCCGAGCTGGCGAATCGCGGGAATCGGCAGACCCAAAATCGCGCGCGCGTGCAGCGCGAATTCGGAAAGATCCTGCGAGATCAGCGTGACGAGCCCGGTGTCGTGCGGCCGCGGGCTCACTTCCGAGAAGATCACCCGATCGCCCTTGACGAAGAACTCGACGCCGAACAATCCGAAGCCGCCGAGCGCGTCGGTGATCGCGTGCGCCTGACGCTCGGCCTCGGCCAGCGCCGGCGCGCTCATCGGCTGCGGCTGCCACGATTCGCGATAGTCGCCCTGTTCCTGCAGATGTCCGATCGGCGCGCAGTAGCTCGTGCCGCCGGCGTGGCGCACCGTCAGCAATGTGATCTCGTAATCGAAATCGACGAAACCTTCGACGATGCAGCGGCCCTGCCCCGCGCGCCCGCCCGATTGCGCGTATTCCCACGCGGCGCTCATTTCGGATTCGCGCCGCACGATGCTTTGGCCCTTTCCGGAACTGCTCATCACGGGTTTGATGACGCACGGCAATCCGAGCGCGCGCACGGCATCGCGATATTCGCTTTCGGTATCGACGAACCGATACGGCGACGTCGGCAGCGCCAGCTCTTCGGCAGCGAGCCGCCGGATGCCTTCGCGATTCATCGTGAGCCACGCGGCGCGCGCGGTCGGAATCACGCGCAGCCCCTTTGTCTCAAGCTCGACCAGCGTCTTCGTATCGATGGCCTCGATTTCCGGCACGACGAGGTCGGGTTTTTCGAGATCGATGATCCGGCGCAGCTCCGCGCCGTCCAGCATGTTGATGATGTGGCTGCGATGCGCGACCTGCATCGCCGGCGCGTTCGCATAACGATCGGCCGCGATCACCTCGACCGCGAAACGCTGCAGCTCGATCGCGACTTCCTTGCCGAGCTCGCCGCTGCCGAGCAGAAGCGCGCGGATCGCGGTCGGAGTGTGCGGCGTGCCGAAAGGTTTCATCTGAAGTCTCTGCGGGTTACGTCCTTCGTGGTTCGGTCTTTTCGCTGGTCATCGGGCACAATGCACGCCCGCACAGGGATTCTCTCATGTCTCGTTACACGCTGATCGCCCTCGTTCTGTTGCCGCTCCTCGCGAAAGCGGCGCCCGCGCCGGATCAATGGTTCACCGTGCTGCTCGACGGCCGCAAGATCGGCTCGTTCGAATCGGCGCGCGAGGAGCGCGGCGGGCGCGTCACGACGATGCAGACGCTCGATCTTTCGATCGAGCGCGCCGGAATCACCGTTGCGTTGACCAGCAAGGAAACCAGCGAAGAGACTGCCGACGGCAAGCCGATATCGTTCAAGAGCCAGTCGAAACTCTCGGGGAGCGAGACGACGATCGAAGGCAAGGTGCGCGGCGGCAAGATTCAGGTCAACACGACGACCGGCGGCGCCCTGCAGCAACGCGAGATCGCGTGGCCCGAAGGCGCGCTGCTGCCGGAAGGCTTGCGCCTCGTCGCGCTCAAGGCCGGCCTCGAACCCGGCACGCGCTATCGCGCGCTGGCGTTCCAACCGTCGAGCCTCGATGCGACCGAGATCGCCGCGCTCGTGCGCGCGCAGGAAGCGGTCGACCTTCCGGGCGGAAAGCAAACACTGAGCGCGATCGAGCAGACGATTTCGTTCGGCACGACGCCGGTCAAGAGCCGGCAGTGGGTCGACGCCGAGCAGAACGTCTACAAGCTGACGATGCCGGTGATCGGCGTCGATCTGGTCATGCTCGCCTGCGATCGCGCCTGCGCAACGGCGCCGAATCAAGGCACGGACATCTTCGATCGCACGCTGATGGCGTCGCCGCGCGCGCTCGGCCACGACGAGCTCGCGCGCGGCATGCGCTACACGCTCGTGCCGCAAGGCGGCGGCGCTGCATTGAACCTACCGGACACCGGCGAGCAGCGCGTCGCGCGCAGCGGAAACGCGTTGACCGTCGAGATCACGCCCTCGCCGCGCGCCGACGGCGAAACAAAACCCGCTGCGTCGGACTACGCGCCGAACGACTGGCTGCAAAGCAAGGCTCCGGAAATCCAGACGCTGGCCAAGCGCGCGGTCGGCGACGCGACCGATCCGGTCGAACGCATGCACCGCGCGGAAACATTCGTGCGCGGATTCATCACCAACAAGTCGCTCGGCGTCGGCTACGCCTCGGCGCTCGAAGTCGCGCAGAAACCCGAAGGCGACTGCACCGAGCACGCGGTGCTGCTGGCCGCGCTCGGCCGCTCGATGGGCATCGCGACGCGCGTCGTCGACGGCCTCGCCTACGCGCCGGGTTTCGCCGGCAAGGACCGCGTGTTCGTGCCGCACGCCTGGGTGCAGGCCTGGGTCGGCAACCGCTGGCAAAGTTTCGACGCGGCGCTGCCCGGTTTCGATGCGGGGCATATCGCACTTTCGGTCGGCGACGGCGATCCGTGGCGTTTTTATGCGGGCCTCGACACGCTGGGACGCATCGAGCTCAAGCAAGCCGAGCCGCTCCCCGCGCAAATCATCCGCTAGCCGCTTTTCCCCTCTCCCGCTTGCGGGAGAGGGCAGGGTGAGGGCAATCGAAGCGCGGTCTCCGACCTCGCCGTAAAAAGCCCTCGTCCCGCGCTTCGCGCGCCCTTCTCCTCGGCCAGGAGAAGGAAAAACTGATATCTTTATGATATCTTAATCTCGTCCTGGAGGGAGTCCTACGCCATGAACGAGCGCAACGCCTTTTCGCTGTCCGGCATTCCGGTCCTGCTGATCCTCTTTCTCGCCTGGATCGCCGGCGGATACTGGCTTTTCACGATCGTCACACCGCGTCCGGGGCCGAACCCGATCCCGTTCGGCATCGTCGCGGTCTACGTCGCCTTCCTCCTGTTCCTCAATAAGGGCTTCTTCCAGGTCCAGCCGAACCAGGGCCAGGTGCTGCAGCTCTTCGGCCGTTACGCCGGAACGGTGCGCGAGGAAGGCCTGCGCTGGACGAATCCCTTCTATGCCAAGCGCATGGTCACCTTGCGCCTGCGCAACTTCGAATCGTCCAAGCTCAAGGTCAACGACAGCGACGGCAATCCGATCGAGATTGCGGCGGTCGTGGTGTGGCAGGTCGTCGATACCGCTGAAGCGGTGTTCTGCGTCGACGACTACGAGAACTTCGTGCAAATCCAGACAGAATCCGCGCTCCGCCAAATGGCGCAGAGCTATCCGTACGACTCGCACGACACCGGGCAACCGTCCTTGCGCAGCCACGGCGACGAAGTGAACGCGCATTTGCGCGATCAGATCCAGACGCGGCTCGGCAAGGCCGGCGTCAAGGTCATCGAGGCACGCATCAGCCACCTCGCCTACGCGCAGGAAATCGCGCAGGCGATGCTGCAGCGCCAGCAGGCCGGCGCGATCATCGCGGCGCGCTCGCGCATCGTCGAAGGCGCGGTCAGCATGGTCGAGATGGCGCTCTCCGAGCTCGGCAAGCGCGGCGTCGTCGAGCTCGACAACGAGCGGCGCGCGGCGATGGTCTCCAATCTCCTCGTCGTGCTCTGCGGCGAGCGCGCCACGCAGCCGGTAGTCAATGCCGGCACGCTTTACACCGGCTGACACGTGGCGGACAAGAAAGCCTATCCGCTGCGCATCTCCGCGCCGGTGCTCGACGCCGTCCAGCGCTGGGCCGACGACGAGCTGCGCTCGGTCAACGCGCAGATCGAATATGTGCTGCGCGAAGCGCTGCGCAAATCGGGACGGCTCAAGACCGCCGACAAGAACGAAGACGACAACGAGCCGTGATGCGCTACAGTCGACGCATTCGCTCGAGGAGTCGCACGATGACACTGCGCCGATCGCTGACGTTGCTCGCCGCCCTGGTCTGCCCGGTCGCGTTCGCGCAGAACGGCGTCATGCCGCCCGCGGACGCCTCCGTGCACGCGACCTGCGCCGTGCACGCGGACGAGATCTTCGCCGCGATCGACAACGCCGACTACGCAGCCGCAACCGCGAGCTTCGATGCGACATTGCGCGAGCGCTACACGGCTGCGAAGCTGAAGCAAGATGTGGAATCGCTGCCGGCGACCTATGGCAAGACGCTCGGCCGCGGCCGCCCGCACACCGGCGACGTCGGCGGCCACACGGTGATCATGATTCCGGTGATCTTCGAGCACGGCACGCTGACCGCGGAAGTGCATTGCAGCGGCGACGGCGCGGTATCCGATTTCCGCCTGCTGCCGACGCAGGTCATGACGACGAAGTAGCCGCCGTGCGAACCTTCGCAAAGTCGGCATTCAGCGACGGCGTGCTTAGTTGCGCCGGCGCCGCGGACATTCGCAGCTCGCGAGAAGACCCAAACGCGCGCGCAACTCGATGCACTTCGGAGCAAACCCCATGTCGATCCGCATTCTCGCGCTGGCGTTCCTGATCGCGGCCTCGTCAGCCATCGCCGCTCCGCCCAAATCGGCGCAACAGCAACCGCCGCCGACCGACGAGCAATCCTCGAACGAATCGATCGATGTCGATGCGATCGCACGATCGAAAGACGTAGGCGCCAACGGCGAGGCCGCAGCGCCAGAGCAGGCAGCGGCGCCCACGCAGGATACGAGCACCGAGCGGCCGCCCGCGCCGGAAGAATCGGCGACGCCGCCTGCGGCACCCGCGGAGCCTGCCGCGCCTCCCGTCGCACCCGAGCCCGCGACGCCCGCCGCCGCAAAGCCGGTTTCGCCCGAGGTCGCCGCCGAAAAAAGCATCGCCGCAAGCTGCCAGGCTCACGCCACCAGTCTCCTCGACGATGCGCAGAAAGCCGATTTTGCCGGCGCCACGCGCAGCTTCGATGCGAAAATGCGCACGTCCCTGCCTCCACCCAAGCTCAAGGAAGCCTGGGATTCGCTGTCGCGGTTCGGCAAGCTCAAGGCGCGCGGCCAGTCACACATCGGCAAGGGCGAGGGCTATCTGGTCGTCATGATCCCGCTGATCTTCGACAAGGCGAATCTGGTCGCGCAGATCGCGTGCGGCAGCGACGGCCGTATCGCGGGGTTCTATGTGAAGCCGCTGCCGATGCCTACGCCGGCCTCGTGACTTTTCATCCGTGACCGAGGCCGACGCGACCGTTCGCGAACCGCCCGCGCGCTGCGACACGACGCAGCGTCGCGCAGCGCTCGCGCACGCGCACGCCCTCGGTGTTCCGCGCGATTACGGACGCGCGCGCGCGCTCGCGATCGTGCGTGAGCCCTCGCAACTGTCCTTTATCGGCATCGACTTCTATGGACGCCCGCAGTGGCTCGCGCCCAAGGCTGCGCGCGCGTTCGTGCGCATGACCGCGCATTCGCGCGAGGCCGGCATCGCGCTCGACGTCGTCTCCGCGTTCCGCTCGGCCGACTACCAGCTCGGCATCCTGCGCCGCAAGATCGAGCATGGGCAGTCGATCGACGAAATCCTGCGCGTCAGCGCGGCGCCGGGCTACAGCGAGCATCACTCGGGGCGCGCCGTCGATCTCACGACACCTGGTTATGCAGCGCTCGAAGAAGAATTCGAAACCTCACCCGCGTTCGCGTGGCTGAAGCGCAACGCGTCGAAGTTCGGATTCGCGCTGTCGTATCCGCGCGGCAACCGGCACGGCATCGCCTACGAGCCGTGGCACTGGTGCTGGCACGCGCGGCGCTGACGCGCGCTCAACCCGGCGGCTGGTAAATCTGGATCAGGTTGCCGCAGGTATCGACGAACACCGCGATCGTGACCGGCCCCGCAGCCTTCGGCGTCTGCGTGAACACGACGCCGCGCGCGCGAAGGCGCTCGTACTCGGCGCCGATGTCGGCAACTTCGAACGCCGTCGCCGGAATGCCTTGCTTCAGCAGCGCTTCCTGGAACGTCCGGCCGGCGGGATTCGCATTCGGTTCCAGCGAAAGCTCGAGATCGTTCGGACCTTCCGGCGAGACGACCGTGATCCAGCGGAACTCGCCGACCGGAATATCGTGCTTCACGACGAAGCCGAGCACGCCCGTGTAGAACGCGAGCGCCTTGTCCTGATCGTCGACCATGATGCTGGTGAGCTTGATCCTCATCGTCGTCCTCGCGAGAAATGCCGGGGTTCGGAGTGTGCCCAAGTGTCCCCGCGCACGCTTCTCGAAAATTGCTACGCGCGCTCGAACCGCGCGAAGGCCGCGGCCATGAGATCGAGGCAGCCGGGCGAGCGCGCCACGAGCGATTCCGCGACATGCCAGCGGCGCCGATACGCGGTGGGAGCAACACCGACGCGACGCGCGAAAAGATCGCTGAACGAACCCAAGCTTTCGAAACCCACTTCGTAGCAGACGTCGGTGATCGACGCGCCGCCCTCCGCGAGGAGGCGCTTCGCGCGATCGATGCGCGATGCGATGCGCAGCTGGTGCGGCGTCGTGCCGAACACTGCGGAGAAACGTCGGATGAAAACGCCGGTCGAAAATCCGGCTTCGCGCGCGAGTGCATGGATTCCCTGCGCAGCGTCGGCTTCGCGCAAGCATTCGCGCGCGCGGCACAGCCTAATCAGGGCATCGTGCGTCAGCATCCGGGAATTATCGGCGCGCTAGCGCTTTGCCCGCAACGCATCCCATCCGACCGCGATCCAGCCGACGATGAACGCGACGCCGCCAAACGGCGTGATCGCCCCAACGGCACGCGGAGCATCCAGCGCAAGCAGATACAAGCTGCCCGAGAACAGCACGATGCCGACGCCGAACGACCACGCGGCGACACCGAGCGCGCGCGACGCACGATCGCGCGCCATCACGCCGACGACGAGCAACGCCAGCGCATGCCAGAACTGATAGTCGACGGCGGTGTGCCACGTCGCCAGTGCGTGATCGTCGAGCGAGGCGCGCAACGCATGCGCGCCGAACGCACCGAGCGCGACCGCGGCCGCGCCGGCGATCGCACCTGCGACCAACGCCGCGCGCGCCGAAGTCATGTCGAGCGTTCGCGCGGCGCGGCGTTCTTCATCGCCGTCAGCCAGCCTTTTTTACCGGCACTTTCGCCGCCGGCTTCTTCGCGGGCTCGGCTTTCTTGTCGTCCAGCGGCTTCAGGAGATCGTCCAGCGACTTGTTGAGGTTCGCGTACTTGTACGCCGGCAGCACGTACGTCCAGTCGTTGAAGCGCGCATTGAGATCGGCGACTTCCTTCTGGAGCGCAGCGCGTTTTTCTTCGCGATCCTTCGCCAGATCCGCGACGGCAGCGGGTTTCACCGGTCCCGCGTCCACATCGGGCTGTTTCGCGGCATCCGCGCTCTTGTCGTCCTTCTTCGAAGCGGCGACGGCGGTGTCGTAGTCGGCTTTCTCTTTCGCCTGCTGCGCCGCGATGTGCGCATCGGCCTGGTTCGAATCGAGCGACGCGGCGAAACGCGCGTAATCCTTGCCGTCTTTTTCCCACGCCGTCACGTCGACGACGAGTCCATCGAACATCGCGTAGTGCGCCTTCAGCGCCTTGTCGCCGACTGGCGCGTCTTTCGCGGCGAGCACGTCGTCGAAGCGCAGCCCGGCCAAAGTCGAGCCGAGCCCGTTGGCCGCGAACTCCGATCCCGCCTCGCGGCCTTTCGGCACGTCGGCGATCTTGAAATTCGCATCGGCCTCGGATGCCTTGGCGACACTCACGCTCTTGCCATCCGCATGCGCGATCGCGACCGACTGCACGCGATTGGCCGCGATGTCGGCGAGATCCTTGCGCAGCCAATCCTCGGCTTTCTTCTCGACGTTAATGTTGCCGGACGCGAGCCAGCTCTCGGATTCGCCGGCACGGCGCACGAACGTGCCGCCGCGTGGACTGGTGTTGCCGACGATGAGCTTCACCGGTTGTTTCAATCCGCCGAGCTCGACCTGCAAGCCTTTGGCCTCTTTGTTCGAGACATCGTCGACGCCAAGCGTCGCGTATTTTTCCTTGCTCGACGTCTTCTGCTCGAGCAGCGTCGCGTCGGACACCTTGAGCAGGAATTCGCGCAGCTTGCCCGTGTCCGCCGCGAAACCGCCCTTCTCCGCGATCGTCCAGCCGCTCTGTCCGCGCGAGATCGTCGCGATCGTCTTGTTGTCGGCGCCGGTGACGACGACCTTGTCGACGTCGTTGACGTGATCACGAAGCTCCGGCGCGAGATAACGCGTTTCCTCGCGGCCGCCTTCGCTACGTGGCGCGTGAGCGTGATTGAGCACCACCGCGACGAGGATCGCGACGAGCGCGGCCGCCGCGAGACCGATCAGTGTTTTCTGGTTCATGCCGCGGCTCCCTGCGCGTTGCGGCGCCGCTGGTTGCGCCACCACGCGAACGCGAGCGCGGCCAGCGTGACGAGAAGCGGCATCAAAACGATGTTGACGAGCTTCAAGCGCGTGCCCAGCGATTCGATCTCGGCGTCGAGCTGACGACGCACCTGGCGCAGCTCCTTCCTGATCTCGAGCTTGCGCTTCAGGAAGTTGTCGAGCTCGGATTTCTGCTCGGGCGAAAGAATCTGCGCCTCATCCTTGCTCTTGGCGCTCTGCAGTTCCGTCAGCTTGCGCTCGGTGTCGCTGAGCTCCTTCTGCAGCTCCTGCTCCTTCGCACGGAAACGCTCGTCGGCGTTACGCTTGAGCACCTCGACCGTCGTGAACGGACGTTGAGAGGTCGCGCGGCCGCGCACGGAGATAAGATCGCTGGAACCTGCCATGTTGTCGAGCGAGTTGACCGCGAAATCGCCGTTGTTGGCGAACGCGTTCATCAGCTTCTGACCGAAGAACGGACGCACCTGCACCCACATGCGGTCGGACAAGATGTCGGTATCGGCGACGAGGATGATCTCGCCGTCGTCCTTCGACTCGGCGAGCGAGCCTTCTTCCTTGCGTTCCGGAAACGCGGTCTTGAACTTGCCGGAAAGTCGCGCTGCGACGATGAGGTGATCGCCGCCCGGCTTGTAGTCGGTGTAGAGCGCGCTCGGATCGGGCAGCATCTTGACGCGGTCGATCGGCACCGTCGTCGCGTCGCCTGTAGTTTGGATCAGCGGCGTCAGCTTCTCGTCCTTCATGTCCTTGGACAGCTCGAAATAGCCGGCCGTCGACATGTTGATCGAATCGAGATTGGCGGTCGTCACTTCATCGTGATTGAGATCTTCCGCAGTGAAGCCGAGGATCGCCGGATGACGGACCGGCGCGGTGCCTTCGCCCATGCTGATCGGCAGCGCGCGCGTGCGATCGAGCACGACCTTCTTCGGATCGTATTCGATGCCCCAGGCCTTGAAGAGCTTGGGCAGATCCGATGACTTGTCGGACATCATCGCCGCCATCGGATTGTTCGGATCCTGCGCGGTGTCGTCGAGCTCGGCATCCGGATCGACGAACACGAGAAGATGTCCGCCGCGCAGCACGAACTGGTCGATCGCGTACTGCGCGTCGTCCGAGAGCTGCTTGGGATGCACGACGACGAGCACGCCGATGTCCTTGTCGATCGTCTTCAGGCTCGACGCCTGCAGCGGACGCATTTCGAACAGCTGCGCCCACTGCTGATCGACCGCCCACGGCTCGCGCATCTGCCGTGTCGCGGGATCGAATCCGGCCGCGATCGGCAGGCTCGAAAGCAGTCCGACGACCGGCTTCTTCGCCATGCTGAGCTCGTGGATCAGCTTGGCGATGTCGTATTCGAGGAACGATTCCTTGTCCGGCTGGAAGAACGGAATCGACGATTGACCGTTGGTCGAATTCGTGCCGGCAAGGCCGAAGAAAATCTTCTCACCCGAATTTCCGACCGGAACCGATTGCAGGCCGAGACTCGACGCGCGGTCTTCGTCTTCCGAGAACGGCAGCGGATCGATCAGATCGAGCTTGATCTTGCCGCCCGAGCGCGACGCCATTTCCTCCAGCATCTCGCGCACGCGCGTGTAGTACGTGCGCAGCTGCGGAAGATCCTGCGTGCCCTTGTCGGAAAAATAGAGATAGAGATTGATCGGCTCGTCCAGCGATCCGATGATCTTTTTCGTGCCGTCGGAGAGCGTGTAGAGATGGTTCTGCGTGAGATCCGCGCGCGCGCCGCGGAACGCGACGTTGACCAGCAGCATCACCGCGACGAAGAGCGCCGCGAGAACGACGAGCGCCGTGCCGGAGAGGGTTTTGCGATTGAGCAGCATGTTCGTCCTCCCTCAGGCCGCTTTCTTGTAGTCGATGACGACGGCGTTCGCGTACAGCCAGACGCCGATCATCAACAGGAAATAGATCAGATCGCGCAAGTCGATGACGCCCTTGCTGATCGACGTGAAGTGCGTGAGGAAGCTCAAGCCCGCCACCGCGTCGACGACGCCTTGCGGCGCGATCGCGCGGAAGAAATCGAGCACGAGCGGAAATCCTGCCAGCAGCAGCACGAAGCAGACGACGACGGTCAGGATGAACGCGATGACCTGGTTGCGCGTCGACGCCGAGATACACGATCCGATCGCGAGGAACGCGCCGGCCATCAGGAACGAGCCGACATAGCTCGCGAAGATCACGCCGTTGTCGGGACTCCCGAGATAGTTGACCGTGATCCATATCGGGAACGTCAGGAACAACGCGATCCCGATGAACGCCCACGCCGCGAGGAACTTGCCGAACACCGCCTGCCACATCGTCACGGGCAATGTCAGCAGGAGCTCGATCGTGCCGCTCTTGCGTTCTTCGGCCCAGAGCCGCATCGACACCGCCGGCACCAGGAACAGATACAGCCACGGATGGAAATTGAAGAACGGCTGCAGATCGGCCTGCCCGCGTTCGTAGAAATTGCCGAGATAGAACGTGAACGCGCCCGAGAGGATCAAGAAGATCACGATGAAGACGTACGCTACGGGCGTCGAGAAATAACTGCGCAGCTCGCGCTTGAAGACGGTGACGACGCCGCTCATGTGCGCGCCTCCTTTCCGGCCGCGCTCTGGGTGACGGTGCGGAACACTTCATCGAGGCGTCCGCCTTCCAGCGCCAGCTCGCGTACGGCAACGCCCTGGCTTTTCAGCGCGTCGCTCACGGCGACGAAGATGGCACGTCCTGGTTTCGGAAACGCGGTGAGGCGGTTGTCCTGCGGATCGATTTCGATCGCGGCGACATCGGCGACGCGTGACAGCGCTTCGCGCGCGGCGTTGACGTTGTCGGCGGTCAGCGACACCGCCTGGTGGTAGCGCGAGCGCGCTTCGAGCTCGCTCGGCGTCGCGTCGGCGAGGATGCGCCCGTTGGCGATGATGATCGCGCGCGTGCACACCGCATGCACTTCCTCGAGAAGATGCGTCGACACGATGATCGTCTTGTCGCGCGACATCGCGTTGATCAGCGTGCGCACTTCGTGCTTCTGGTTCGGATCGAGGCCGTCGGTCGGCTCGTCGAGGATCAGCACCTCGGGATCGTGCAAGATCGCCTGCGCAAGCCCGACGCGGCGCTTGAAGCCTTTGGACAGCGTGTCGATCGGTTGCTCCAGCACGCGCTCCAGATGCAGTCGCGCGATCGCATCATCGACGCGCTTGTAGCGGAGCTCGCCCTTGAGCCCGCGCACGTCCGCGATGAATTCGAGGAACTCGTGCACGCTCATCTCGCCGTAGCTTGGCGCGCCTTCCGGCAGATAGCCCAGCACGCGCTTGGCTTCGAGCGGATGGCTTTCGACGTCGAAGCCGCCGACCGTCGCGCTGCCCGATGTCGGCGCGAGAAATCCGGCCAGCATCTTCATCGTCGTCGACTTGCCCGCGCCGTTCGGTCCGAGGAAGCCCAGCACTTGTCCGGGCTCGACCTTGAAGCTGATGCCGTCCACGGCGACGAGATCGCCGTAGCGCTTGGTGAGTTGTCGCGTTTCTATCATGTGGAATTCGCCGTCATGGTCAGGCTTGCAAAGCGCCGCGGCTCCGCAGACCTGCGATGGATTTGGAATAGTGCACTCGGGAGTCCGCAACGATCCGGGCCGCAGCGCAAAGCCGACGACCGCCCTCCCGGCGGACGAAACACGAGCGCAGCGGAATGTACAGCAAGATTCGCAAAAAGTTCCCGGCCCGTCCGTCGGCGGGCGCCCGGCTCAGCGGATCGTCGCCGCAGCTGCGGTCTTTACATCTGCAACTTCGTCGTCCATCGCACGCAACACGAGCGGCGACGGATAGCGACGTCCCGGCCGCAGCGGCCTGAAGCACAGCGCGCTCGCGTAGAACTCGGCGGATTGCTCCTCGCAATGCCAGCCCGGAATCCCCGCGAGCGGCAAGGGACGAAGCTCCTGCGGATCGGCGAGGACGCGGCCACTCTCGATGTCGGCGGCGATGTGTCGCTCGGCCTCCGGCCAGCTCGCGATCGTCGCGCCGATGCCGCGACGCGCGGCGATGTCGTCGCGGTCGACTTTGACGACGAGCGCTTTAGCGACCGGCAGCATCGCATGATCGAGAGCGTACTCGAGCAGCGCGTGACCGATGAGCGTGACCGCGATGCCGGTGCCCCATGCCTGGCGATGGCGCAGGAACAATCCCGCCCAGTCGTGCGCGTTCCAGCAAGGCATCAGCTCGTCGTCGGCGATCCAGACGATGGCGCCGGCTTCATCGAAATGGGTCAAGGCGCATTGGCCACGCGTTCGCTGCTTGCGGCCGACGCGCGCGATGTCGCTCATCTGTCGCGCGTTCATCGCGCGTTTGATGCCGGTGTGCGCCAGCCATATCTGCGCGTTGAAGACATCGTGCGGGTTGCCCTCGCGCGTCGCGATGATGCCGCGTGTCGCGATGCGCTCTTCGTAGTGCAAGCCGTCAGCGAGCAATTCCGGCGTTTGCGCCGCGAAACGCAGCGATGAAGCGCCGGCCCGCCACAGAAGATCGTTGAGCGCTTGCAAATCGCCGAATGACTCGGGAACCCGCCAAGCGGCAATTCCGGCGAACAGCGGATGTTCGGATTGCAAGTCTGCCGGCACAGGAAATCTCGACATCGGCGGACGTGCCAGGCTCACATAAGCCGCCCGATCAAATCATGCTCGTCCGCATGCACGATCGTCACCTCAGCAAACTGTCCCGGCTTGAGTTTCTGTCCGTCCTCGATGCGCACGATGCCGTCGATTTCCGGCGCGTCCGCTTTCGAGCGCGCGATTGCGCCGTCGGCGTCGGCTTCGTCGACGATGACCTGAATCTTCGATCCGATCTTGCGCTCAAGCCGCGCCGCCGAAATTTCGGCCTGCACTTCCATGAAACGCTCGAGGCGTTCTTCTTTGATGTCCTCGGGCACGGGATCAGGCAACGCGTTCGCCTTCGCGCCATCGACCGGCGAATACGCAAATGCGCCGACACGATCGAGCTCGGCTTCGCGCAGGAAATCGAGAAGCTCCTCGAACTCGGCCTCGGTCTCGCCGGGAAAGCCGACGATGAACGTCGAGCGCAGCGTGAGATCGGGACACGCCTTGCGCCAGGCCTGCACGCGCGCCAGCACCTTGTCGACGGCGCCGGGACGCTTCATGAGTTTCAGGATGCGCGGGCTTGCGTGCTGGAACGGAATGTCGAGATACGGGAGGATTTTTCCTTCCGCCATCAGCGGGATGACGTCGTCGACGTGCGGATACGGATAGACATAGTGCAGCCGCACCCAGACGCCGAGCTCGGCGAGTCCTTCGCACAAGCCGGTCATGCGCGTCGCGTACGAACGGCCGCGCCAGTCGCGCTCGGCGTACTTGATGTCGACGCCGTAGGCGCTCGTATCCTGCGAGACGACGAGAAGCTCGCGCACGCCGCCCTTGACCAGCTTCTCCGCTTCGATCAGCACTTCGTCGATCGGCCGCGACACGAGATCGCCGCGCATCGAAGGAATGATGCAGAACGTGCAGCGGTGATTGCAGCCTTCGGAAATCTTGAGATACGCGTAATGCTTCGGCGTCAGCTTGACGCCTTGCGGCGGCACGAGATCCAAGAACGGATCGTGCTTCGGCGGCAGCGCCGAATGCACGGCGCTCATGACGCTCGCGTAATCCTGCGGCCCCGAAATCGAGAGCACGTCCGGATGCGCCTCGCGGATCAACTCCGCGCGCTTGCCGAGGCAGCCGGTCACGATGACCTTGCCGTTCTCTTCGAGCGCCTCGCCGATCGCGTCGAGCGATTCGGCGACGGCGGCGTCGATGAAGCCGCAGGTGTTGACCACGACGACGTCGGCCGCGTCGTAGCTCGGTACGATGTCGTAGCCCTCGACGCGCAGCTGCGTCAGAATGCGTTCGGAATCTACGAGGGCTTTCGGACAGCCGAGACTGACGAAGCCGACCTTCGGATTGCGTAGGGACATGGGGAAAAGCTGAGGGAGCGTTTCAATAGTTTACCGTCCGCCGGCGGGCCGCGGCGGGGTCCGTGCATGACGGGGGCTGCGCAAACAGGCAGAATTGCCAGGAGTTTCAAGGGGGAAGCGCCGGGATTTCAAGGATGTCCGGCGCGACTGGGGGAAACGTTGAGTCGAGCTCGCCACGCCGCGGCAGACCCGTACGCTCGTTCGTCGACGCGTGCCGGAGCCGCTTTGCTCCTCGCGGCCGTTTTCGGCCTGGCTCGGGCCGCCGATTCCGACATCCCGCCGCGCGCCGCCGCCGCGGCTTCCGCATTGCACGCCGCGCAGACGATCGCCGACGCACTGCAAACGCCCGCCGCGAGCGCGATCGTCCACGCCATCGGCGGACCTTCCGCGAATGCCTGGACCGCATGGACCGCCGGCAACATGTTCTCGGCGATCGGTGCGCTGGCCGCCGCCGATGCCGAGTGGAAACGCGTCGAGGAAGTGGCCCGGCAAAGCGGCGACAGGGAGCTTCTCGGCGATGCGCTGGCGCAGCGCGTCGAGATCGCACTGTCGCAAGGCAACTACGCGTTGTGCCAGGAGCTGGCCGAATCGCTGGCTCGTGTCGCTCAGGCCACCGGCAACCGCACGCACGCCGCCGTCGCCGAAGCCAATCTCGGCGTGATCGAGCGCCGCCGTGGCCACCTCGATGCCGCTCTTTCGCACCAGGAACGCGCGCTCGAGTTGTACCGTTCGGCCAACGACGTTTCCGGCACGGCGCAGTCGCTGACCAATCTCGCGACCGTCTGGCGGGATCGCGGCGATTTCGCTCGCGCGCTGGACATGGCGCTCGCCGCGGTGTCGCTGCGCGAGACGACCCGCGACAAGCTCGAAATCGCCTACCGCAACGTCGGCCTCCTCTATCGCGAGATCGAGGACGGCGACACCGCGCGCTCTTATTTCCAGCGCGCGCTCGACGTTGCCGCGGCGCGCAACAGCCCGGCCGCCTACTCCCCGGTCGTCGGCGCGTATGCGGGACTGCTCAACGATCTCGGCGACTACGCCGGTGCGCAAGCCGCCGCCGAGGAAGCGCTCGCGATCGACCGCGCGCTCGGAGATCGTCCGCACCAAGGTTTGGAGCAGCTCGAGATCGGCCGCGCATTGCTCGGGCAGCAGCGCACCGACGAGGCCGTGATCGCGCTGGAAGCCTCGCTTGCGCTCGGCCGCGAGCTCGGCCAGCGCGAGATCGTCGCGCGATCGCTGCTGCATCTCGCCGACGCCGCGATCGCCAGCCACGACAAGCTGCGCGCGCGCGGACTTCTCGACGAGGCGATCGCCGGCCTCGAAGCGGCGCGCCTGCGCCCGCAGCTGGCGCAGGCCTACGCCTCGCGCGAAGCGCTCGCGCGCGCCGAGCACAACGACGCCGATGCGCTGCGTTTCTCGCACAAGTACGCGGCCGAGCACGAAGAGCTGCTCGGCATCCGCGCCAGCCGCCAGCTGGCCGCGCAGGAAACCCGGCACGCGCGCTCGGAAGCCGAGCAGCGCGTCGTGCTGCTGGCCAAGGACAACGAGCTCAAGGCCGCGCTGCTCGACAAGCAGCTGCTCGAACGTCGCATCGGTCTCGTCGCGATGGGCGGCCTCGGCGCGCTGTTGCTGCTCATGATCTGGCGCTTCGTCGGCGTCAGCCGGCTCAACCGTGCGCTGGCACGCCGCAACGACGAGATCGAGCGCCAGCGCGCGGCACTCGGCAACGCCAACCGCAAGCTGGAACAGCAGGCGGTCGATCTGTATCAGGCCGCGATCACCGATTCGATGACCGGCATCTCCAACCGCGCCTACAGCCTGCGCCAGCTCGCGCGGCGCATCGAGGAATGCGTGCGCGAGGATCGCGAGCTCGCCGTGCTGCTGATCGATTTCGATCATTTCAAGCAGATCAACGATCTGCACGGTCATCTTTTCGGCGACAGCGTGCTGATCGCCGGCGTCGACGCGATGCGCCGCTGCCTGCGCCCGGGCGATGTGCTCGGCCGCTTCGGCGGCGAGGAATTCGTTGCGATCGTCGCCGACCGCGACGCGGATGCCGTCGTCGCGCTGGCCGAGCGTTTGCGCGTGCGCGTCGCGGAAAGCCTCGGCGAGCTCAGCCCCGAATTGCGCGAGGCGGCGACCGTCAGCATCGGCGTCGCGCGCATCGCCCAGCTGGAATCGCCGCGATTCGAGGCGCTGCTCGAAGCGGCCGACCAGGCGCTGTACGCCGCGAAGAGTGCCGGGCGCAATCGGGTGCGAAGATACGCGGCCTGAGGTCCGCCGGCTGTCCTCGGAACCTTGCGCTCAGTCCTCGAACGCAACGCCGGTAGGCTCCGCTTCAGCCCGCATGCCTACGATCGCAAAAACCCGCCGCACCGCTAACGAGCCCGAGCGTTGACACCCGCGCCCCGCGGGCTACGCTGATGCCGAGAAAAAGGAATCCCATGGGTCAAAACGTCCAGCTCAACACCGCCGGCATGCAGTGCATCGGTGCGTATGTCGCAAAACCTCCGGGTAAGCCGAAAGGCGGCATCGTCGTCGTGCAGGAGATTTTCGGCGTCAACGCGCACATGAGGTTCGTCACCGATCGCTTCGCCGAGCACGGCTATGTCGCGATCGCGCCGGCGTTCTTCGATCACATCGAAACCGGCGTGGAGCTCGGCTACGACGAGGCGGGATTCAAGCGCGGCCAGGCGCTGGTTGCGCAGATCAGCTTCGACACGGCCATCGCCGACGTCGGCAGCGCCGCCGATTCGATCCGATCGGCCGGACGCATCGGTTGCGTGGGTTATTGCTGGGGCGGCACGGTCGCGTATCTCGCCGCGGCGCGGCTCGGGCTTCCGTCGGTGAGCTACTACGGCGCGCGCAACGTGAAGTTCCTCGACGAGGCGCCCAAGGCGCCCGTGCAATTCCACTTCGGCGAAAACGACAAGTCGATTCCGCCCGAAGCGATCGTCAAGCACAAGGAAATGATGCCGGACGCCGACATCTACACCTATCCGACCGGTCACGCGTTCGATCGCAAAGTCGATCCGAAAGTCTTCGATGCCGCGAGCGCGACGCTCGCGCTCGATCGCACGCTCGCCTTCTTCGCGCGTCATCTGGCGGCGGCATGAGCTCGCGCTTCCCGCTCGACCCGCGCCTGGAAGCCGACACGCACGAAATCGGCGAGCTGCCGCTGTCGCAGGTTCTGCTGATGGATGATGCGCGGTTTCCGTGGCTGATCCTGGTGCCGCGCATCTGTGGCGCGCGCGAGCTGATCGATCTCGACGAAGGCGACCAGCGCACGCTGATCGGCGAAGTCAGCGTGGTCGGACGCGTACTCGAAACGTTGCTCAAGCCCGACAAGCTCAACGTCGCCGCGCTCGGCAACGTCGTGCCGCAACTGCACGTGCACATCATCGCGCGATTCGCCGCCGATGAAGCGTGGCCTTCGCCCGTGTGGGGGCGCGGCGATCGCGTCGTCTACGGCGAATCCGAGCGGAACGTGCGCATCGCGCAGCTTCGCGACGCGCTGCGCGCCAACCTTGCATGACCGAACACGAGCGCGCCTCCGGCGAATTCGCGCTGGAACCGCTCGGCGAAAAAGCGCTCGTGCTTCGCTTCGGCGATCGCATCGACGAAGCGGTCAACGCGCGCGTGCACGCCGCCGCAGCGGCGTTGATCGCGGCAGCGATGCCGGGCGTTATCGATGTCGTGCCCGCATACGCCACCGTCGCCGTGCACTTCGAGCCTTCGGAATGGATTGCGGGCGGCAGCGAATCGCCGTGGCAGCATTTCGCGCAGGCGGTGCGTTCGGTTGTCGCGTCCGCATCGGCCGTCTCATCGGCACCGCAATCGATCATTGAGATTGCAGTCTGCTACGGCGGCGAATACGGTCCCGATCTGGAAGGTGTGGCGCGTCATTGCGGCCTAAACGAAGACGAAGTCATCGCGCGACACACAGCCGCCGACTATCGCGTCGCGATGATTGGCTTTGCGCCGGGATTTCCGTACCTCTTCGGGCTCGATCCTTCGCTGCGCATGCCGCGCCGCGACAGTCCGCGCGTGCGTGTGCCCGCGGGCTCGGTCGCGATCGGTGGCGCGCAGACAGGCGTTTATCCGTCCGAGCTTCCTGGCGGTTGGCAGCTGATTGGTCGCACACCCATGATCTTGTTCGATCCGACGCGTACATCCCCTTCGCTGCTCGCCGCCGGAACGCGCGTGCGCTTTCGCGCGATCGCCGCGTCGGAGTTCGGGGCATGAGCGTGCGCGTGCTCAAACCCGGTTTGCTGACGACGCTGCAGGATCGCGGACGTCACGGTCACGCGGCGTTTGGCGTCGGTCATGCCGGCGCGATGGACGACGTCGCGCCGCGTCTTGCGAATGCGCTGGTCGGCAATCCGCCGAATGTGCCGGTGCTGGAAATCACGATCCTCGGGCCGCGGCTCGAATTCGGGCGCGCCACGACGATCGCGTTGGCCGGCGCCGAAATGTCGGCGCGCGCCGGCGCGAGCGACTTTCCGATGTGGCAGGCGATCGACGTCGAACCCGGCACGGTGCTCGACGTCGGCAACGCGCGTCGCGGTGCGCGCGCCTATCTCGCGATCGGCCATCTCATCGCCGAGGCGGTTCTCGGCAGCGCATCGGCGGATGTCAATGCGCGCCTCGGTCCCGCACTGCTGCGCGAAGGCGACGAATTGCGGATCGGCGAGATCCCGAGCGGCGCCGTTGCGCTTGGAGGTTTGGAATGGATGCGCAAAAAACCGGCGGTCGATGACGCCCGGCCACCAATCCAAGCCATTTCCCATTCGACGCACTGGTCGCTCGATCCGCGACCGTGGTTCGATCCGGATACCTCACACCCGATCCGACTGATTGAGGGCGCGCACTTCGAAGCGCTGGACGAGAATTCGCGCACCGCGCTTTTCAACGATGAATTCCGAATCGCCGCCGATTCGAACCGCGTCGGTTTCCGGCTCGAAGGTCCGCGGCTCGCGCTTGCCGCGCCGCTCGAGCTCGTCAGCGAGCCCGTCGCGTTCGGCACGCTGCAGCTTCCGCCCGGCGGCCAGCCGGTCGCGCTGATGGCCGAGCATCCGACGATCGGCGGCTATCCGCGCATCGGGCAGATTGCGGCCATCGATCTGCCGCGCCTCGCGCAACGCCGGCCCGGCGACGCGGTGCGCTTCGCGCCGATCGATCTCGCCGACGCGCAAACGCGCTATCTTGAGCGCGAGCGCGAGCTCGAATGCCTGATCGAAGCGATCGGCGAGCGCCGCAGACGATGACCAAGACAATCGATCTCAATTGCGATATGGGCGAATCGTTCGGCGCCTGGACCATGGGCCAGGACGCCGATGTGCTCGCGCACGTCACGTCCGCGAACATCGCCTGCGGTTTCCACGCGGGCGATCCGGAGACGATGCGACGCACGGTCGCCGCCGCGGTCGCGCACGGGGTCGCGATCGGCGCGCACCCTTCGCTGCCTGATCTCGCCGGCTTCGGCCGGCGCGAGATGCACGTGTCGCCACAGGATGCCTATGCGATGACGCTTTACCAAACCGGCGCGCTCGCCGCGTTCGCGCGTGCAGCCGGCGCGAGAGTGCATCACGTCAAACCGCACGGCGCGCTCTACAACATGGCCGCGAAGGACCGCGCGCTGGCCGATGCGATCGCGAGCGCGGTGCGCGATTTCGATGCGGAGCTGATCCTGGTCGGACTCGCAGGAAGCGAGCTGCCGGCCGCGGGCGCACGCATCGGGCTTGCGGTCGCACACGAAGCCTTCGCCGACCGCCGCTACGAAAACGACGGACGACTGACGCCGCGCGGAGAAGCCGGCGCGGTGATCGACGATGTCGATTCCGCGGTTGCGCAGGCGATTGCGCTCGTCGTGCGCGGCGAAGTCGCGACGCGCCAAGGAGAAAACCTGCGCGTGCGGGCTGACACGATCTGCGTGCACGGCGATCGTCCGGACGGCGCCGTTTTCGCCCGACGCCTGCGCGAAGCGATGCAATCGTCGGGCGTCGCCGTGGCGGCCCTCAACGCGGGAAACACCGCTTGAACGCGTGGCCGCTGCTCGGCGTCGCCGTCGTCGTCGCCGGTTTCGCATGGCGCAAGAATCCGGTGCTCGTCGTCGTCGTCGCAGGTCTCGTCAGCGGCATCGCCGCGCGCATGAGCATCGGCGATCTCCTCGCGCTGCTCGGCACGTCGTTCGTCGGCAATCGCGTGCTGCTCTTGTTCGTGCTGACGTTGCCGGTGATAGGGCTGCTCGAGCATTTCGGCCTGCGCGAGCGCGCGCAGGCGTGGATCGCGGGGTTCCGAACGTTGTCGCTCGCGCGTCTCTTGATCGCGTATCTGGCGATCCGCCAGATCTTCTCGATGCTCGGATTGATCGATATCGCGGGTCACGCACAGACCGTGCGTCCGCTGATCGCGCCGATGAGCGAATCGGCGGCAGAACGCGGTCTCGAAACGCAAGCGCTCGATGCGAACGAAAGCGCAAAGGTGCGCGCGCTCGCCGCTGCGACCGACAACATCGGACGCTTCTTCGGCGAGGACGTGTTCCTCGCGTTCGGCGCCGTGCTGCTGATCCAGGGTTTCTACGAGCACCAGGGCATCCATCTCGAGCCGCTTGCGATCGCGCTGTGGGCGCTGCCGACGGCGATATCGGCGTTCGTGATCCACGCGATCCGCATCCAGTTTTTCCAGCGCAAACTGAAACGTGCGCATGCGACGACCCAGACCGGAGCCGCCGATGTTGCGCGTTGAGCACATCTATTGGCTGGTCGGCGCGTTCCTTCTCGTCGCAGCCGCGATGAACGCGCGCGAGCGGCGCTGGACGTCGGCGGCATTCTGGATCGTACTGTCGGCACCGTTCCTTTTCGGCGAGGCGATCCTGCACGCGAACGCTGCGGGATCGCGCTGGCCGGCGCAGGCGATGGGCGTCGGCGTGATCGCGCTCGGCGTGTTCGCGGCGCGCGGCGGATTGCGCACGCATCCGGATGCGAACGACGCCGTGGAGCGCAAGGCGTCGGCGCAACGACTCGGAAATCGCTTGTTCGTGCCGGCGCTGGCGATTCCGCTGGTGACCGTGCTGCTCGTGATCGGCTCGAAGTATCTCAGCGTCGGCGGCGTCGCGCTGATCGACACCGCGCAGACGACATTGATCTCGCTCGGCGTCGCCTGCCTCGTCGCGCTCGGCGTCGGGCTCATGACGACGCACGCCTCGTTCGGCCGAGCGCTCGGCGAAGGCCGGCGCCTTCTCGATACGCTCGGCTGGGCCGCGCTGCTGCCGATGGTGCTGGCGACGCTCGGCAGCGTGTTCGCGGCGACCGGCGTCGGCGATGCGATCGCGGCCATCGTGACGGCGGTGATTCCGGCCGACAGCCGCATCGCGTGCCTGGCGACGTTCGCGCTCGGCATGCTGGTCTTCACGATCATCATGGGCAATGCGTTCGCCGCGTTCCCGGTCATGATGGCGGGCGTCGGCTTGCCGCTGCTCGTCGTGCAGCACGGCGCAAATCCCGCGCCGCTCGGCGCGATCGGCATGCTGACCGGTTATTGCGGCACCTTGCTGACGCCGATGGCGGCGAATTTCAATATCGTGCCGGCAGTGCTGCTGGAATTGCCGGACCAGTACGGCGTGATCCGTGCGCAATTGCCGACCGCGCTGGTGCTGCTCGCGGTCAATTTCATCCTGATGTGGGTGCTGGTGTTCCGATGAGCGAAGAATCTACGGTGCTTCTGATCGGCTTCGAGCCTTTCGCGGGCGAGCGCATCAATCCTTCGCAGGAAATCGTTCGCGCGCTGGACGGCGCCGTGCTGAACGGTCATCGCGTGATCGGAGCGGTATTGCCGGTCGCGTTCGCGGCGACCTTGCCGATGCTCGAAGCCTTGATCGAGACGCATCGTCCGACACTGATCCTCGCGACGGGCCAGGCCGGCGGCTGCAGCGAGCTTTCGATCGAGCGCATCGCCGCGAACCTGATCGACGCGCGCATCGCCGATGCCGACGGTCTGCAGCCGATCGACGAAGCCGTCGTAGCCGGCGCGCCGGCTGCGTATTTCACGACGCTGCCAATCAAGGCGATGCTGGCACGCCTGCGTGCGCTCGGGATTCCGGCCAGGCTTTCGCAGTCGGCGGGCGCGTACGTGTGCAACCAGGTGTTCTTCGGCATCGCGCATCTCGCCGCGACGCAGGCGCCGTCGACGCGAGTCGGCTTCATCCACGTGCCGTGGCTCCCAGAACAAGCCGTGCGCCATCACGGCCAGCCGAGCATGGATGTTTCGACGATGGTCGCGGGCGTGCGTGCGGCGATCGAGTGTGCGGTCGCGACGCGGCGCGATCTTCGCATCCCCGGCGGCACGATCGCGTAATCGGATACTCCCGCTGCTGATCGCAGGCACTTGATTCGTCCCTCGTTGAGGAGCATTGTCGTAAAAGATACCGATTGGTCTCTTTTATGACGATGGCGACAAAAGGCGAGCGGACGCGCGGTCGCATTGCGCGCACCAGCGCTGAGCTGATGAACCAGCGCGGCTATCTGTCTGCGCCTGTCGCGGAGATCATCGAGGCAACCGGCATCCAGAAGGGCGGACTCTATCGCCACTTCGAGAGCAAGGAAGCGCTGATCTACGCGGCGTTCGATTTCGCCGTGGCGCAGGTACGCGAGCGCTTCATGGGTGCTTTGCAAGGAAAGGTCAGCGCAACGGAACGGCTGCTCGCAATCGTCCAGGCCTACCGGTCGAGCAGCATCGACGTCCCGCTCGCCGGCGGGTGTCCGATCATGAACAGCGCGATCGAAGCGGATCATGCGCACGCGGGACTTCGCGCACGCGCACGCGAAGCGATGACGGCGTGGCAGAAGATGATCGCCCGCATCGTCGGCGACGGCGTGAAAACCGGAGAGCTCCGCGCCGGCATCGACGCGAACGCGGCGGCGGCCGTCGTCATCGCGAGCCTCGAGGGTGCCGTGATGCTGACGCAGCTTCATCGCGACCGTCGCGCGCTCGATGCGACGATCGATCATCTCGTCACCTACATCGAGCGCGATCTGCGCGCGCCGTCGAAACCCACCGGAGGCCGCCGTGCTTTATCGAAGCGTCGTCGAGCATAAGCTGCGCAATGCGTTCGCGGCACTGAACCGCGGCGACTATGCGCCGATCCTAGGCTCGTTCGGCGAACCGATCGAGCACGCGTTCGCCGGCGATCACGCGCTCGGCGGCACGCGCCGCACGATGGCAGGCGTCCGAGCGTGGTATGTCCGCCTGCAGGCGATCTTTCCCGATCTTTATTTCGAGATCGATTCGATCGCGGTGAACGGAATGCCGTGGAATACGCTGGCCTGTGTCGAATGGCGCGACCGCTTCACGCTGCGCGACGGCTCGGCACGCGGCAATCAGGGCGTGCATGTGCTGAGGCTGCGCTGGGGCAAGGTGGTGTCGCTGCGCATCCACACGGACACGCAGAAGCTCACCGTCATTCTGCGCGAGCTCGAGGCGCAAGGCGTGGCCGAAGCCGGGCTCGCGCCGATTGCCGATATTGCCTGAGCCGCCCGCAGCGCTGACCGCGCCGGTCAGCAGCCTTTCCCGCCCGCGGGCTCGCGCGTGACTTCGAGAATGAGCTCGCCGGTCGCCGCCCACGGCAGCTTCACCTTGACGGCATCCGTCGCGTAATAGAAGCCGCCTTGCGTCGGCGCCTGAACGGCTTCGCGCACTTCGGATTCGTAGGATTTACCGACGATCTCGGGTTCGGTCGCGATCGCGAACTTGCGCACCTTGTCGAGCGTCAGCGCGACGCAGCCGAGCAGGCGCGTGCGCTTGAACGGCCGGATGTCGAGGTGCAGCGGCTTGACTTCGATCGGCGTCTTCGCGCTGTCGTCGTCCTCGATCGGATAGAGGAACGGCTTGAACACTTCGCGCCCGCGGCCGGCCTCGCGGCGCAACGCCGCCACCTGCACTCGCAGCGTGGCATGCTCGACGTCGGCGGGAAATTCGATGATGCGGTAGCGGCTCTTGCCTTTCGGCAGGTCGCGCTCGGGCGAGTTCTTGTCGATGCGAAGCTGGATGGGATGGCCGGGCGCAAGCGTGATCGTGCCTTCGTCCGGCGCGTTCGTGATCTCCGCGGATTTGCCGAAGAGGCGATCTTTCCAGTCCGAGAACGTCTCGCCGATGACGGCGAAAGGATTCGAGGCGAGCGCGTGGCCGGATACGGCGAGCAGCGCGCCTGCGATCAGCGGCAGCGCCTTGATGTTCGATGCGAATGCCGAATGGCGCGCAGGACGATGCGCGCCGCTACGGGCTTCCTCATTCCGCCATCGACCCCAACGATGCGTGTTCTCTTGCGTGCGCGTGTTCGCGCGGGTCGAAGACACCGTTACCCGCCCAGAGGCAAGGCCTTGAGATCGCCGCCGTCTTCCTCGAACGCTTCGATCTGCAAGGTCCTGGCGCTGGAGGTGATGACCTGGCGCTGTGCGTCGCTGCCGCCGCGCTTCAGAACGACGCCGGTGATGTGCTCGTCGTCGCGCAGCTGGCCGAGATAGCCGTACAGCTCGACCTTGCCCATCGTGTAGCCGTTGATCGAGTATTTCTCGCCTTTCTCGGGCTTCACATACGCCTTGCCGTCGCGCACGTCGCCGCGCGCGAACGCCGCGGCCATCGTGAGGAAGCCGAGTGCCAACAGCGCAATCCGCATCAACTTGATCATGGTTTCAACTCCGTCCGATTACTTGCTCGCCTGGGGCTTCTGTGCGGTTTCGTCCGATTCTTTGAGCTGGGCGCGGATTTCCGAGATCTCGCCGCTCTTGTCCTGGATGTACGCCTTGATCTTCAACTGATATGCGATGCGAGCGAGCGCGATGATGTGCTCGTTCTTGATCTTCTCTTTTTCGCCGCGCTTCATCAGCACCGACGCGACCGGAAGATTCTGATCCTTGCGATAGCGCAGCGCGCTGCGCAGATCCTCTTCGGTCAAGGGCGCGCCGTCGAGATCGAACTGATTATCCTTGTCAGCGATGATCGTGACGTCGAAACCGGCCGGAACGACCGCGGGCTGAGCCAGGCTGCCTTTGACGGCGCGGCCGCCGCAGGCCGAGAGCAGCGCGGCAGCTACAAAGACCAGCGCCGCCGAGAGGCTCCGAAGGTTCGACACGTTGCGCATGACGAGCGTTTTCCGATCGAGAAAGGGATCGCAAGCCTACCACCGGCGCCGCCCTGCGGCATGCCGGCGTTTCCCGCGCATTCAGGCGTGCGGCAGCGTAACGCCGCGCTGGCCCATGTATTTTCCGCCGCGGTCCTTGTAACTGACCTCGCAGTCCTCGTCGGATTCCAGGAACAGCATCTGGGCGACGCCTTCGTTCGCATAGATGCGCGCCGGGAGCGGCGTCGTATTCGAGAATTCGAGCGTGACGTGGCCTTCCCACTCAGGTTCGAGCGGGGTCACGTTGACGATGATGCCGCAACGCGCATACGTACTTTTGCCGAGGCAAATCGTGAGCACTTTGCGCGGAATGCGGAAATACTCGACCGTGCGCGCCAGCGCGAACGAGTTCGGCGGGATGATGCACACGTCGGACTTGATGTCGACGAAGCTGCGGGCATCGAAATTCTTCGGATCGACGATGGTCGAGTTGATGTTGGTGAACACCTTGAACTCGTCCGCGCAGCGCACGTCGTAGCCGTAGCTCGACGTGCCGTAGGAGATCAGGCGGTTTCCGCCGTTCTGCTTGACCTGGCCGGGCTCGAACGGTTCGATCATTTTCTGCTGATCGGCCATGCGGCGGATCCAGCGGTCGGACTTGATGGTCATGCGCGTGTCTTTGAGGGTGAATGCGGAATTCTAATCGGTCGGAGCGGTGTTCCCCCTCTCCCGCTTTCGGGAGAGGGCTGGGGTGAGGGAAGTCGAAGCACGAGATCGGGAGACGTCGAACCTCAATGCCCTCACGCTGCCCTCTCCCGCAAGCGGGAGAGGGGAATGCGTATTCCTCTCCCGCAAGCGGGAGAGGGAATGATCGTTACATATGCTCTCCCGCACGCGGGAGGGGAAATGCGTTACGTATTTTGAACGACGATTTTCGGAAACATAATCGCCTTGTTACGCGCGCGCAGCGAAAGCCGCGCGGCGGCGTTGCGCGCGATCTCGCGATAGCGCCACGCGATGTCGGAATCGGGCATCGCCACGACCGTCGGCGTGCCGCCGTCGGCCTGCTCGCGGATGCGGATGTCGAGCGGCAGCGACCCGATCAGCGGCACTTTGTAGTCGGCCGCCATGCGCGCGCCGCCGCCTTCGCCGAAGATGTGCTCCTCGAAGCCGCAGTTCGAGCAAATGTGCGTCGCCATGTTCTCGACGATGCCGAGCACGGGCACGTTGACTTTCTCGAACATCTTGAGCGCTTTTTTCGCGTCGAGCAGCGCGATGTCCTGCGGCGTCGTCACGATCAGCGCGCCGGAAACGGGCACGCGCTGGCACAGCGTCAGCTGGATATCGCCGGTGCCGGGCGGAAGATCGATGATGAGGTAGTCGAGATCCGACCAGTTGGTCTCGCCGAGCAGCTGCTGCAGCGCCTGCGTCACCATCGGGCCGCGCCAGATCATTGCGGTGTCTTCTTCGATCATGAAGCCGATCGACATGACCTGGATGCCGTGATTGACCTTCGGCTCGATGCGCTTGCCGTCCTTCGTGTCGGGACGGCCGGTAAGGCCGAGCATGCGCGGCTGGCTCGGACCGTAGATGTCCGCGTCGAGCACGCCGACGCTGGCGCCTTCGGCCTTGAGCGCGAGCGCGAGATTCGCCGACACGGTCGACTTGCCGACGCCGCCCTTGCCCGAGGCGATCGCGATGACGTTCTTGACGCCCGGCAGCGGCGTCAGGCCTTGCTGCACTTCGTGCGCGAAGACGCGAAAGGACACACTGACGGCCGCGTGCGCGATGGCCGGATCGGCTTCCAGCGCGCGCTTGATCGTGTCGGCGAAGTCGGTTTGCACGGACAGCGCCGGGTAGCCGAGCTGCACGTCGACCGAGACGTCGTTGCCGGATACGCCGACGCCGCGCACGGCGCCGCTCGCGACGATATCGGATCCGGTGTGCGGGTCGGCGACGCCGGCCAGGATGCGGCGCGCGCGGGCCTCGAGGGTTTCGCTCATTGCTTTGAAGGAGGTCTTGCGGGATGACTTCGTATTATGCCAGCGCCGCCGCTGCAGCGCGCCTTGACGCGTGCCGGGCGGGGCGGCACCGTGCAGGCGCCATCACGAGGAGGAGTCGATCATGCTGCGACGCTCTCACCTTTACGCGTGTGCCGCCACGCTGCTCTTGTCCGCGAGCGCCTACGCGGCCGACATGACGCCGGCCGGCACCTGGAAAACCATCGACGACAAGACCGGGCAGGCCAAGTCGATCATCGAGATCGCCGAGCAGAACGGCGAGCTGACCGGCAAGGTCAAGCAGGTACTGCAATCCGATCAGGGCCCGAACCCGATCTGCAAGGACTGCGAGGGCGAGCGCAAGGACCAGCCCGTCACCGGCATGACGATCCTGTGGGGAATGAAGAAGGACGGCGACACCTGGGAAGGCGGCAAGATCCTCGACCCGAAAAACGGCAAGACCTACAGCTGCAAGATGCACCTGACCGACAACGGGCAGAAGCTCGAAGTGCGCGGATTCATCGGCTTTTCGCTGCTCGGGCGAAGCCAGGTCTGGGAACGCCAGCCCTCCGAATAACCCACCCTCATCTTTAGCCCTCCCTTTCAAGGGGAGGGTTGGGTGGGGATGGGTTCGCACCAATATTTGGCGACGCACTACGAACAGAAACACCCCGCAAAGCCGCGCCGCAGAAGGGAATCGAGCAGAGCATGCAATAATTCCGCTTTGCAGCAACAACGCCGACACGTCCACGGATGAAATCGCAAGCGCGCAAGATCCTCGTCACCAACGCCCTGCCCTACGCCAACGGCCCGATCCATCTCGGGCACATGCTCGAGAACATCCAGACCGATATCTGGGTGCGCTCGATGCGCATGGCCGGACACGAGGTGACGTACGTCTGCGCGGACGACGCGCACGGCACGTCGATCATGCTGCGCGCGGAAAAGGAAGGCATCACGCCGCAGGCGCTGATCGCAGGCGTGCTCGAGCAGCATCGCAAAGATCTTCGCGATTTCGGCGTCCAGCACGATCACTACTCGACGACCGACAGCGAAGCCAATCGCGAGCTCACTTATCGCATCTGGAAAGCGCTGGTCGCCGCAGGTCACACCGAATCGCGGCCGGTCAAGCAGCTCTACGATCCGGTCAAGACGATGTTCCTGCCGGACCGCTTCATCAAGGGCGAGTGCCCGAACTGCCACAGCAAGGATCAGTACGGCGATTCCTGCGAGGTCTGCGGCAAGACGTACAACCCGACCGACCTGATCGAACCGTATTCCGTCGTTTCGGGCGCCAAACCCGTCTTGAAGGAATCGACGCACCACTTCGTCAAGCTCGCCGATTTCGAGTCGATGCTGAAAGCGTGGCTCGAAGAACGCCGCGACGCCGGCGGATTGCAGAGCGAAGTCGTCAACAAGCTGCAGGAATGGTTCGAAGACGGCCTTCGCAGCTGGGACGTCTCGCGCGACGCGCCGTATTTCGGCTTCGAGATTCCCGATCAGCCGGGCAAGTATTTCTACGTCTGGGTCGACGCGCCGATCGGCTATCTCGCTTCGTTCCGCGAATATTGCGACGCACACAACGCGGCGCATCCGGACAAGCCGATTCGCTTCGAGGACTACATCGAACGCGCCGATTCCGAGAAAACCGCCACCGAGATGGTGCACTTCATCGGCAAGGACATCATCTATTTCCACACGCTTTTCTGGCCGGCGATGCTGTGCGGCGCGGGCCTGCGCACGCCGACCGCGGTGAACGTGCACGGCTTCATGACCGTCGACGGCGCGAAGATGTCGAAATCGCGCGGCACGTTCATCAATGCGCGCACGTACCTCGATCATCTCGATGCGGATTACCTGCGTTATTACCTCGCAACGCTGCTCGGTCCGACGCTGGCGGATATCGATCTGGATTTGAAGGCGTTCGAGGAACGCGTCAATTCGCACCTCGTCGGCAAGTGGGTGAACATCGCGAGCCGGACGGCGGGGTTCGTGCACAAGTTTTTCGGAGGCAAGCTCGCCACTTCGCTACCCGAAGCGGAACGCGCGCGCTATGCGGACGCGGCCGAAAAGCTGCGCGCCTGCGCGGCGTTGTACGAAGCGCGCGACTACGCCGCGGTCGTGCGGCTCGTCATCGAGGTCGCCGACGAGGCGAACGGCTATGTCGCCGAAAAGGCGCCGTGGGTGCTCGCGAAAGACGAATCGAAACGCGGCGAGCTGCACGTGGCGTGCACGCTCGCGATCAATTACTTCCGGTTGCTGGCGACGTATCTCGCGCCGGTGGTTCCAGGAATCGCGCGCCTCGTCGCAGATAACTTCCTCGGCATCGCGACGTTCCGGTTCGACGACGCCGATACGTTACTGCTCGGCCACGAGATCCGTCCGTTCACGACGCGCGTGGACCGTATCGACCCGAAGAAAATCGAAGCCATGATCGAAGCATCGAAGGAATCGTTGAAGCCGACCGATGGCGCGACTGCGGTCGCCGCCCTGGACACGAAAACATCGGGCGCTAACGCGAAACCATCCCCACCCAACCCTCCCCTTGAAGGGGACGGCTTGAAAGCTGCTCCGGCCGGGACCGCCGCGACGATATCGATCGACGATTTCGCAAAGCTTGACCTTCGCATCGGCAAGGTGCTCGCGTGCGAGTTCGTCGACGGCTCGGACAAGCTGCTGCGCTTCGAGCTCGACGCCGGCGATCTCGGGAAGCGCCAGATCTTTTCAGGGATTCGCGCCGCATATGGCGAACCGGCGAAGCTCGTCGGCCGCAGCGTCGTGTTCATTGCGAACCTCGCGCCGCGCAAGATGCGCTTCGGCGTTTCCGAAGGCATGATCCTCTCGGCCGGCAGCGGCGGCGGCGATCTGTTCCTGCTCGACGTCGACGCGGGCGCTGCACCAGGAATGCCGATCAAGTAGCGGCGTCGCACGGCTCGGGGAGGCCGTCATGTCCACGAACGAGCATCACGACTTCCGGCAACGCTTCGCGGCGGGCCTGCGCCGTCACGCCGTCGCGTTGATCAGCCTCGCAGTCGCGCTGTTCGGCACCAGCTACAACACCTGGCGCAACCAGACCACCGAGGCGCACCGCAACACGCGCGCGGCCGCGTTCATGGTGCTCGAAGCGCTGGGCCAGCTGCAGGAGATCAGCGACCGGCGATTCTTCGGCCGCGATCACAGCGACGCGAACCGTATCGAAGGCTGGGGCAAAGTGACGGTCGTGCGCGACATGGCATCGCTGGTCTCGAACGATTCCGATGCGCGGGCACGCGAGTTGTTCGGCACGTGGCGCGATAACGTCGACAAGTTCGATACCGGCGACGCAACCGCCGAGCACAACGTCGCCGAGGCAATCACGCGGCTGCGCAGTCAAGTCGTGACGGAGTTGAAGGCGCTCAACTGAGTCCACACCGCCGTCGCGCGATGCAGATGGCCATCGCAGCACGCGACGCCTGACTCCAACTTGCGCTCTCCCCTGCGCGCGGGAAGAAACCTCGCTACCGCGAGGTTTCTTCCGTCGCGATAGACCTATGGCTGCTGACGACTCCCAAGCCCGCGGACAGCCGCCGTCTCGGCGGATCGTGCAATCGGTTTTCGTTGAGCCGTCGGACTATGCACCGGTGTCGTCGGGGATGGCGCAACGCCAGAGCACGTTCCGATCGCCGAGTTGTCGATGACGACGTCGTCGACAAAGATCGTGTTGTTCGCCGTCGTGCCGGTCTGCAGCGTCTGCAGGATTCCGGCATCGGTGATGTTCGCGCTACCGACCGAACTTCCGACCGCATCGTGGAAGATCTGCGTGCCGTCCATGCAGATGTCCATGACGCCCGTCGCGCGCTCGACGATGACTTTCAGATTGAAGTAGGTGTCGATCGGCCATTGCGCGCCGGTGTTGACGAAGGTCGCGTTCTCGAAGTCGCGCACCTGGATGTTGCGCGCCGCGAGCTTGTCGAAGCGGACGCGCGCAACGACGAGGCCATTCGCGAAATCCTGCGGATCGAATTCCCAGGTTGCACCGTTGGTGAGGCGGCTGATCCGGAGGTTCGCGCTCAGAATTGAATACGGCGAAGTGCCGATCGGCTGCACCGGCGAGAGCACGAGCGGATAGTTGGCAGTCGCCGTGCTGCTGGTCGAGGTCAAGCGCGCGTGCTGGGCGCCGTTGGCGGGTGCGGTCGTGACGATGGCGGGCACGGTGACATTGGCCTGCCCGTACCAGCCTTGCTGACCGTTGAGAGCAGCGATGGCAAACGGCGCCTCGAAGCCGGTCGCGTAGGTCGGTGTACCGGCGGGATTGGCGAATTGCACGGTCGATGCGGCGGGCTCCGGATTGACGCCGTTTTCGGTCTGGATAGCGCCTGATGCAATCGTATTGATGTAAATGCCGGCCGTGGCCGACGTGACATCGACGTTCACCGAGCATGTTCCGTTTGCTGGAATCTCGGAACCGCTGCCGAGCGTGAATGTGCCCGCCCCTTCCACGACGACCAGCGCATTGCCGGCGCAGGTCGTATTCGCATTCGAAGGCGTCGCGACGACCAGACCTGCCGGCAACGTGTCGACGAAATCGGCGACCAGATTCAGCGGGACCGGGTTGTAGTTCGTCAGCGTCAGCGTCAGTGTCGCGGCAGTCCCTGGCATCGGCAGATAGTTGGGTGAAATGACGCTGCTCAAAAGCGCCGGTGACGGCGGTGGCGGCAGGGTCGGATCGACGAGGAACAGATAGTCTTCCGCCTGGCCATAGATGTTGTCGCCGCAGGCATCGCCGTAGAACGCCCAGGCTTTGACGACACGCATGCGCGTCAATCCGGTTTTCGCGGTCGGCGGTACGACGAAAAGCTTGCTCGTCGATATCGCATCGTTGCCGGTCGAGTTGGTGATCGAGCCGACGTCGACGCTTTCCGAGCCGTCGGTTGCGAAAACGCCGTCGTGATTCCAATCGAAGAAGACACGCACGAAGTCCTGCCAGTTGCCGTCGGTGTTGCCGCGCACGGTGATCGTGTAGCCGCCGGTCGGCGCGAGAGCTCCGCCGGCGAGGGCGAGGAAGTCTTCAGACTGCGTTGCCGAGCCTCCAGCGTCGACGAGGGCCGAAGAAAGATTCGCGATGCCGGCGAGATCGACGTGGGTGATCGGCTCGACCGATGTCAGCGCAGTCACCGTGCAGTACGGAGCCGGAAACGCTCCGGTCACCACGACGCTGTCGGACGCAAGCGCGGCGTTGTTGCCCGCGCTGGTCTGCAATGCATCGACGGGCAGCGTGTTCGAATACGCTCCGGCGACGGCCGCCGTCACGTCGGCGCTGACCGTGCAGGTGCCTCCGGCGGGAATGGCCGAGCCTGCGCCGATGAGTGTGATCGTATTGGTGCCCGCAATGGCGTTGACGGCTCCGCCGCACGTGGTTGCCGCATTCGGAGTCGGCGCGACGACGAGGCCTGCGGGCAGCGTATCGACGAGATCGGCGCTCAAGTTCGCCGCCGCGGCGTTGCTGTTGCCAAGCGTCAGCGTGAGCGTGCTGCTTGCATTCGCCGCAACGCTGGTCGGCGAGAGTGCCACATCGATGGTAGGAGGCACGATCGGCGCGGTCACCGTGAGAGTAGCCGACGCATCGGTTGCGTTCGTGCCGGAGTCGGCCTGCAGCGATCCCGCGCCGATCGTGTTCGTGTAGTCGCCGGCGGCGGCCGCCTGGACGTCGACGTCGATCGTGCACGTGCCGTTGGCAGGGATCGACGAGCCTGCGTTGTCGAGGCTCACGATGCCGCTGCCGGCGGGCGCGTTCAGTGCGCCGCCGCATGTCGTCGATGCATTCGGAGCGGTTGCGACGACGAGGCCGGCTGGGAATGTATCGGTGAACGTCGCGCTGAGGTTTGCGGGCGTCGCGTTCGCGTTGGCGAGCGTGATGGTCAGCGTGCTGGGTGTTCCGGCGGTGACGGTGCTGGGTGCGAATGCTTTTGTGACCGTCGGAGGCACGGGCCCCGCCTGCACGGACAACGACGCCGACGCATCCGTTGCGTTGTTGCCTGCGGTAGTTTGCAGGGCGCCCGCGACAATCGTGTTGACGTAGTCGCCAGCCGTTGCCGATTGGACGTCTACCGCCAGCGCGCATGAACCGTTTGCCGGAATGGTTGCCTGGCCGAACGGAATCGTGATCGAACCTGCTCCAGGAACGATCGTGGCGGCCCCGCCGCAGGTGAAGGTCGCGTTCGGCATCTGTGAAATGACGAGCCCATTCGGGAACGAATCGACAAGCGATGCCGTCAGGCTGACATCGCTGGCATTGCTGTTGCCCAGCGTAATCGTGAGCCTGCTCGGCGAATCGATTCCGACGACGGCCGGCGCGAAAGCCTTGGCGATCGTCGGCGTAGTCTGCGGCGTCGCGCTGAGCGTTGCACTGGCGGCCAGTGCGTTGTTGCCCACGCTGGTCTGCAGCGCGTTCGCAGCGATCGTGTTCACGTGATCGCCCGACGCATCCGCCGTTACGTCGACCGTGACCGAGCAAGACCCATTGGCGGGGATCGCTGCGTCGGATTCGAGTGTGACGAAGCTCGAACCCGCGCTTGCCGTCAGCGTGCCGCCACATGTATTCGTGGCGTTCGGCGGGGTCGCCAGGCGCACGGCGGCAGGAAACAAGTCGGTCAACTGCGTAGTCAGATCCGCAGGCACCGCGTTGGTATTGGCCAGGGTGATCGTCAGCGTGGACGGAATGCCGACCACGACCGTTGCGGGCGAGAATGCTTTCGTCAATGTCGGCGGGACTGGACCCGCTACAGGCGTCACTGCGAATGTGATCGGAATCGCGACGACAGGACTCAGCGAATCGTCACTCGCAACACAAATCGTCGCCGCGTAATCGCCCGCGACCAACGCCGTCGCATCGAGCGTCACGGTCGCCGGCTGCGATGTCGAAGGCGCGGTCGTTCCACTCGTCGGTGCCATCGAGAGCCACGGCACGTCCGCGGGGTTGGCGCAGGAGCCGCCTTGTGCGGCGGAGAGTGCTTCGTCCAACACCCAATGCAGATCGCTGGTGCCGGTGTTGCCGATGTCGAGCGTGACGTTCGTCGATGTGCCGACCGTGCTGGTGCCGGAGAGGCTGGCGGGGAGCTCGATGTGCGGTGCGCTGACGTTGATCGTCACGCCGTCGTCGGTGTCGGTGAAGGTGAGCGGATTGCGCAGAGTCCAGTCGATGAAGAAAAGATTCCTCAGCGATGGCGTTTCGAACGAGAATTCTTCGGCGATAGCGGGATTCTTCTGGAGGCCAATCGTCGCCGAGCCGCCGTCGTCCCAAAGCGGATCGGCTTCGAAGGTCGTCTTGAGATAGTTGTAGTCGAGCGAACCGTCTTCGCCGAAGACGACTTCGAACGTGACGCCGCCGAGGCCTTGGCTGCCATCGTCGAAGTGATCCTTCTCGAACCATTCAACGACGAACTGGCGGTTCGGTGCCATGCCGATCGTCTGCGTGTAGACGTTGCCGGCGGTGAAGAGATCGTCCCAGAACGGCAGCAGCGCGGAGCCTGCGAAACCGTCGTACGGCAGCGGTCGGTTCAGCGCGAACGTCGCGGTGTCGCACTCGGGAATGCCGAACAGGACGATGCCGTTGTTGCCGATGCAAAGCCGGTTCGAGGTCTGTCCGTAGAGATTGAACGAGAACGGCATGTCGAAAGCGACGGCATCGTCGTCGCCGAGATCGAGCGCGGCGCCGGTCGTGCTGATGTCGATGAAATCGCCGGGAATCGCGCCGTCGCATGGCAACGGCACGCTGTCGAAGCCGTCGGCGAAGAAGCGGTCGGCGCAGTCGGAAGGCATGCCGGGATCAAGATCGCCGGTCGTGTGGTCGTAACCGGGAAGCTCGGTCAGCGCGGTCCAGGTCGACGTCACCGATTGCGAGGCATCGATCGTCGCGACGCGGTGATGCGTCAGCGTGGCGCCCGGCGCAAGCGAGGCGGGCTCGACATCGAGAATTTGTCCGTTGACGTTGTCGGTCAGCGAATGGAATTCGAGCGGCAGACCGCTGCCGTTGGTAACGGTGTAGCAGAAATCGACGGGTTGGCCGGCGAGGATGTCGAGCGAGGTCGCGGTTCCACAGAGGTCCGGATTGGCCGGGTCCTGCACGGCGACGCCGACATCGAGGCAGATGCCGCCGCCGGCGCAGGGCGCGCTGCCGTTGACGGAGCCTACGATCTGGAAGAGATAGTTTTTCTGTGCGAATCCGCAGGTCGTGAGCGGCATCCACATCGTGCAGCCGCTGGCGAAGCCGTCGCCCGGATTCTCCCAAATGCCTTCATCGCCGATCGTCGGATCATCCGAGAGCGACCAATACGCTTGCGGCGGCCATTCGAAGTTGGCCGCGAAGGAAATCCAGTACGAACCCGTGGGCAATACGCAAGGCGTCGGAAGGACGACCTGGAGATTCGTTTGCGACGCATCCAGCGCGCCATCGGCATGCAGGAATTTGCAGCCGTCCATGACAGTAGCGCCCGGAATTCCGCCAGCGTCGGGGAAGACCGCGAGATCGTACGTGGCCGACGCCGGCGCGCCGGCGGGTTCGAACTGGACCTGGAAATTGAAGCCCGTGACGGTCCATCCGTTCGGATCCGGCACGACGAAATCATCCGCGCCTCGGGAAGAGAATTCGGTGCCGTCGTTCAGCGTCGCGGCGCCGTTGGCGACGACGCCCGATTGATCGTAGAGAACCGCGCCGGTCGGCGTGCTGAAATGCGCCGGCGCGGATGTCGAGCCGGATGGCTGCGAATGCCGCGCTTGCGCGCTCGCATCGGCCGACCCGGCGATGATCTGAATCGCGAGCGCAGCCGCGCCCAGGAGCGCTGTCGCGCCCTTGTTGATGGTCATCGGATTTTTCCTCCCGCTTTGGACACGCAGCGTCATCGCAACCGTGCGAGTGCCACAAGAGGCAAATCCGTGATGGGTTTCACCACGAATTTTCGGGTCTCTCTAATGAGTCGGAACCGTTGCGACGCGCGTCGATTTGCATGAAATACGCGGTCGTGTCGCGTCTGGAGCGCTTTGCTAGACTCCCGACCGCTCCGCCTCTGCGTCGTGCCATGAGCCCTCCCCTCGCTTCCGATCTTCTTGCCGATCGCATCGATGCGCTGCTTCCGCAGACGCAATGCACGCGCTGCGGATTTCCGACGTGCAAGGCGTATGCGCAAGCGATCGCGGACGACGCGGCCGATATCGATCAGTGTCCTCCGGGCGGAAGCGAAGGCATCGAGGCGCTGGCACGTCTTCTCGGGCGCGGCGTCAAGCCGCTCAATCCTGCAAACGGTATCGAAGCACCTCCTTTAGTCGCGGTGATCGACGAGGAAATCTGCATCGGCTGCACGAAATGCATCCAGGCGTGTCCGGTCGACGCGATCGTGGGCGCGGCCAAGCGCATGCACACGATCGTCGCGGCGGAATGCACGGGCTGCGAGTTATGCCTGGCGCCGTGTCCGGTCGATTGCATCGCGCTGGTGCCGATCGCGGACTACCCTCTCTCACGTAGCGAGGTGCTGGCGCGTGCGGCGCAAGCGCGTTCTCGTTTCGACGCGCGCGCGGCGCGGCTCGCGCGCGATCGCGTCGCACGGGAGTCGCGCAAGGCGGCGAAGCCGCGAAGCGACGCTCCGATCAGCCGCAACGCCGTGCTCGAGGCGATTGCGCGCGGCAAGGCGCGGCTCGAAGCGCGCAAGGACACCCGCCGGCCATGAAGAGCGGGCGGCGATGAAGAAGGAAAAAGTCGTCGAGTTGTTCAGGCGCCTGCGCGATCTCGATCCGAATCCGACGACCGAGCTCGACTACAAGACGCCGTTCGAGCTGCTCGTCGCAGTGATCCTGTCGGCGCAGGCGACCGATGTCGGCGTCAACAAGGCGACAAAGAAACTCTTCCCGGTTGCCAATACGCCGCAGAAGATTCTCGATCTCGGCGAGGAGGAGCTCAAGCGCTACATCGCGACGATCGGGCTCTACAACGCCAAAGCGAAGAACATCATGGCGACCTGCCGAATTCTCGTGGAACGGCATGGCGGCAAGGTGCCGCGATCGAGGGAAGAGCTCGAAGCGTTGCCGGGGGTCGGTCGCAAGACCGCGAACGTCGTGCTCAACACCGCGTTCGGGGAATCAACCATCGCGGTCGACACGCACATCTTCCGCGTCGCCAACCGCACGGGCCTCGCTCCGGGCAAGGACGTGCGCGTGGTCGAGGACAAGCTGATGAAGGTCGTGCCCGAGGAATTCCGCAAGAACGCGCATCACTGGCTGATCCTGCACGGGCGCTACGTATGCAAGGCGCGCACGCCCGAATGTCCGCGCTGCGCGATCAACGACTTGTGCGCTTATCGTAACAAGACCGTAGCGATGTGATCCGCGGCCGGCGAATGCGCTTGCGCACCGCCCAGACAAAGGCTTGCAGCGTTCGCGATGCCGCAAACGCGCATCGGATCGTCGTGCACAAACGTAATTGCGTGCGAAGGCGACGTTAAGCGCACGTTGATTTGTCATCGAACCGTAACAGCGCCTGCCCAAACTTCGCGGCCAGTTCTGCACCCACTTCCGAGGAATCGTGATGAAGCTGCGCCACGCCATCGCCGCCGCGCTTGCCTGCGCGTTCGGCAGCAACGCCATGGCTTATGACCTGCTCAACGACTGGCCGACCAAGTTCAAGACCGACGACGGCTACGAGTTCGGCGTGAAAGGGCTCTGGCAGTTCGACAGCAACAACTTCTCCGGCGACACGACCAACCCGGCTACCGGTGCGGTCCTGCTCGACGACACCGACGCCTGGCGCCGCAAGGAAATGAACTTCTACGGCAAGACGCCGTGGGGCGTCGATTTCAACATCGGCTACGACTACACCAAGTTCGCCCGCACCAAGGCCGGCTGGATCGACAACTTCGTGCGCTACACCAACCCCGCGATCGGCGAGATCCGCGTCGGACAGTTCAAGACGCCGGTCGGCTGGGAAGAAGCATCGAGCTCGTCGGCGACGACGTTCCTCGAGCGCGCTCTGCCGGTGCAGGCCACGAATATGGGCCGCCGCATCGGAGCCGACTGGCTTTACACCGGCATCCCGAACTGGCTGTTCGATCTCTACTACTTCAGCGGCGGCGATCTCAACGGCGACAACGACGGACACGGCCCCGCCGCGCGCGTCGTGTGGACGCCGATCAATCACCAGCCGGGCGCGGGCTCGCGCGAACAAGCGGACATCCTGCATATCGGCTTCGACGTCTCGCGCGAAGAGCGCGATTCGATCACCGACGGCAACGGCGTCACGACGCCGCCGCAGGCGCGCTTCCGTGCGCGTCCCGAGGCGAACCTCACGACCACGCGCCTGATCGACACCGGCAACCTCAACAACCCAGGCGACATCGACCGCTTCGGCCTGGAAGGCGCGTACATCCACGGACCGTTCCTGGTGCAAAGCGAATACCTTCGCTTCAGCGCCGATCCGGCCGGCAAGCCCAGCTACGAAGGCGACGGCTTCTACGTGTTCGGCGCATGGATGCTGACCGGCGAGACGCGCCAGTACTCCAAGGGTGCGATCGGCAACACGCGTCCGTTCAACGACTGGGGCGCGTTCGAAGTCGCGCTGCGCTATTCCGAGCTCGATCTCAACGACGGCCCGGTGCGCGGCGGCAAGGAACACGACTGGACCGTGGGCGTCAACTGGTACCTCGGCCAGCACTGGAAGGTGCAGGCGAACTACATCTGGGCGAAGTCGACGAAGTTCTACGGCAATCCGCTCAACGCGGAAGCCGACGTCGATCCCAAGATCGTCTCGCTGCGCCTGCAAGCGTATTTCTAAGTTTCGTACCTCCCTTAGTACACTCTCCAGGGGCGCTTCGGCGCCCCTTTTTTTGCGCGCCGTCCGGGCGCGCATCGGGGTGACGAGTTGGTTTCGCCTGCTGCGGCGGCACGTTGGTTGAAGTCCAGAAGCGGCCGTCCGTGGCCGCACTCTTTAAAGACAGCACGCTTTGAAGAGGCGGTGTCGCGAAGGCCGGTCGATCATGGGATACGTTTCTGGTGTCCGGTGCTGAAAGGATTCCCACGCGATCTCGGTCCTGAACTGCGTTCCGGCGCGCTGCGATGCAGCAACGGTTGTCCCGACGGTTCGATGCGCCGAAACGTGCGAACACTGTGCATCCGCCCCGGTCCATAACACGTAGTTCAGTTGACGTGGATAAGTTACGCGTCACAACCAGTGCCGGATCACCGGCCGAAAAAACCGGCGAGCATTCCGCTCGCGTATCACTCACGGAGATCACTCGCATGTCCAACAAGATCGGCAATACCCTCAGCGTCGCGATCGGCGCGGCGGTCATCGGTTCGCTGTCCCTGAGCCAGCTCGCCGCCGCGAGCCCAGTGTTCCAGGCCAGCGACCTTGCGACCGGCTACATGCTCGCGGCCGCGGGCGAAGGCAAATGCGGCGAAGGCAAGTGCGGCGTCGCGAAGATGGACAAGAACGGCGACGGCAAAGTCTCGATGGACGAGGCCATGGCCGGCGGCTTCAGCGAAAGCCAGGTCAAGGCCTGGGACAAGGACGCCGACGGCACGCTCGACGCCAACGAATTGAAAGCCATGCACGCGATCATGGATAAGGGCGATCACAAGAAGAAGGGCGCCGAAGGCTCCTGCGGCGGCGACAAGAAGAAAGGCGCCGAAGGTTCCTGCGGCGGCGACAAGAAAGGCGGCTGATCGATGAGACGAACGAGTCCGCTGCATCCGCCCACCGGTGCGGGACTCGGCTTGCGGCGGGCCCTTCTGGGCCCGCTGCAGGACACGCCTGATCGCGCGGTCGATTTCTTCGAGATCGCGCCGGAAAACTGGATCGGCGTCGGCGGCAAGCTCGGCCGCACGCTGCGCTCGTTCACCGAACGCCATCCTTTCGTGTGCCACGGACTTTCGCTCTCGCTCGGCGGACGCGATCCGCTCGACGAAACCTTGCTGGTGCGCATCCGTCGTCTGCTCGACGCGCATGGCATCGCGATCTATTCCGAGCATCTCTCGTACTGCGCCGACGAAGGGCATCTCTACGACCTGATGCCCATTCCGTTCACCGCGGAAGCCGTGCGCCACGTCGCTTCGCGCATCCGCCAGACGCAGGACATCCTCGGCCAGCGCATCGCGGTCGAGAACGTGTCGTACTACGCCGCGCCCGGCCAGGACATGCGCGAGATCGATTTCATCAAGGCGGTGCTCGACGAAGCCGACTGCGATCTCCTGCTCGACGTCAACAACATCTACGTCAACAGCGTCAATCATCGTTACGACGCCAACGAATTTCTCGACGCGCTGCCGGGCGATCGCATTGCCTACGTGCACGTCGCCGGCCACTACGACGAAGCGCAGGATCTCAAGGTCGACACGCACGGCGCGCCGATCATCGATCCCGTCTGGAACCTGCTCGATCGCGCCTACGCGAAGTTCGGCGCCAGGCCGACCTTGCTCGAACGCGACTTCAATTTCCCGCCGCTGGCCGAGCTCCTCGACGAAGTCGCGCGCGTGCGCACCGTCCAGTCCGCGCATCGCGTCAAGGTCGCCGATGTCCGCACGGCTTGATCTCGGCGCCGCCGAAGCGTTGCAGCGCGCGTTCGCCGCGCACGTGCGCGATCCCGAGCACGCGCCCGCGCCGCCCGGCATCGAAGCGCGCCGCATGGCGATTTACACCGATCTCTTCTTCAACAACGTCGAGAGCCTGATCACCGCGAATTTCCCGGTCATCCGCACGCTCTACGACGACACCGAGTGGCGCGCGCTGATCCGCGCGTTCTATCGCGACCACCGCTGCCACACGCCGCTCTTTCCCGAGATCGCTCGCGAATTCATCCGCTATCTCGAAGCGCGCGGCGCGGACGACGACGGCGTCCGCATCGATCCTTTCCTGGTCGAGCTCGCGCACTACGAATGGAGCGAGCTCGCGCTCAGCCTCGACGAAAGCGACATCGCAAGCATCGAGCACGATCCCGAAGGCGACGTCGTCGACGGAATCCCGCAGGTCTCGCCCGTCGCTCGCGTGCTCGCGTATCGCTATCCGGTGCATCGCATCTCGGCCGACTTCCGCCCGGCCGAGCCGCCGCCACAACCGACGCTGATCCTGCTCGCGCGCGACCGCGACGACGAGCTTCATTTCCTCGAGATCGATCCCTTGACCGCGCTCCTCTTCGAGCGCCTGCAGCGCAACGACGGTGCAACCGGCCGTTCGTGCCTCAAGGCGCTGCTCGCCGAGCTCGGCCGCGACGAGGAAGCTCTCCTCGAATCGGGCGTCGCCATCCTGCGGCGCCTGCGCGACCGCGACGCGCTGCTCGGCACGCGCAGGGCCTGATCGCGCGCCGTCCGGCCCCGGCCGGCGCCCTGCTACACTCGATTTCCGCCGAGCGCCCATGGGAAACGCGCGCGCGGCCTCCAACGCGCAAATCCTTGTTCCGCCGATGCATATCGAACGAAATTCCGAGCCGTCGGGTCCTTTTGACGGGTCCGGCGCGCCGGCACGCCAGCGCTCGACACCCGCAAGCCGCGTCGCGGGCCTGCCGGCCATGGCGATCCGCAGCTTGCAGCAGGCGGCGCGGCATATCGACCTGCGCCGCCTCGACGATGCTGCCGAATCTCTGCGCGAAGCGCACGCGATAGCGCCCGAACATCCGGAAATCCTTCGCCTCGAAGGCGTGCTCGCCTATCGGCAGAATCGCCACGGCGATGCGATCGCCCTGCTCCAGCGCTCGCTCGCGGCGTGGCCCGACGATGCGCTCGCGCTCGGCAATCTCGGCAATGCGCTCGCGGGCAGCGGACGCATCGACGAGGCGCTCGCGATGATGCGCCGTGCGTGCGAGGTCGCGCCCGATCTTGCCGGCGCGTGGCTCAGCCTTGGCAAGCTCCTCGACTCGCAAGGCTCGTCGAGCCAGGCCGAAAGCGCGCTGCAACGCGCGGTCGCGCTCGCGCCCGGTCACTCACCGTCGCGTCTCGCGCACGCGGGTGTGCTCGCGACGCTCGCGAGGAACGACGAATCCGCCGCGGAATATCGCGCGCTGCTCGGACACAACACGCGATCGATGCCGGCGTGGCTCGGTCTCGCGCGCATTGGAATCGCCGGCGAAGACGACATCGCAGCATTGGAACCACTCTGCGCGGACGCTTCGTTGTCGGACGAAGACCGCGCCCTCGCCGGCTTTGCGCTCGGCAAGATGCTGGAGAACGCCGGGCGGCACGCCGCCGCCTTCGCTGCGTTCTCGAACGCGAACGCATTGCGCCGCCGCAACGGCGCGTGGGATGCGGCCGCGTTCTCGCGCAAGGTCGATGCGATCGCGTCCGCGTTTTCGGCGAGCGACGACGAAGCGGATACGAATCGTGGCGACGGCGTGATTTTCGTCGTCGGGCTGCCGCGCACGGAAGCGACACGCGTCGAGCGGATACTCGCCGCGCATCCGGATGTCGGCGGCACCAGCGAAAACGCGGATCTCGAAGCCGTCGTCTTCGAAGAATCCTCGCGACGCAACGAACGCTTTCCCGATTGGGTCCGGAAAGTTTCGCGCGACGACTGGCAACGCATGGGCGAGCGCTATCTCGAGCGCATCGCGCCGCGACGCCGCGACGGATCGCATTTCGTCGATCGCATGCCGGACAACTGGCTACTTGCCGGTGCCGCGCTCACGATGCTGCCGGGCGCGTGCGTCGTCGATGTCCGACGCGATCCGCTCGAAGCCTGCTGGGCGTGCTTCGCGGAGCCGTTGTCCGCCGATCGCCATCCGTATTCGCACGATCTCGCCGATCTCGCCGAAATCTGGCGCGATTACGTGCGCTTGAGCGATGTGTGGCTGAGCCGTTTTCCCGGCCGGTTCCGCCAGCAATCGCAAGAAGCATGGCTCGACGCTCCGGATCGCGAGCTCGCCGCGTTGTTCGATTTCTGCGGCCTCGACGTCGGTCGCGCGCGCGGCGTCGAGCAAGACAGTCCCCAAACAAAGCGCGCCGCCGCTTACGGCGAATCGCTGGCACCGTTGCGCCGAATGCTCGCCGACGCGGACATTCGCGAGGCAACGGATCGCATCGCTCCGATCGAACCCGAACGCCGGCAACGCGTGCAGGATCTCGACGACGATCGCGCACGCGAAGTCCTGCGTGCCGCCGCATTGCTCGGCAGCGGCCGCGCGGATGCCGCGGCCGAGATCATCGAGAGCGCTCACGCGGCGCATCCGGAACATCCCGAAATCCTGCGGTTGCTCGGCGCGTTGCATAGTGCGCGCGGTCAGCACGGACAAGCGCTGGACGCATTGACGCGCGCAGCCGCGCACAAACCCGACGATGCGTTGATCGTCAACACGCTCGGCACGGCACAGGCCGCGAGCGGCGACGCCGATGCGGCATTGGCGAGCTTCACGCGCGCCAGCGAGCTCGATCCCGCCGCAGCAAACGCCGCCTACAATCTCGGCAATGCGCTCGTCGCACGCGGCCGCTCCGCCGCTGCGCAAAATGCCTTCGAGCGAGCGCTCGCTGCGGAACCCGGATTCGTACCGGCGCGCCTCGCGCTCGCCGAAGTTTTGCGCGACAGCGGAGACGACGACGGCGCAGCCGCGCAATGGCGTCGCGCGCTCGCCGACGATCCGCACGCAAGCGCGGCATGGCAGGGATTCGCCGAACTGCGCGGCGCGGAATTCACGGCGGCGGAGCGCGACGCTTTGGAGAGCGAATCCCGGCGTCCGCGCCTCGCGGAAGCCGATCGCGCGGCGCTCGGCTTCGCGCTCGGCCACGTGCTCGAAAGTCGCGTGGAGTACCCGCAGGCGTTCGGTGCGTTCTTTGCTGCGAATGCGATCCGCCGACGTGCCATCGAATGGAGCAGCGATCGGCGCTCGCGCTATTGCGATGAAGTTCTCGAAGCGTTCGCCCAGACGCCGACGACGATGTCGGAATCGACGCTCGGCGAAGGTTTCGTCTTCCTGCTGGGACTTCCCGACGCTGCGTCCGCCGCAATCGCGCGACTGTTCGCGTCGCATCCTGCATTCGACAACGAACGCGCCGCGCCGCCGAGCGCGATCCTCCGGATGGAATCGACGCGTCGCGCGCGCAAGTTTCCGGAATGGGCGGCGCAGGCGACGCCGGCCGATTGGCAACGCCTCGGTCGCGCGTATCTCGCGCGTCATGCGCCATCGTCGCATTCGCATCGATTTCTCGACGCGGCGTCGCTCGATCCAGCGCTCGCCGGTGCGCTCGCATCGATGCTTCCGGCGGCGCGCTTCGTCGCGATCCGCCGCGATCCGCTCGAAGCGTGCTGGTCCTGCTTCAAGAGCGATCGTGCCTCGCGCCGATGGAGTCACGACATCGCCGAGATCGCCGCCTACCGGCGCGATCACGAACGGCTGATGGCGCGCTGGATCGAGCGCCATCCGGATCGCGTGCACGTCGTCGATTGCGATGCTTTGCTCGCCGGCGCGACGAGCGAGATCGATCGGTTGTTCGCGCATTGCGGACTTTCGCCCGCGGCGACGACATTCGCGACAATCCCCGCGAGCGCCGCCGCGTACGGCGATCTGCTCAAGCCGCTGGCTCAGATGCTCGCCGCCGAAATGGATTTGGAAAACGAGTAGACGATGACGAACGAAAACACCGCCGCAGGCAACCCGAGTCCGCCGTCGGCCGATGCGCGAGCGCGCGCCGACGAACGCCTTGCCGGCCTTCCCGCCGATGCGCTCGCGCAGCTGCGCCAGGCCGGACAGCATCTGACGCGAGGCGAGCTCGCGCCGGCCGAACAAGTGCTGCGCACGATCCTCGCCGCGCATCGCGATCATGCCGAGACGCTGCGTCTTTACGCAGTCGTCTGCCAGCTGCGCGGGCGCAACGCCGAAGCGGCGGCGGCGATCCAGCGCGCGATCCGCTTGCGCCCTGCCGATCCGCTGATGCTCAACACGCTCGGCGCCGTGCTGCGCGAAGCCGGCGATTTCGCCGGCGCGACCGCGGCGTTCCGTCGCGCGTGCGAGCTGGAGCCCGATCTCGCGACGGCGTGGTTCAACCTCGGCATGCTGCTGCAAGCGCAGACCGAGATCGGCGAAGCGCAAGCCGCGTTCGCGCGATCGGTCCAAGCAGAGCCCGATTACGTGATGGCGCGCGTCGCCAATGGCGTCGCGTTGAAAGCGCTCGGCCGCATCGACGAGGCGGTCGCCGAATTCCGCGCCGCGATCGCGACCGATCCGCGCGCTGCGAATGCGTGGGCAGGACTCGCGGACATCAAGACGGTCGCGCTCGACGCGAACGATCTCGCCGCGATGCAACGCCTGCACGCCGATCCGGATCTCGCCGACGACGATCGCGCGGCCATCGGCTTCGCGCTCGCCAAGACCTTGGAAGACCAGCAGCGCTATGCGGACGCGTTCGCGGTGTTGAGCGACGCGAACGCGACGATGCGCAAGCTATGGCCGTGGGACGCTGCGGCGCATTCGCGCGGCGTCGACGCGATCGCCGAGGCATTCGCAAGGACGCCGACACCGGCGAGCGATCCGGCGCTCGGACGCGAAGTCGTTTTCATCGTCAGCCTGCCGCGCGCAGGTTCTACGCTCGTCGAGCAGATCCTCGCGGCGCATCCGGAGGTCGAAGGCGCCGGCGAGATCAACGATCTCGCGCTGATCATCCAGGACGAATCGCGGCGGCGCGGCGAGGCGTATCCGGGGTGGATCGGCAAGGCGACGCCCGCTGATTGGGAACGTCTGGGGCGCGAATATCTCGCGCGCACCGAGCGCTGGCGGCGCTCCAAGCCGATGCATGTCGACAAGGCGCTGTTCAACTGGCCGTTCATCGGCGCAGCCGCGGCGATGCTGCCGGGCGCGCGCTTCGTCAACGTGCGCCGCGATCCGATCGAAGCGTGCTGGTCGTGCTACAAGCAGCGGTTCGCGCGTGGGCAGCAGGTGTATTCGTACGATCTCGCCGATCTCGGCGCGTACTGGGTCGACTACGACCGGCTGATGTATTTCTGGCACGCGCGCCTGCAGGGACGCGTCTACGACTTCGTCTACGAAGCGCTGATCGCCGACGCCGAGCCCGAGATCCGCCGCCTGCTCGATTTCTGCGGACTTGCGTTCGCGTCGAGCTGCCTGCGCTTCCACAAGGCCGATCGCATCGTGCGCAGCGCGAGCGCAGCGCAAGTGCGCCAGCCGCTGCGCGCCGACACGGCACGTGCCGCGAACTACGGCGAGTTGCTCGCTCCGCTCAGGCGCGCGCTCGGGCTCTGACGAAAGCCTTGCAAGCCCGCGCGGCTTGCCTCGGTCCTATGCCGCGTCACGAAACCACGACGGGAGACGCGCATGAATTCGAGCTTCGGCATCGCCGGCCTCTGGCAGGCCCTCATCGCACGCCTGAATGCCGCCGGCGAGACGATTCCCGCGCTGATCCTGCGCCTGATCATGGGCTGGGAATTCTGGGAATCGGGCCTCGAAAAGCTTAGCGGCGACAACTGGTTCGCCGACATCCAGTCGCGCTTTCCGTTTCCGTTCGACGTGATTCCCGCGAACTTGAGCTGGGGCATCGCGACCTGGTTCGAGATCGGCGGCGCGGTGATGCTGTGGCTGGGCCTGGGCACGCGCCTCTTCGCGTTCATCCTCCTGTTCCTCACGTTCGTCGCGACGGCGGCGGTGCACTGGCCGAGCATGCTGACGATGTGGAGCGACCTTTCGAAGGGCTACGCGATCACCGACATGGGCCATGGCAACTTCAAGCTACCGCTCCTGTTCGCCGTGATGCTGCTGCCGCTGATCTTCACCGGCGGCGGGCGGCTAAGCCTCGACGAGCTGATCGCGCGCCTGCGCGGCATGCGCACGCCGATCGAGCCCGAGCACGGCTTGATGACGTGGGCGCTGGCAGCGCTGGTGTTCGCTATTCCGTTCCTGATGCTGATCCCGGCGCTCGGCATTGCGCTCGTCGTCCTTGCGATCGTGCTGGCATTCCTTGGCCGCCGTCGCGCTGGACCTTTGTTCGCGGCGACTGGACAAAACAGGCGCTAGCGGCAATTCTTGCCGGCGATGCGGCGCTGGGGCCGCATCGCCGGGCGGACCCAAAAACCGCGCGGATTCGCCCGCAACCGGCGCGTTCACGATGGAAGACACCGCAACCGCAGCGCGCACGCCTTCGCCACAGGGCCAGTCGCCTGCGTTCAATCGCAGCGAAGGGCTTTCGGCCAGCGGCGCCCGGCTCGCAGCGCAAGTCACCGCCGCGATCAAGCAGCAAAATCCGGCCGAAGCCGAACGAGTGCTGCCGGCGCTGATCGCGCTGGCGCCCAATCATCCCGAAGTGCTGCGCCTTCGCGCGGTGCTCGCGCACATGCGCGGCGATTACGCAGGATCGACAGCGCTGCTCAAGCGCGCAATCGAGGAAAGACCGTTCGATGCGCTCTTGTGGAACAACATCGGCAGCGCACTCGCCGAAACCGGCGATCTGCCCGGCGCGAGCATCGCGTTCCGCAAATGCGCCGAGCTCGCGCCGCAGCGCGCGGCACCGTGGTTCAACCTCGGCCGCGCGCTCGACATGCAAGGCCGCGTCGAAGAAGCGCACGAAGCGCTGACCAACGCGCTCAAGCGCGATCCGAAACACGTATCGGCGCGCGTCACGCTGGCGCGCGTGCTGCAGTTCATGGGCCGCATCGGCGAAGCCGAACGCGAATATCGTCAGGCGCTGGCGTCGAGCCCGGATTCCGCGCTCGCGTGGTACGGACTTTCGACCTTGCGGACCGCGCGCTTCGATGCGAGCGATATCGCGGCCATCGAGCGTGTCTACTCGCGCACCGATCTCAAAGGCGACGAGCGCGTCGGTGCGGGTTTTGCGTTGTCCAAGGCACTCGAAGATCAACACCGCTATTCCGAAGCGTTCGCGGTGCTGACCGCGGCCAACGCCACCAAGCGCCGCCAGCTGAAGTGGGATGCGCCGTCGTTTTCGACTTATATCGACATCATCGCTTCCGCGTTTCCGGAAGCGCCGAAAACCGCCGCGCCGCCGCAGCAAGGCAGCGAGGCGATTCTCATCTTCGGCCTGCCGCGCTCGGGTTCGACGCTGGTCGAGCAGATCCTGTCCGCGCATCCGGACGTCGCCGGCGCGAATGAGCTCGAAGATCTCAACGAAGTCCTCGGCGACGAATCGACGCGCCGCCGCGCGCAATTCCCGAACTGGGTGCCGCAGGCGACGCCGGACGACTGGGCGCGTCTGGGTCGCGATTATCTCGAACGCACAAAACGCTTTCGCACCACGCGACCGATCGTCGCCGACAAGGGACTTTCGAACTGGCGCTACGTCGGTGCGCTGCGCGCGATGCTGCCGGGCGCCAAGCTGGTCAACTGCCGGCGCGATCCGGTCGAGAACTGCCTCGCGTGCTTTCGCCAGTCGTTCGCCAAGGAGCTCGGCTTTACCTACGATCTCGCCGAGCTCGCTGCGTTCTGGCGCGATTACGATCGCATGCTGCGGCTGTGGCATCAGCGCTTTCCGGGCGCGATCCTCGATCTGGTGCACGAGCGTCTCGTTGCCGATCCGGAAACCGAGATCCGCGCGCTGCTCGATTTCTGCGGGCTCGCGTTCGATCCTGCGTGCCTGCGCTTCCACGAAGTCGAACGCAACGTGCGCACGGCAAGCGCAGCGCAAGTGCGCGAACCGCTGCGCGGCGACACCGCACGCGCCGATCGCTACGGATCGCTGCTCGATCCGCTGCGCGCGATGCTCGCTGAACCGCGCTGAGCCCGCTCTGCATGGCGTCCCGCGCTCTTTTGCTAAGCTCGACCTTCTTTTCGACGGCGCCACGATGAGCACGACTTCGACCGATCTTCCGAAGCAGAGCGGCGGCGGGCCCGAGGCTCCGGCCGCGCTCGATGCACGGTTCGGAGGCCTTTCCGCGCGAGCGATACGTCTCCTGCGCGATGCGCGGGACGCGCTCGAACACCGGCGCATTGCCGAAGCCGACCAGCTGCTCGAGCGCGCACAACCGATGTCCGGGGAACATCCGGAGTTCCTGCGCCTCGTCGGCGTCGCACGCCAGCTGCAAAACCGTCCGCAGGAAGCTGTCGCGATCTTGCGCCGCGCGCTGGAAAACGCGCCGGGCGATGCGTTGATCCTGACCAATCTCGGCACCGCGCTACGCGCCTCGGGCGAGCTCGATGCGGCGATCACGGCGCTGCGCCGTGCCAGCGACATCGCGCCCGATCTCGCGGCGAGCTGGTACAACCTCGGCCGCGCGCTGGCTTCTGCGCGCCGCACGGGCGAAGCGCACGAAGTCTACGAGCGTGCGCTGCGCTGCGACCCCAAGCATGTGCGCGCGCGCATCGCTTACGCCGACACCTTGCGCTCGTTCGGCCGCACGGCCGAAGCCGCGGGCGAATACCGGCGCGCACTGGAGCTGCCGGGCTCGATCGAAGCATGGACGCGTCTTTCCGGCATGCAGACCGTGCGCATGACGGCCGAGGAAACCGCGACGCTCGAGCGACTGTTCTCGCGCCCGGGTTTGCCGGAGAACGATCGGGTCATCGTCGGTTTCGCGCTGGCACGCGCGCTCGAGGATCAGGCGCGCTACGCCGAGGCGTTCACGGTGCTGAGCTCGGCCAATTCGATCAAGCGCCGCCAGATGCAGTGGGATGCACAGGGTTTCAGCAGTGTCGTCGACGCGATCATGAAAGCGTTCGCGGCGCCGCCGCCGACCGCGTCGCCCGCGAGCCTAGGCCGCGAAGTCATTTTCATCGTCAGCATGCCGCGTGCGGGATCGACGCTGGTCGAGCACATCCTCGCCTCGCATCCGGAAGTCGAAGGCGCGAGCGAGCTGCCGGATCTGGGCAACGTGCTGGAAGCGGAATCGCAGCGCACCGGCATGGATTTTCCCGAGTGGGCCGCGCGCGCAACGCCCGAGGACTGGCGTCGGCTCGGCGAGGACTACCTCGCGCGCACCGCGAAGTGGCGGCGCGAGAAGCCCTTCTTCACCGACAAGGGACTTTCCAACTGGCGCGTGATCGGCGCGGCGATGGCGATGCTGCCGGGCGCGCGCTTCGTGAATTGCAGGCGCGATCCGATCGAGACGTGTCTTTCGTGCTTCCGCCAGCTGTTCACGCGCGGCCAGGCGTTCGCTTACGATCTGTCCGAGCTGGCCGCGTACTGGCGCGACTACGATCGCATGATGCGCTTCTGGAGCGCGCGCTATCCGCATCGCATCCGCGATCAGGTGCACGAGAATCTCGTCTCCGATCCCGAATCCGAAGTGCGTGCGCTGCTCGCGTTCTGCGGCCTTGCGTACGATCCGGCGTGCCTGCGCTTCCACGAGACCGCGCGCGACGTGCACACGCTGAGCGGCTCGCAAGTGCGCGAGCCTCTGCGCGGCGACACCTCGCGCGCGCCGCTGTACAAGGAATTGCTGACGCCGCTGCGGCTTGCGCTGGGCCTGCGCTGAGCGCAAAGCGTCGCGGCGACCTGCGACGTTCCATCGACACGGGGATCGACTTGGCCGACGAACCTACGCAACGTACCGCCGCGTGGCGGCCGACGCTTCGCATCGAGCCGGCTACGCTGCCGGGATTGCCTATCGGCGACAGCGCGCAAGCGTTGCCGGCACGCGCGCAGCGCTTGATGACGCGTGCCGCGCGCTGGATCGACCAGCGCGAATTCACGTTCGCCGAGCGCACGCTCGCCGAGGCGCTGACGATCGCGCCGAATCATCCCGAGCTGCTGCGCCTTTCGGCCATCGCAATGCACGCGCAAGCTCGCTATGCCGACGCGATCGCGTTGTTGAGGCGGCTCGCTGCAGCACGTCCGGGCGATGCGACGACGCTCAACAATCTCGGCAGCGCGCTCGGCGAGGCCGGCGATTTCGAAGGCGCGCTCGATGCGTTCCGCCAGGCCTCGGATGCAGCGCCCGATGTTGCCGCGTCGTGGTTCAACCTCGGCAAGGCTTACGACAGTCTGTTGCGCACCGAAGAAGCCGAAGCCTCGTTCGCTCGCGCGATCGCGGTCGATCCTGCGAGCGTTCCCGCGATCGTGCTGCGCGCGAACACGCTGAAGACCTTGGGCCGCGTCGAAGAAGCGGAGCGCGAATTGCGCCGTGCGCTAGCGCTGCAGCCGGCTTCCGCGGAAGCATGGGCCGCGCTGGTCGGCATGAAATCGCTGCCGCCGACGGCGGAGGATCTCGGACAGCTCGAAGCTTTGTACCTGGACCCGACGCTGGCCGAACACGCGCGCACGCAGATCGGTTTCGCGTACACGCTCGCGCTCGAAGCGCACGGACGACACACCGAGGCTTTCGACGTCGCGATCGCGACGAACGCGGCGCGGCGCAAGCAAGTGCGCTGGGATGCCGCGGCGTGGAGCGGGATCGTCGATGACATTCGTGACGCGTTCGCGGACGCCGAGGAATCGGCGGGAACGCTCGGACAGGAAGTGATTTTTCTGGTCGGCATGCCGCGCTCGGGCTCGACCTTGGCCGAGCAGATTCTGGCCGCGCATCCGCTCGTGCAGGGCGCGGGCGAGCTCGGCGTGCTGGCGTTCCTGATCCGGGAAGAATCGCGCGATCGCGACGTCGACTTCCCGGCCTGGGTCGCGACGGCGACGCCCGAAGACTGGACGCGGCTCGGACGCACGTATCTCGAGCGCACCCAGCGCTGGCGAAAGTCGCGGCCACGCTTCACCGACAAGAGCCTGCAGAACTGGCAGCTGATCGGCGCGATCCGAAAGATGCTGCCCGGCGCGAAGATCGTCGATTGCCGGCGCGATCCGCTCGAAAGCTGCTGGAGCAGCTTCAAGCATCAGTTCGCCGACGAGATCGCGTTCACCTACGATCTCGACGAGCTCGCCGCGTACTGGCGCGATTACGACCGCCTGATGGCATTCTGGAGCGAGCGCCATCCCGGCCGCATCTTCACGCAGGACTACGAAGCGATGCAGGCCGATCCTGAGCGGCGCATCCGGGACCTCCTCGCGTACTGCGATCTCGATTTCGATCCGGCGTGCCTCAACTCCCACGACGTGCGCCGCGACGTGCGCACGGCCAGCGCGGCTCAGGTTCGCGCGCCGCTGCAGCGGAATACGGCGCGCGCGCACCACTATGGTGCGCTCCTCGACGGCCTGCGCGGCGCGTTGCTCCACAAAGGGGATTCAGCGACTTCGTAAAAACCGGCCACTTGTCACGTTTTCAACTTATATACGGGAAACAATGCAGGTGACGGAATTCCTCCGTCACAGCATGGAGACGTGACCATGAAACGCAGGCTTTCGGGTTGCATCGCGGTACTCTGCCTCGGCGCGGCCGGGTTGGCTTCGGCCGCCGGCAACGAGCAGGAAACCTTCTCTCCCTGGAACGGCTGGTCGCAGATCGCCGACGGCGTCTATCAGAAGACCGACTCCGCAGGCGTCACGCGGCGGGTCGCGTTCGGCAGTGGCGGCGCGCGCTACGACCGCCAGCAGATTCAGCAGAACATCGATCGGCTGAGGGCCGGCAAAGATCAGAGCGACGAGACGCGCGCGGCGATCGCCGATCTCGCCGCGCAACTCGATCGGATTCCTGTCGTCAGCGACAACACGGTCGTTCCGGCCAATTCGTCGAACGGCACGGCATGCAGCGCCGCGTATCAATTCGACTCCGACTTCGCCGTCGGCACCGCCGGCGCGAACCTGATCACGCGCGCGCATGCGGGCTTCCCGTTCTCGCCTCCGCCGGGGGAAACCGTGTCCCTCAACTCGCTGGGCAAGATCTACGACACGCCCGGCGGAACGTATTCGGGCGGTGGCACCGGCTCGGGCTACGGTGGGTTCGCCACAGGCATCGCAAACTACGACCACTTCCCGATGCCCTCGACCGCGTGCACGGCTTCCAGCAGCTCGTCGATCGACTATACGGGCCCGTGCGTCGACCACGTCTCGCTGATCGTGAACTATCCCTCGTGCGTGACCGGCAGCATCCCGTGACAACGGGCTGACGATCATCTTCACGAACGCCGCCGCAAGGCGGCGTTCTTTTTCGCGGCCCAGTCGGCGCAGGCGCAGCAAGCCATGCCGGAATGGACACCGATTCGGCAGTTCAGCTCGGCGGGGAATCGACCGTTCAGCGGGCGTCGACGCAGGGAGCGACGAGGCGGGCCGGACCCGCCTTCGTCTCGACCGCGGTTTTTTCCTTGGCGTTATCCGTGGCTTGCGCGGCGATCCGAAGGCATCGTCTCACGCGTTCAGGGCGATCCTGAAGGCTGCCGTCGCCCCTTGGATCGAGGTCTGCGGCATGCGTTCGCCGAGGACATTTTTCTTCCGCAATGCGGCATCGAAAAAGATGAACGCGAACGCCGGAAAAATGGCTTCAAACAAGGCTCGACAGCGGGTCGGAAGGGAAGTTCAAAAATCGTTGCAAACGACGTTCGCACTCTGTTACGTTCGCTGCGCTGTACCGCCCATCACCAACCCATGGGGAGTAGTAAAGCTCATGCGCAAGAGCACGATTGCTATAGGTATTGCGGCGGCCCTATCGACACAAGCGTTTGTTAGTACTCCGAACGCCGATGCGGCCGTTAAAGGCAAACCCTCAACCGGCACCAAACCGGTCACAAGCCAGAACCACTTCAAATTCCCGAACCACGTACGTCCCACCGGAAGCACCGTTCTCTACGACCAGACGAACTCGTCCTACGTCAACGGCGCTCCTGCACAGAATTTCGAATCATCGTTCGATGCGTATGACAACTGGGCGGCCGACGATTTCGTCGTCACCGACGCAGCAGGCTGGTCCGTCAGCGCATTCAATTTCGCGGTCACTTTCCGCATCGGCGTGCCGGATACCGGCATCACCTACAACGTCGATGTGTACGCGGACGCTGCCGGTGTTCCAGGGGGAAGCCCGGTATGCAGCGCCAGCGCCGTGACCGGCACGCTGGACGGCACCAACACCTCGCTCAGCATCACCATGCCGAGTGCCTGCTCGCTCGCAGCCGGAACCTACTGGGTTTCGCTGCAGGCGAACATGGATTTCTCGACCGACAACAACCAGATGTACTTCTCGGACTGGTCGCCGGGCACGGTGCCGAACTCCGACTCGAAGTGGGAAAATCCAGGTGACGGCTTCGCCACCGGATGCACCACGTGGTCGAGCCTCGCCACTTGCGTCAGCACCTCGACGACTCAGCCGGTCGGCGGCGGCAACACCGCCTTCGGCTTCCAGGTCATCGGCGCAGTAGGCGGCGGCACCTGCGGCGCTGGCGCTCTTTGCCTCGAGACGACCGTGGGCACCGACACCTCGGCCGGTGCGTGCGCGACCACTGATACGCTCGACGTCACGGTCGGCGATCAGGTCAACTTCTGCTACGTCATCACCAACAACACCGGCGTGGAGCTCGACTACCACACGCTGTCGGACAACCTGCACGGCACGATCTTCAACCTCCTGAACCAGGCGGTTCCGGCGGGTGGCACGTTCCAGTACAACCGCATCGAGACGGCGGGCAGTACGGAAACGGTCAACTCGAGCTGGACCGGCCAGGACGTGCCCCCGGGCTACTCGGCGACGGTCACCGGCGGCACCGGATGCGATCGCATCTTCGCCGACGGCTTCGACGGCACCACGCTGCCGTGCGGTTCGGGCGGCGGATTCGTCGACATCTCCGGTACGGGCACAGCGCTCGGTCTAGGCGATGATTCCTCGGCCGACGTCAGCATGCCGTTCTCGTTCAACTTCTACGGCACCACGTCGAGCGACATCACCGTCAGCAACAACGGCGCGATCCTGTTCGGCACCACCGGCGGCTTGGGCGTCAACTACCTCAACGCGACGCTGCCGTCCTCGACGCTGGCCGGTCCTGCAATCCTCCCGATGTGGGACGACTTCGACAGCGAATCGGGCGACGTCTACTACGACACGCGCGGCACGACGCCGAATCGCCAGTTCATCGTCGAGTGGTTCAACCGCGTCCACTACACGGGCAGCAGCAACACCGACGGCGCTACGTTCGAGGTCATCCTCAACGAATCCGACGGCACGCTGCAGTTCGAGTATTCCGACGTCGAGTACACGGCGAACGGCAGCGCCGGCGGCACCGATCCGACCGATTGCACGGGCGGTATCTGCGCCACGATCGGCCTGCAGTCCACCACGGCGTTGTTCAACCAGTTCTCGGCGTTCGAAGCTTCGGTCACGGACAACTCCGGCATCCTGTGGGAGCCGACCAGCCCGCAGTCGTTCACCGGAACCGACACGGCCACGGTCAACGTCGGCGCGCCGCAGATCGTCATCAATCCGAGCCCGATCACCGGCACGGTTCCCGAAGGCGGCAACAGCACGATTCCGTTCGCCGTCGAGAACCACGGCAATCGTGATCTGAACTGGAGCCTCGACGAAGCTGGCCCGGCGAACATCCACTTCCCGCCGCCCGGCACGCGCTTTGCGATGCCGCTCGGCGATCCGGCGCTGGCCAGCGCCGGCCGTGCGCCGAATCTGCATCGTCCGCACAAGGAAGGACGCCACGCGATGCACGTTCCGTTCGGAACGGGCACCATCGCGTTCGCGGCGGATGCGTACAACGATCAGTTCCAGACCTTCGATGTGCTCAATCCCGGAACCGTCAACAACATCAGTTCCGGCGGCGGCACGGCGTACGGTTTGGACTTCGTCGATGCGGACTTCAGCAAGGCCTACGGCGTCGACAAGTTCGGTTCGACGACCAACGCCTTCTCGACCATCGACACCGCGACCGGCGCCGTCACGAACATCGGCACGGCGGTTGCGAGCGCCGACGGCGGCGCAGGCTGGTCCGGCTTCAAGTACGACACGTCGACCGGCAATCTGTACGGCGCCGGCACGACCTGCGGATCGTCCTCGCATCTGTACACGATCGACATCACCACCGGTAACGCCTCGCTCGTCGGCGAGATCACCGGCGGCGCGTGTATCGTCGCGATCGCGATCGATCCGAACGGCCTGATGTACGGCCTCGACATCGTCTCCGACTCGCTGTACGCGATCGACAAGACCACCGGCAACGCATCGCTGATTGGTTCGATCGGTTTCGACGCGAACTTCGGTCAGGACATGGAGTTCGACGATGCGACCGGCATCCTGTACTACGCCGGCTTCGACGGCGGCTCGTTCACCGACAGCATGTACACGCTGGACGTGACGACGGGTCAGGCAACGCTGATCGGTCCTATCGGTCCGTCGCTTGAGCAGGTCGTGGGTCTGGCGATCGAAACCGCGGGCGGTCCGTGCGCTCAACCGCAAGATCTGCCGTGGCTGTCGCTCAGCCCGACCAGCGGCACGACGGCTGCTGCCGGCTCCACGCCGGTGTCGGCCTCGATCGACGGAACGGGATCGACCGAAGGCGACATACTCGCCGGCACGGTCTGCGCGACCAGCAACGATCCGGCCAACCATCACCTGGCGACGCCGATCAATGTCACGGTCGGTCCGGCGGGCGGTGGCGGCAATGTCGTCGACAGTGGCGTGCTCGACTACACGATCGTCAACGATGGCAACGGTCTGTACATCAATTGGCTCACCGGCGACACATGCAGCACCGCGAGTGGCGGCGGCTGCAGCGTCGCGCAAGCGTGGGACTTCAATCCGTACGGGTCGACCTCGCTCACCTTCTGGTGGGGAACGTCCATCGCCGATACAAGCTTCTGCGTGTGGGACGGAACGGCGTGCACCCCTCTGGCGTCAGGAGCGACGATCGGACCGGCGTCGTCCTTGGGCAGCGGCACCGCCACGCTATTCCAGGCCGGCGGCACGCTGTACATGGGCTTTAGCTTCTTGAACGCGAACACCGCCACCGTCAACTATGGTTACGCCAAGCTGACGACAACCGGCGCGACTGGCTACCCGGCCACGTTGAACGAATACTGGTACGACAACTCCGGCGCGGCGATCACGATTCCGTAATCGGCACGCTCAAACTGAGAGTCTTGAGAGGCGGGGGGAACCCCGCCTCTTTTTTTGGTCTTTCGCCGGTCGCCCCTGCCGGGTGCTCAGGAATTACCGCACATGGTTACTGCACTCTCGGCGGGCCGATTCGGAGAACTCACGAATGACGCAAGGAAAGCAGTGCCTCTGGCGGCCCGCCCAGCAAGCTACCTCGACGCTACGGCGGAATTATGTTCGCCGACAAAGGTGAATCGTCTTCTTAATCACGAGAGAAATTGCAATAGGTGACACAGTGGAACGCGATTCACAGAATTGTTGAATAGTCTCTTTATAAAGTTAAACATACTTACTATTCGACAAAATGATTCATAGCTAATAGATCCCGGCTCCGCAGGCAACGGAAAACACCCTGCAATTGCCCGGCTCCCAAGATCCAGCGCAGCACTTTACGGGGGAATTTGGATGCGAATGCGTTCGCTGATATCGCTGGCTGGACTTTGGCGGATCGCCTTGGGTCTAAGCTTACTGCTCATGTGTGGGCAGGGCTTTGCGCAAGCAACCTTCGGGATCGAGTATTGCACTTTTAATCCTTACTTTAGCCTGCCAACGCCACCTCCGGGATATGATCCAGGATGCTTCCCTACGCTTGATGAAGCCGAAGCGTTCATGAAGCAAGAGCCGTCGCCTGCTAAGGGCCGTAGCCTCCTGGAGTCAAAATCCGAAATCCCGTCTGCCGGCGCGCAGCTAACCATCAACTACTACGTGCCAGCGCGTCCGCCGGAAGGGGAGGCGGGGAGCCTCTACGCTGGATCGTGGTCTGCGTCAGGCACTAGCGTATTCTGTTCCGCGCCCTCTCTTCCATTCCTTTCACCCACGACGACTGGTTGCTTAGATGTCGCGTCCGTCGAAGCCGCAATAAATAATTTGCGGCCTGACACGTGCTTCGTTTGGTTCGGCTCCTACTTGGACACTCCCCCTGGGTG
>Ga0068859_100000126_pt1 | contig 72286 bp, 61 predicted proteins | sample KBSSwiS22_FD_66585 | JGI IMG/M metagenome (GOLD analysis project Ga0068859, IMG submission 66585) | Switchgrass rhizosphere microbial communities from Kellogg Biological Station, Michigan, USA - KBS Switchgrass S2-2 | ecosystem: Host-associated > Plants > Roots > Rhizosphere > Soil ...
ATCGACACTCCGCTTCGCCTCGCAAGTTCTCGGTTCTCGACAAACAGAGATCCTGCACCAGGAGCGGGGTGTCACTCCTTTCAGCTCATCCGATAACCCACGAAACCGTCAGGAGAGCCAGAAAACACACCAACAGAGAGCGCCCGCAAGGTGACGCATGAGACCCTCTCTTGTCCGAGGCAACTGTGCGGCGCGCGATAGGGGCGTACGCATCACGCGGAAACATGGGAAATCCATACCAATGTGCTCGTTCGAGCTGGCGCCTGGTCTAGACGGCGGTCGATCGTGGGCGAGCGACAGACTCGACCAGGGTTACGATTCTGGCCGACTCTGTAACTTTCTTGGCCGACTTCGTGACTTTCTTGCAGTCACGCGGGCGAATTCCGGCGCTCATTCGTGTCTTTGTTTTCGAGACCGTGACCGAGATCCGAGACGCGCCGGCCGGATGCGACGAACCCGCCGTAGTAATAGCTGCCCTCCGGCGGAGCGTGAACGCCGTCAGGCACGAGAGACGACTCGCCGTATCGGAGCAGGCGCTCGTATCGCTGGCCATCGAAGGAGTACGAAGGGCGGCCGCGGAGCAAGGCACCTCGGAGCGGTCGCTTCGCCGCGAGATCCGGCGCGTCGGGCTCGCCCCGATAGAGCTGGCAAGGGAGCTGAAGCGCGCCGTGCTCGCGGAGTTACACGGCCAAGTCAGCGACAGTACCCTGGCCTCGGTGTTGGGCTACGCCAACGTCCCGAGCCTCCAACGCTTCATGCGCTCGGCGTTCGGCACCCGGGTTCGGCAGCTCAAAAGGCAGGCGCGCGAGTCCAGCTAGACCACCTTCCGACGCTCAACGAGGGTCTGAGCAAGACGAGGAGCGGTGCGGTGTTACGCTGGAGAACCGACTCGCAGAATGGACGCTCGACTCGTCGCCATCGCCGGCCCGCTCAGCGGATCCACGTTCCCTCTCGGCGGCGAGGTCACGATCGGCCGCGACGCCTCCAACGCCATCGCCGTGTCGGACCTGGCGCTCTCCCGCAAGCACTGCGCGCTGAAGCCCTCCGGCGGCGGCTGGCTGGTGCAGGACCTCGACAGCCGGAACGGGACGCTGGTGAACGGCGTCCCGGTGCGGGAGCGGGAGCTCGGGCCGGGAGACCAGCTCCAGGCGGGCGACTCCCTCTTCGTCTTCGTGAGCACCGGGGCCGAGCGGACGCCGGGACGCTCCGAGCTGGTCGACACTCCCGGCCCGCCGGCCTCGACCATCCAGCTCGCTCCGCGCGAGTCGCTCTTCCTGGATCCCGAGCGGCTCTCGGCCCAGCTCGCCGTGAACGAGCGGCGCTCGCGCGAGCTGAGTCTGCTGCTGCGCGCCTCGCGAGAGCTGGCCGCCGCGCGCTCGGCGGCCGAGCTGGGGCGGGCCCTCTTCGCGCTGGCGGCCGAGGTCCTGCCGGCCGAGCTCGGCGCGCTGGCGCTGGCGGGCGAGCCGGACGAGCCGATGGGCTTCACCCGCGGCGGCGGCTCACCGGTGGCGGTCAGCCGATCGCTGGTGCAGCGCGTGCTGGACGAGGGCGTCGCGCTGCTGGTGCCGGACGCACTCACCAGCGAGGTGGCCGGCCGGAGCGTGCGCGAGGCCGGGCCGAGGTCGGTGCTGGCGGTGCCACTCTCTGCCTCGGGCACGGTGAACGGCGCGTTCGTGCTGCACTCGGCCGAAGGCAGCCGGTTCGACGCCGCGCACCTGGAGCTGGCGACCGCGCTGGCGGCGATCGCCGGAGCCAGCCTGGCGACCGTCCGCCACCTGGAGTGGTTGAGCGGCGAGAAGCTGCGGCTGGAGGACGAGCTGGCGCTCGAGCACGAGCTGGTGGGCGCGAGCCCGAAGCTGCAGGAGGTCCTGCAGGCGCTCGCCAAGCTGGCCCGCAGCGACACCACCGTGCTGCTGCACGGCGAGAGCGGCACCGGCAAGGAGCTGGCCGCCCGCGCGCTGCACCGGAGCAGCCCGCGTCGGAACGGCCCCTTCGTGGCGGTGAACTGCGCCGCGCTCACCGAGACGCTCCTGGAGAGCGAGCTCTTCGGGCACGAGGAGGGGGCCTTCACCGGGGCGGTGGCGCGCAAGAAGGGAAGGCTGGAGGCGGCCAACGGCGGCACCGTCTTCCTGGACGAGGTCGGCGAGCTGCCGCTGATGCTGCAGGCCAAGCTGCTGCGCGTGCTGCAGGAGCGGGAGGTGGAGCGGGTCGGCGGCACGAAGCCGATCGCGCTCGACGTGCGGCTGGTCGCGGCCACCAACCGCGACCTCGCCGAGGCGGTGAGGGCCGGCCGGTTCCGGCAGGACCTCTACTACCGGCTGAACGTGGTCACGCTCACGATGCCGCCCCTGCGCCAGCGCCGCGAGGACATCCCGATGCTGGCGACCTACTTCCTGTCGATCTACGGCAAGAAGCTGAACCGCAAGGTGCGGGGCGTGACGCCCGAGGCGCGGGCCCTCCTCCTGGCGCACGACTGGCCCGGCAACGTACGCGAGCTCGCCAACGCCATCGAGCGCGCGGTGGTGCTGGGGAGCAGCGAGCGGATCGCGGTCGAGGACCTGCCCGAGGCGCTCAGCGAGCGGGGCGGCACCTGGCCTTCAACGCCGGCGGGCTATCACGAGGCGCTGCGCGAGACCAAGCGGCGGATCGTGCTGGAAGCGCTCGACGCCGCCGGCGGGAACGTCACCGAGGCGGCCCGCCGCCTCGGCGTGCATCCAACCTACCTGCATCGGCTCATGAATTCGCTGGATCTGAGAGAGCTATAGGGGAACCCGCGCCCGGGTTCCCCTGCTTCGCACCCCTCCGCGGCCCGAGCCCTAGTCTGCGAAGGCTTCCGCCAGCGATTCGCGGTGTGCCTTGAGCGTCTTCTCCAGCTCGTAGGCACGGTGCTCGGTCGAGACGAACATCGCCTCGAAGGCGGCGGGCGCCACGAAGATGCCGCGCTTCTTCATACCGTGGAACCAGCGCGTGAAGCGCGCGCTCTCGGTCCGCTTGACGTCCTCGAAGTTCTCGATCGGCCCCGGTCCGAAGAAGTGCGTGAGGATGGAGCCGACCCGGCTCACGGTGACGCGGTTGTCGACGCCGAGCTCCTTGGCCGCCGCGCACATCCCCTTCTCGAGCGCCGCCGACGTCTTCTCCAGCTGCGCGTAGACCGAGGGGCGCAGCATGTCGAGCATCACCTTGCCGGCCTCCATCGCCAGCGGGTTCCCGGAGAGCGTGCCGGCCTGGTAGACCGGGCCGTCGGGCGCCACCTGCACCATGAGGTCGGCGCGCCCGCCGTAGGCGCCCACCGGGAGGCCGCCGCCGAGGATCTTGCCCAGTGTGGTGAGGTCCGGCTGCACGCGGTAGACCTCCTGCGCGCCCCCCTTCGCCAGCCGAAAGCCGGTGATGACCTCGTCGAAGATGAGCAGCGCCCCCTCGCGCGAGGTGAGCTCGCGCAGGCTCTCCAGGAAGCCGGGCTTCGGCAGCACCACCCCCATGTTGGCGGCCACCGGCTCCACCATCACCGCGGCGATGCGCCCCGGGTAGGCCGCGAACAGCGCGCCGACGGAGTCGAGGTCGTTGTAGGTGGCCACCAGCGTGAGGCCGGCGACCGGGGTGGGCACGCCGGGCGAGCCGGGGATCGCCAGGGTGGCCACGCCGGAGCCGGCGGCCACCAGGAAGGAGTCGCCGTGGCCGTGATAGCAGCCGGCGAACTTCACCACCAGGTCGCGCCGGGTGGCGGCGCGCGCCAGGCGCACCGCGCTCATGCAAGCCTCGGTGCCGGAAGAGACGAAGCGGACCTTCTCGATCGACGGCACCGCCTGGCAGACGCGCTCGGCGAGCTCGACCTCTCCCTTGCAGGGCGCGCCGTAGGACGTGCCGCGGGCGGCGGCGCGGCGCACCGCCGAGAGCACCCGCGAGCTGGCGTGGCCGAACAGCAGCGGCCCGTAGGACATCACGTAGTCGATGTAGCGGTTGCCGTCCTCGTCGACCAGCGTCGCCGCCCTGGCCTTCTTCACGAAGAACGGGTTGCCGCCGACCGCGCGGAAGGAGCGCACCGGCGAGCTGACGCCCCCCGGCATCCGCTTCTTGGCGCGGGTGAAGAGCGCGTCGGAGCGCTCGCTTCTCGGCCCGCGCTTGCGCACCGGCGCGGGATCTCCCTTCTTCACAGGACGCTCAGCCACTCGGCGGCCTCCTTCGCGTGGTAGGTGAGGATGAGGTCGGCGCCGGCACGCCGCATCGAGGTGAGGACCTCGAGCGTCACGCGGCGCCCGTCGATCCAGCCGTTGGCGGCCGCGGCCTTGACCATGGCGTACTCGCCGGAGACGTTGTAGGTCGCCAGCGGGACGTGGGTCGCCTCCTTCACCGCGCGCACCACGTCGAGGTAGGAGAGCGCCGGCTTCACCATGACGAGGTCGGCCCCTTCGGCGACGTCGGAGAGGACCTCCTTGACGGCCTCGCGCACGTTGGCCGGGTCCATCTGGTAGGAGCGGCGGTCGCCGAACGACGGCGTCGACTCGGCGGCCTCGCGGAAGGGGCCGTAGAAGCCGGAGGCGTACTTGGCGGCGTAGGAGAGGAGCGCGACGTCCTGGAAGCCCTCGCGGTCGAGCGCGGCCCGGATCGCCGACACGCGCCCGTCCATCATGTCGGAGGGCGCCACCACGTCCGCGCCGGCGCGGGCGTGCGCCAGCGCCTCGTTGGCCAGCACCTCCAGCGTCGGGTCGTTGTCGACGGTCTGGGCCGTGCCCTCACCCTTGAGGATGCCGCAGTGGCCGTGGTCGGTGTATTCGCAGAGGCAGACGTCGGTCATCACCACGGTGTGTGGGGTCTCCGACTTGATGGCGCGCACCGCGCGGCAGACCGGGCCGTCGGGATCGGCGGACGACGATCCCGCCGCGTCCTTGCCCTCGGGGATGCCGAAGAGGATGACCGAGAGGACGCCCAGCCGGGCCAGCTCGGCGGCGTCCTTGGCGGCCAGCTCCGGGGAGACGCGGTCGATGCCCGGCATCGAGTTCACCGGCTGCCGGACGCCCTCGCCCGGCACCACGAAGATGGGAGCGATGAAGTCGGAGGGGGCGAGCGACGTCTCGCGCACCATGGTGCGGAGGCTCTCGCTCAGGCGCAGACGGCGATAGCGGTGGACCGGGAACGCCATGCGTTACCTCAACATCTGGATGAGATCGGCGAGACGGGGGCGGGCCGGGACGTCCGGGAGCGGTAGGCCGCGCGACTCGAAGGCGCGCGCCGTGCCCGGACCAATTGCCGCCCATCTTAGCCCGGCCGGCAGCGACACGCCGTGCTGCGCGGCGGAGGCCAGGAAGTGGTCGAGGGTGGCGACGCTGGAGACGGCCACGGCGGTGTAGGCGCGCGCCCGCAGCTTCTCGAGGATGGAAGCCTCGGGCGGCCGGGGCTCCTTCCGGTAGACGACCGGCGCGCTCACGTCGGCGCCGTAGGCGCAGAGGTCCTCGACCGGCGCCTCGTCGGCGTCGGAGCCGCGCGGCCAGAGGAAGCGCTCGAAGGAGCCGCTCTCGGCCAGGAGGTCGAGGATGCCGGCCGCGCCCGGGGCGCCGCCGACCTTCACGTCGCGCGAGCCGGCGCGCTCCATGGCGCGCGCGGTCTCCTCGCCGGCGGCGAGCTGCTCGACGAAGGGCTCCCGGAAGAGCCCGCCGGCCCCGGCCTCGACCAGCACCCTGACAGTGGTCTTCGAGGAGATGATGAGGCGCGCCCCCTTCGGCTCGAAGGCCTGCGCCCGGCGGATCCCGTCCGGCACCGGCACGATGTCGTGCGTGACCAGCACGTCGACGTCGTCCCCCAGAGCCTCCGGGGGAAGCGGCTCGGCGCCCGAGCGGAGGAGGAGGATGCGGCCCAGCCGCTTACCCTCCCGAGCCGCGGGCGTTGGAGGGGTTCGGGGAACCATCGTCGATGGTGCCCCGAGCATGTTCGATCAGCCGCTGCGCGCCCATCGAGAGGAGCCGTTCGGCCAGCCGGCGGCCCAGCTCGACCGCGCCCTCCACGCCGGCGGCGTCGGAGACCTCCAGCGACTCGCGGCCGTCCAGCGAGAGGACGCGCGCGGTGAGGCGCAGCGTCTCGTCCTCCAGGTCGGCGCGCGCGCCGACCGGCGCCCGGCAGCCGCCGCGCAGCGAGTTCAGCAGCTGGCGTTCGGCCTCGGCGGTGGTGCGGGCCGCCGCGCTGTCGAGCACCGCCAGCGTCCGGCGCGCAAAGTCGTCGTCGGCGCGGCAGACGATCGCCAGCGCGCCCTGCCCCGGCGCGGGCAGCATCTCGTCGTAGGGCAGGCGCCGGGTGATCACTTCAGCTCGTCCCAGCCGATCCAGCCCGGCGCAGGCCAGCAGGATCGCGTCGGCGCGCCCCTCCTCCAGCCGGGCCAGGCGGGTGTCGACGTTGCCGGCCATGGCCACGCAGGAGAGGTCGGCGCGCAGGCGCAGGAGCTGCGCGACGCGCCGCGGGCTGCTGGTGGCGACCACCGCCCCGCGCGGGAGCCGCGCCACCGAGTCGGCGTCCGGATGACGGGTGGCCACCACCAGCGCGTCGCGGGTGTCGGCGCGCGGCGGCACCGCGGCCAGCAGCAGGTCGGGCTGCGGCTCGGTCGGCACGTCCTTCAGCGAGTGGATCGCGAAGTCGATGCGCCTGGCGCGCAGCGCGTCGTCGAGCGCGCGGGTGAAGACGCCGGTCCGGTCGCCCCCGGGCGGGGCCTTCCCCTCGCTGGAGAGCTGGTCTCCCTCGGTGCGGACGATGACGACCTCGACCTCGACGCCGGTCCTCCGGGTCAGCTCGTCGGCGGCGGCGCCCGATTGCGCCCGGGCCAGCGCGCTGGCCCGCGTGCCCATGCGGAGACTCCTGCTCAACGTTCGTCCTCCAGCTTGAAGAGCGCTTTCACCGCGGCGGCGCGCTCCAGCCGCTCGGAGGCGTCCCCTTCCTTCAGACCCACCGTCGGCTCGTGCAGGATCTTGTGCACCAGCGTCTCGGTCAGCCGCTCCACCGTGCGCCGGTCTTCCTCGGAGAGGCGCGACAGCTTGCCGGCGTACTTCTCCAGCTCGGCGCGGCGCATCGCCTCGAGCTTGTCGTGGAGGCCGCGCAGCACGCCGGCCTGGTTGAGACCGCTCCACCAGACGTCGAAGCGGGCCACCGACTCCTCGACGATCGCCTCCGCCTTGGGGACGTCGGCGTGCCGCTCGGCGGCGTTCTTTTCCGCCAGCCCCTTCAGCGCGTCGACGTCGTAGCGGTAGACGTCGGAGAGGTCGTCCACCGCCGGGTCGATGTCGCGCGGGACCGCCAGGTCGAGCACCAGCAGCGGCCCGCGGCGGCGGTGCAGCGCCTTCTTGAGCTGCTCGGCGGTGACGATAGGCTCGGGCGAGCCGGTGGCCGAGAGCACGACGTCGACCTCGGCGAAGGCGGCCACCCGGCGGTCCCAGGGCACGAACCGGCCGTTGGAGGCCTGGGCCAGCGCGCGCGCCTTGTCCTCCGAGCGGTTGCAGAAGGCGAGGTCGGAGACGCCGTCGTCCACCAGCAGGCGGGTCGTCAGCTCGGCCATCTCTCCGGCCCCGATCAGCAGCACCTTCTTGTCGGTCAGGGTCTCGAAGATCTTCCCGGCCAGCGCCAGCGCGATGCCGGCGACGGACGTCGGGCGCGTGCCGAGCGTCGTCTCGGAGCGCACCCGCTTGCCGCACTCGACGGCCGCCTGGAACAGGCGGTTCGTCACCGCGCGGGTCGTCTTGGCCGCCGAGGCGACTCGGTGCGCCTCGCGCACCTGCCCGAGGATCTGGGCCTCGCCGAGCACCATGGAGTCCAGCCCGGCCGAGACGCGGAAGAGGTGGCGGACCGTGGCGTCGCCGCGCCCCGACTGCGCGGTGCGCAGCAGCCAGTCGCCGTCCACCGAGTGGAAGCGGGAGAAGTACGAGGCCAGCGCGCCGAAGTCGTCGTCGCGCTCCGTCAGGCCGTAGATCTCGGCCCGGTTGCAGGTCGAGACGATGGCGCCCTCGGTGAGGATCTGCTCCTCGAAGAGGCCGCGCAGCGCCTCCACGGCGCGCTCCGGCGAGAGCGCCAGCCGCTCCCGCAGGTCGAGCGGCGCCCCGTGGTGATCCCAGCCGACGTAGACCAGCTGCATCAGGTGAGCATCACGTAAAGACGTGCAGCCGGCTGAAGAGGAGGTTGATGGCGGTGTAGGACACCAGGACCAGCAGGAAGCCGGCGACGGTGAGGCGTGCCGTCGTCACCGGCGCCGCGCCTCGATGGGCCCGCAGGGTGATGACCGCGTAGAAGACCAGGGTCAGGAGCGCCACCAGCACCTTCGGATCGAGGGCCCAGCGCGGGTGCTCGGCACCCCAGACGCGGGTCGCCCAGAAGATGCCCAGGATCAGCCCGGCGGCGAGCGCCAGCACCCCGACCCCCAGCGAGGTCCGGTTGGCGCGTTCCAGGTAGCCGAGGGTCGGGAGGCGTGAGGCCGGGCCGTCCATGCCCAGGAGCCGCACGCTCTTGAGGTAGCGGCGCACCACCAGGTAGAGCGCCGAGAGCGCGCAGGCCACCGCGAAGGCCGCGTAGGCCAGCATGTTGAGGGTCACGTGCAGCGCGAAGACCGAGCCGCGCAGCTCCGGGCCGGCCGGCCTGGACTGCGGCGTGATCAGCATCGAGGCCAGCAGGAAGACCAGGGCCGTGGGGATGAGAAACGCGCCCAGGGAACGATCCCGATGCCGCGCCTCGAGGACCAGGTTCAGGAGGCCCAGGAAGAAGCCGAAGAGGGCCATCGACCCGAGGAGGTCGCGGTAGGGCACGCTGTGCAGCTCCGAGGCACGGCGATACAGCGCGGCGAAGTTCAGCAGCACGCCGGCCGCCGAGAGCACCGTCGCGGCGCGGGCCGCCAGCGGCGCCGGACGGAGCAGGTTGACGGCGTAGCCGGCCGCCCCCAGAGCGTAGGCGGTGAGGGCCAGGATGCCGAGCGCGGTGTGGGACAGGCCGAGCGCCGCCATTGCAGGAGCGGCATTATAGGAAGCGATGCTCAGCGGCCCCGGCGCCCTGTCGCGGCGCGTGGAGCGCGCCGGCGCGCTCGTGGCGGCGGAGTACGCCCGCCGCGCGGCGGCGCTCCACCCTGAGGGAGGCGCTCTGACGGCCCCGCTGGGGGGCGGCTCGCTGGTCTTCGCGGGACCAGGGCACCCGATGTCGCGCGCCACCGGTCTGGGCCTCGCCGGTCCGGTCAGCGCGGCCGAGCTCGACGAGCTGGAGACCTTCTACTTCGCCCGGGCCGCCGCGGCGATCGTGGACCTCTGCCCCTACGGACACGCCACGCTCCGCGAGCTGCTGGCCGGCCGGCGCTACGCGCTCACCGAGCTGGAGAACGTGTGGTGGCGCTCTCTCTCCGTCGCCGAAGCCCCCTCGCGCGTCAGCCACGGCGGCGTCTCGACCCGCGAAGTCCTCGAGGCGGACGGTGAGCTCTGGGCGCGGACCGTGCTGGGAGGCGCCTTCTCCCCCGGCGAGCTCTCCCCGCTGGACCTGGACGTCTTCCGGCCGTTCCCGCGCATGAGCGGCGTCTCCTGCTTCCTGGCCACCGTGGACGGCCAGCCGGCCGGAGGCGGCTGCCTGGCGCTCGGCGAAGGGACCGCCGCCCTCTTCACGACCAGCACGCTCCCCGCCTTCCGGAACCGCGGCGTGCAGTCGGCGCTGCTGGCCGCGCGCCTGGAGGCCGCGACGCGGGCGGGCTGCGACCTGGCCTACGCGGTCACCGAGCCCGGCAGCGTCTCGGAGCGCAACGTGCAGCGGCTCGGGTTCTCGCTGCTCTACACCCGGCCGGTCCTGGCCCGCGGCCATTCGCGGTAACCTCGCCCGAATGGCCGCTCCGTCCCGCCAGCGCTTCGTGGATGCGGCGTTCGCGCGTCCGACCGACGTCCCCCCCGTCTGGCTGATGCGCCAGGCCGGCCGCTACCTGCCGGAGTACCGGGAGATTCGCCAGCGCCTGGGCTTTCTCGAGCTCTGCGCCGACGTCCCTTCGGCCATCGAGGTCTCGATGCAGCCGTTCCGGCGCTTCGAGATGGACGGCGTCATCCTCTTCTCCGACATCCTCATCCCGCTCACCCCGATGGGCCTCGCCGTCAGCCTCGACGAGGGGGGCCCGAAGATCGCGAACCCGATCCGCACCGAGGAGGACGTCCACGCGCTCAAGGGCTTCGACCCGCTGGTCGAGACGCGCTTCGTGCCGGAGATCCTGGCCGGCCTGAAGCGCGAGGTCGGCGGGCGCGCCGCGGTGCTCGGCTTCTGCGGGGCTCCCTGGACGCTGGCGACCTACGCGGTCGAGGGGGCCAGCAGCAAGTCCTTCACCAGGATCAAGGCCATGATGCACCTGACGCCGCGCGTCCTGGACGAGCTGCTGGCACGCTTGGCCGATGCCTGCGGCGAGTACCTGGCGGCGCAGATCGAGGCCGGCGCCGACGCCGTGCAGGTCTTCGACACCTGGGCCGGCGAGCTCTCCGCCGCTGACTATCACCGCTTCGCCCGCCCGGCCACCGAGCGGCTGCTGGCGCGCCTGCCGAAGCGTGGAGAGGTCCCGGTGATCCTGTATGCCTCCGGCTCGGCACACCTCATCGAAGAGCTGGCCGGGACCTCCGCCGACGTGATCTCGGTCGACTGGAAGCTGCCGCTGAACGAGGCACGACGGCGCGCCGGCGACAAGACGCTGCAGGGCAACGTCGACCCGGGCGTCCTCCTCGGCATGCCGGAAGGGGTGACCGGCGCGGTGCTCGCCGCCAGGCGTGCCGCCGGCCCCACCGGCCACATCGTGAACCTGGGCCACGGCATCCTGCCGCCCACCCCGCCCGAGAACGTGGCCGCCTTCGTGAACGCGGCGCGGCAGGCGCTGGACTAGGGACCGCAGAGGAAGCGAAAGTGCCGCCCATCCCCATTCGCCTTCGCGGCGAGGTCCTCCCGATGACCACCGAGCTCCTGGAGCGCTACAACGTCCAGGGGCCGCGCTACACGTCCTACCCGACCGCTCCGGAGTGGAGCGACGCGATCGGGCCGTCCGCCTACGCCGAGGCCCGCGAGCGGGCCAACGCCGCGCGGCGTCCCGTCTCGCTCTACCTCCACCTCCCCTTCTGCGACGAGCAGTGCTGGTTCTGCGGCTGCTTCATGAAGATCGTCCCCAAGCCGCAGCGCCAGGGGGAGGAACGCGGGGAGATCGAGCCCTACCTCGCCGACATCCACAAGGAGATCGACCTCGTCGCGCGCACCATGGACCGCGGCCGCCCGATCGTGCAGGGGCACTGGGGGGGCGGCACCCCGACCTACCTGACGCCGGCGCAGGCGGACCGCCTGGCGCAGCACCTCTTCGAGGCGTTCCCGGTCTCGCCCGAGGCCGAGGTCTCGGTGGAGGTCGACCCGCGCGTCACCCGCGGCGAGCACCTCGAGGTGCTGAAGCGGCGCGGCTTCAACCGCGTCTCGATGGGCGTGCAGGACTTCGACCCGGAGGTGCAGGATCTGGTGAACCGGGTGCAGCCCTTCGAGCTGACCCGCGACCTCGTCCAGGCGGCGCGCGGTCTCGGCTACGAGTCGGTCAACCTGGACCTCATCTACGGCCTGCCCGGCCAGCGGCTGGCCGGCTTCGAGCGCAGCGTCGAGCAGGTGCTCTCGCTGCGGCCCGACCGGGTGGCCCTCTACTCCTACGCGCACGTGCCCTGGCTGAAGAAGCCGCAGCGCGTGCTGGCGGCGCACCTGCCGGAGGGCACCGAGAAATTCGCGATCTTCGTCTCCGGCATCGAGCGCTTCGTGGAGGCCGGCTACGTCTACATCGGCATGGACCACTTCGCGCTGCCGCACGACGAGATCGTGCGCGCCCAGGAGGAGCGGACGCTGCACCGCAACTTCCAGGGCTACACGACCCGGGCCGGCTCGGACCTCTACGGGCTGGGCGTCTCGGCGATCGGGTCGGTGGACGACACCTACGTCCAGAACACCAAGGACTACGACGAGTACAAGCGGGCCATGGGGGAAGGCCGCTTCCCGATCATCCGCGGCCACCGCCTCGGCGCCGACGACGAGCTGCGGCGCACCGTCATCAACCGGCTCCTCTGCCACACCGTCGTGAAGAAGCGCGAGATCGAGGCCGAATTCGGGCTGGAGTCGTTCGACCGGACCTTCGCCTCGGCGATGGCGCGCCTGCCGGTGCTGATCGAGGACGGCATGGCCACGGACGACACCGAGGAGATCCGGGTGACGACCATGGGGCGCATCTTCATCCGCAACGTGGCGATGCTCTTCGACGCCTACCTCGAGAAACGGGCCCCTACAGACCCGAAGATCTTCTCCAGGACCCTGTGAGCCGCCCAGGCGTGCTGCTCGTGCAGCTCGGCGGTCCCGAGCGCCGCGACGAGCTCCAGCCGTTCCTGTACGAGCTCTTCGCCGATCCGGAGGTCCTGGGCATCCCGTTCGCGCCGCTCCGCAAGACGGTGGCCTGGCTGATCGCGACCCTGCGCGCCCCCAAGTCGGCGCAGACCTACGAGCTCATCGGCTGGTCGCCGATCCGGCGCTGGACCGAGATGCAGGCGCGGCTCCTGGAGGAGGAGCTCGGGAACGGCACGCCGGTGCGCGCCGGCATGACCTGCTCGGAGCCGACGGTGGAGCGCGCGCTGCGGGCCCTGCGCGAGGCCGGCGTCGACGAGCTGGTCACGCTGCCGCTCTACCCGCAGTACTCGGTCACCACCACGCGGAGCTCGTTCGCCAAGGTCGCGGAGGTGCTTTCGCACCTCCGGTGGAATCCGACCCGCCGCAACGCGCCCGACGCCTGGTACGACGAGCCGGAGCTGGTGGCCGCGCACCTGGACCGCATTCACGCGGCGCTGGCGACGCTGCCGGACCAGGACCCGGCGGCCACCGTGCTCCTCTACTCCGCGCACTCGCTGCCGGTCTCCACGGTGAAGAAGAAGGGGGACCCCTACCCGCGCCAGATCGAGGCCACGGCGGCGGCTCTGGATACCGCGCTGGGGCGTCGCTACCGCTCGCGCCTCGCCTACCAGTCGAAGGTCGGCCCGGTGGAGTGGCTCGGCCCCTCCACGCCGGAGGTCATCGCCGAGCTGGCCAGGGAAGGCGTGAAGCAGGTCGTCGTGGTGCCGATCGCCTTCGTCTCCGACCACGTGGAAACGCTGTACGAGATCCGCATGCTCTTCGCCGAGGAGGCGAAGAGGCTCGGCATCCCGCACTTCGTCGCGGCCGAAGGATTGAACGACCACCCCGCCTTCATCCGCGCTTTGGCTGCGGTGGTCCGGAGGGCGCAGACGTGACGCGGGTGGTCGCCGGAGACTTGGCGGGTCGCCGGAGACTTGGCGAAGGCGATCTCTGCGGTGCCGAGGCACCGCCTCATGACTCAGCGATCTCCGCGGTGCCGAAGGTACCGCCACATGACTAGGGTTCTCGTGCTGGGCGCCGGCGTCGCCGGGCTCACCATCGCCTGCCGGCGCGCCTCTCAGGGCGAAACGGTGGTGCTGGAGGCGCAGAGCCGAATCGGCGGGTCGGTGCGCACGATCCGCCAGGACGGCTACGTGCTCGAGGCCGGGCCCAACACGCTGCGCACCACCGAGGCCGCCGAACGGCTGGTGCACGACCTGAAGCTGGAGCCCGAGGTCGTGCTCGCCGACGGCCGCGCGCCGCGCTACATCCTCCGCTACGGCGCGCCGCAGCCGATCGTGCCGGGGCCGCCGGGGCTCTTCACCAAGGTGCTGACCACCCGCGGCAAGCTGCGGATGCTGGGCGAGGCGCGGGTCCCGAAGCGGCCCGACGGCGTGGAGGACGAAAGCGTGAGCGAGTTCTTCCGCCGCCGCTTCGGGGAAGAGGCCGCCAGCTATGCCGCCGGGCCGTTCGTCTCCGGCGTCTACGCCGGCGACCCGGCGAGCCTCTCGATGCGCTCGGCGTTCCCGAAGCTCTGGGAGGCCGAGGGGCGGAGCGGCAGCGTGATCTTGGACGCCTGGAAGCACCGCCGCGACCCGCGGCCGAAGCGGCCGCGGACGCTGAACTTCCGGCAGGGGCTCGCGACGCTGGTCGAGGCGCTGGCGGAGGGCCGGAACGTCGTCACCGGTGCCGCGGTGACGGCGCTCGAAGGGCCACGCGCCGAGGGACCGGCGTGGCGGGCGACGACCGCGGACGGCCGCTCGTTCGAGGGGGACGTCCTCGTCTCCACGCTCGGCGCTCCGGCGGTCGCCAAGCTCCTCGGCGACCGCCTGCCGCGCTCGCGCGCCGCGCTGGCGCAGGTGAAGTCGGCGTCGGTGGTGGTGGTGCTGCTGGCCTTCCGGGTGGCGTCCGCCGGCGCCGCGCCGCGCGGCTTCGGCGTGCTGATCCCGCACGAGGACACCTGGCGCTCGCTGGGCATCCTCTACCCGTCGTCGCTCTTCGCCGGCCGCGCGCCGGCGGGCATCGCGGTCACGACGTCGTTCCTGGGAGGTGCGCTCGACCCGGCGACGCCGTCGCAGAGCGACGAGGAGCTCTTCGCGATCGCCGAGCGGGAGGTGCGCTTCGTGCAGCCGGGGCTGGGAGCGCGCGTCGAGCGCTGGATCGCGCGCTGGCCGTCGGCCATCCCGCAGCTGCCGCTCCAGCACCACCGGACGCTGGCGGCTCTGGAGGAGGACCTCGCCGAGCTGAACGGCATCGGCGCTCCACCGCGGCTGATCGTCACCGGCCCCTGGCGCGACGGCGTGGCGCTTGGAGAGCGCATCGCGCGCGGCGAGGCGATCGGCGCCGCCCTGTGAGGCGCGCCGGCGCGCTTTTCCTCCTCGTCGCGCTGCTGCCGCGACCGGCCGGCGCCGAGCCGCCCGAGCTCGAGCTGCTGCGGAGCTACCTGCGCATCGACACCTCCAATCCGCCCGGCAACGAGAGGCCCGCGGCGCTGCTGCTGCAGAAGGCGCTGTCCGGCGCCGGCATCGCCTCCGAGCTCTACGAGGCGGCGCCCGGCCGTACCAACCTCTACGCGAGGCTGAAGGGCAGCGGCAAGCCGGGCCTCCTGCTGCACCACCACCTCGACGTCGTGCCGGCGGACCCGAAGGACTGGCACCTCCCTCCCTTCGCCGGCGGCGGGGAGGGGAACAAGCTCACCGGGCGCGGCGTGCTCGACGACAAGGCGCTGGGCATCGCCGAGCTGCAGGCGTTCCTGGCGCTGAAGGGGCAGAAGCTCTCACGCGACGTCGTCTTCCTGGCGACCGCCGACGAGGAGGCGGGGGGAGCGCTGGGTGTGGCGGCGCTGCGCAAGGCGCGCCCGGCCTGGTTCGCCGGGCTCGGCTTCGCGCTCGGCGAAGGGGGTGTCACCGAGACCGTCGTGGACGTGCAGCGCTACTTCGGCATCGAGATAGCGCAGAAGTCGGCGCTCTGGCTGCGGCTCACCGCCCGCGGCGCCGGCGGGCACCCCGGCTCGCCGGAGCGCGAGACCGCGACCGGGCGGCTGGCCAAGGCGCTCGGCTCGCTGGCCTCCTGGCGCCGCCCCTTCGTGGTCGAGCGCGAGGTCGAAGAGGTGATGAAGCTGCTGGCGGCGGTGCGCCCGCCCACGCTGGCGGCGCTCTTCAGCGACATCCGGGCCGCCGCCGCCCGCGACCCCGAGCGGCTGGACCGGGAGCTGACGCCGCGCTACCGCAGCCTGCTGATGGACCTCGTCTCCATCACCCGCCTCGGCCCGGAGGGCAAGGCCACCAACGTGCTGCCGCGGGTCGCCTGGGCCGAGGTCGACTGCCGGCTCCTGCCCTCGACCGACGTCGACGCGTTCCTGGCCGAGCTGAAGACGCGGATCGCGCCGCAGCGGCTCGAGGTGGAGATGCTCCTCTCGGCGCCGGCGGGCGCGCCCTCGCCGAAGAGCGAGCTCTACGACCTGGTCGCCGCGCGCATGAAGCGGCGCTTCCCGACCACGGTCGTCGGCCCCGACATCAGTCCCGGGATGTCCGAGAACCGGGTGCTGCGGGCGATGGGCCTCGTCACCTACGGGATCACGCCGTTCCGGGTGAACGTCTACGACCAGGCCGGCATCCACGGCTCCAACGAGCGCATCCGCACCGATTGGTTCGTGGAGGGCGTCGCGCTGCTGACCGACATCGTCCGCGACTTCGCTCGCTAGAGCCTAGCCTGCAAGGACCGCCCGCACCGCCTCGATGACCTCGTCGACCTGCGCGTCGGTCATGGCCGGCCAGAGCGGCAGCGTGATAGTGCGGTCGCCGATCGCCTCGGCCACCGGGAAGCGCCCCGGGTAATACCCGAAGCGCTCGCGGTAATACCGAGTGAGGTGCACCGCGCGGTAGTTCACCGCCACCCCGATGCCGCGCGCCTGCAGGCCGGCCAGCACCTCGTCGCGCCGCGCGGCGTCCACCCAGATCGTGAAGAGGTGGCGCGCCGACGTCGCCCCCTCGGGCACGATCGGGAACTCCACGCCCGGAGTCTCCCCGAACGCCGCCTCGTAGCGCCGGCAGATCTCCTCCCGGCGCGCCAGCCGGGCCGCCAGCTTGGGAAGCTGCGGCAGCAGCATCGAGGCCTGGATGTCGGAGAGGTTGTACTTCCAGCCCAGCCGCTCCATGTCCCAGTGCTGGTACTTGCCGGCGTAGCGGTCGGCGGCGTTCCGGGACATGCCGTGCGAGGTGAGCTGGCGGAGCAACGGCTTCTGCTCGGCGTCGCGCGAGGCGATGGCGCCGCCCTCGCCGCAGGTGAGGTTCTTGGTGGCGTAGAAGCTGAAGCAGGTGTAGTCGGCGAGCTGGCCCGGGCCGTGGCCGTCGCGGCGCCCCTCGACGCAGTGGGCGGCGTCCTCCACCAGCAGCAGGCCGTGCCGGTCGGCGATGCCCCGCAGCGCGACCCAATCGGCCGGCGTGCCGTACAGGTCGATGCCCAGGATCGCCCTGGTGCGCGGCGTGATCGCCGCTTCCACCGCGGCCGGGTCGATGTTGCCGGTCGTCGGCTCGGCGTCGGCGAAGACCGGCGTGCCGCCGGCGTAGAGCACGCAGTTGGCGGAGGCCAGGAACGTGGCCGGGGTGGTGATCACCTCGTCGCCGGGGCCGACGCCGGCCGCCAGCATCGCCAGGTGCAGCGACGCGGTGCAGTGCGCCGTGCAGACGACCGCCGGCAGGCCGAGGTACTCCTCGAAACGCTTCTCGAACTCGTAGACCCGCTGCCCGGTCGTCAGGAAGAGCGAGTCGAGGACCGAGGCGACGGCCGCCTTCTCCTCCTCCCCGAGCGAATGGCGATAGAAGTCGACGGCCATCAGGCCTTGCCGGAGGGGGTCGGGGGGAACCGCGAAGTGGTGCCCCCATCATGTCCGGTGACGCCGGTGAGCGCGTCCCGGGCCGCCGCGCCGGCGTCGTCCGGGAGCGTCGCGCCGCTGCCGGGCCAGACCCGGAACGTCGGCGAGAGTCCCTTGGACTTGAGCGCGTTGGCCCCGCGGTTCATGGCCTCCTTGACGTTCGCCGGCGCGTCCTTGGGCATCCCCATGAAGAGACGCACGCCGCGGAGCCCGTTCACCGACGCCTGCCCCGGGTCGTAGGCACCGCCCAGGGAGGCCACGCCGGCGAAGCCGGCCTTGAGCGCGGCGATGGAGTAAGCCAGCACTCCTCCGCGTCCGATGCCGACGAGGTAGACCGGCACCGTGGCGGTCCTGGCGCGCTTCTTGGCCTCCTCGACGACCGCCTCGACCGCGGTCAGCCCGCGCGGCGCGTCCGCCCAGCCGAAGCCCTTGCTGCCGACGCGCGCCGGGCCGCGCGGCACCGCCAGCACCAGGCCGCGCCGCTGCGCCTCCGCGGTGAAGGGACCGGACGTGGCGAAGGGCTCGGAGGAGGCGTCGTGCAGGAGGACGACGATCCCGGCCACCGCCTTCGGCACCACGAAGAGCGCGTCGCGCACCACCGCCGCGTCCCCTTCGGCGCGGTTCTTCCGGGCCAGTTCCAGGAAGCCCGCGAACTCGGGGCCGCCCCGCAGCTTGGCGAGGTCGGTGTCGTTCTTCAACGTGAGCTCGTCGTCGAAGCCGGCCCGCAGCGCCATCGACAGGTGCTTGAGCGCATCGTCGCGCCTCCCCTCGCGCAGGTCGACGCAGGCGAGGTTGTAGGCCGCCGTCGGCAGCTCGCCGACCTTCCAGGAGTCCTCGAAGAACTTGCGCGCCCTGGGCAGGAGACCCTGCCCGATGGCGGCGAGCCCGAGTCGCTCCAGCTCGTAGGGGTCGGCCAGCGGGGCCCCCTTCAGGCGACGGACGTCCTGCACCTCGGCCTGCTTGGCGTTCGGCGGGGGCGTGCCGGAGGTGGTCGTCACCTTCGTGGAGACGCCGGGCGTCTTCTGCTGGGCGGCGAGCGTGGAGGACACCAGGAGCAGCGGGAGGAGACGTCTGATCAGCGCCATGGCGCGCGGATTGTACGGAGGAGCTAAGGCATTGGCCCCAGCTTCCGCTTCCAGCCCCGACCATAGAGCAGCCGGGTGGCGCGGCGGATGAGGCGCAGCACCTTCGGGTCGTAGGGGAACGCCAGCCTCCTCGACAGGAAGCGGTCGAGCGGCGCCAGCGGAGGCCAGGCCTCGGTGATGGCGGTGCCCTTCGTCCACTGCCGGATCCCCTCCCACCCGTGCCGCACCCCGAGCCCGCTCGCCTTCCAGCCTCCCATCGGCGCCTCGACGACGAGGTAGTTCACCATCACGTCGTTCACGATCACCAGGCCCGATTCCAGCCGTTCCGCCAGCGCTCGGGCGCGCCGCTCCGGCCCGAACACGGTGGCGTTCAGGCCCAGGTGCGACTGGTTGGCCAGGGCCAGCGCCTCCTCGGCGTCCTTCACCCGCATCACCGGCACCATCGGCCCGAACGTCTCCTCGCGCATCACCTCCATGGAGTGATCGGCGCCGGCCAGGACCGTCGGCTCGAAGAAGAGCCCCTCGCGCCCGGCCCGCCGCCCGCCGGTGAGGACGCGCGCCCCCTTCTCCACCGCGTCGCGGAGCTGCCGCTCGGCGACCTCGAGCTGCCGGGCGAAGGTCACCGAGCCGAGGTCCTGAGCCGCGGCGGCGTCGAGCGACGGCGCCCGCTGGCGGAGCGCCTTGACGCGCTCGGCCAGCATCGCCTCGAAGCGCTCGGCGACCGCCTCCTCCACGTAGATGCGCTCGGTGCGGACGCAGGCCTGCCCGCTGTGCAGGAAGCTCGACCAGGCCGCCGCCTCGGCTGCCCGCTCCAGGTCGGCGCCGGCCAGGACCAGGAGCGGCGATTTGCCGCCCAGCTCGGTCACGCAGGGGATCAGCCGGCGTCCGGCCTGCTCGGCCACCTTGCGGCCGGTGGCCACCGAGCCGGTGAACATCACCCCGTCCACGCGGTCGACCAGCGCCGAGCCGGTCTCGCCGCGGCCGACCACGACCTGGAAGACGTCCGGGTCGTTCCCCGCCCGGCGCCAGATCTCGGCCAGCGCCAGCGAGGTCAGCGGCGTGACCTCCGACGGCTTGAGCACGACGGTGTTCCCGGCGATCAGCGGGAAGACGCAGTCGGCCGCGTTGTTGAGGATCGGGAAGTTCCACGGGCCGATCACGCCGACGACGCCGAGAGGCCGCCGCAGGAGACGCGTCCTCTTCAGCATGAAGAGGAACGGACGCCGTGTCTCCGGCCGGAGCGCCCGCCGCGCGGCGGAGATGGCGAAGCGGATCAGCTCGCACAGATAGAGGACATCGGTCCCCTCCGCCTCGTGCCGCGGCTTGCCGCTCTCCCGGATGAGCGTCTCCACCACCTGCGGCGCGTCCAGCACGGCGTCCCGGAAGCGGCGCAGCGCCTCGGCGCGCCCCGACAGGGGGAGCGCGGCCCAGCGCGGCGCCGCGGCCCGGGCGCGCCCGACGGCTTCCTCGGCGCCGGCGGCGCCCGCGTCGGGAAGCTCCGCCAGCAGCGCACCGTCGGCCGGCGAGATCACTCGGATGCTGTCTTGCACGCAGCCCATCCTAAGATGACCGCGTGCCCGACATCACCTCGCCGCTCTTCGAGCCGACCTCTGGCCGGTTCACGCGACTGCGACCGGCCGACCAGGACATCATCCCCAGGCTGAAGGCCGCCTGCGATCCGCAGCGGCTGACCAGCGTCTTCCAGCCGATCTTCCGCGCCCGCTCCGGGGAGCTGGAGGGCTGCGAAGCGCTGATCCGCATGCCGCCCGATTCCGGCTTCGACACGCCCTACGAGGCGTTCCAGGAGGCGGCGAGGGTGGGGCTGCTGGTGGCCCTGGAGAACGCCGCCATGCTCTGCCACCTCAAGCAGGCGCGGCCGCACCTCGGAGACCACCGGCTCTTCCTGAACGTCTCGGCACCGCTCTTCTCCGACACGCGCTTCGGCGCCTCCTGGCTGGTGGAGCGGCTGCAGGAGGCGGACCTCTTCCCGGGGCGGGTGGTGCTGGAGATCCCGGAGATCGTGCGCATCCGCGACTTCGCCACGTTCTCCCGCCACCTCGAGCCCTTCCGCAGCGAGGGCTTCCTGATCGCCATCGACGACTTCGGCGCCGGCTACACCAACCTGCGCATGATCACCGACCTGTCGCCCGACTTCGTCAAGGTGGACCGGGTCTTCGTGGACGGCATCTCGTCCCACGCGCGCAAGCGGATCCTGGTGGAGGGCGTCACCTCGCTCTGCCACCGGGTGAACTGCTCGGTGATCGCCGAGGGAGTCGAGCTCGCCGAGGACCTGGAGACCTGCCTCTCGGCCGGCGTCGACTTCCTACAGGGGTTCCTGTTCGCCCATCCCAGCCCGGCGGAGGAGGCCTTCGCCACGCCCGACGTGGTGCTACCGCGCCATCTGGTGGCGCCAGCCGCGGAGGACATGCGCCGCCTGCTGGTCGCCGAGAGCCCCATCGCGGCCGCCGAGCCCGTCTCGGCCGCCGCGAAGCGGTTCCTCCTGAAGCAGCGCCTGCAGGCGCTGCCGGTGGTGAACGGCGAGACGGCGGTCGGCCTCCTGCGCCGCGAGGTGGTGGCGGCAGGCCTGCAGGCGGACCGCCCGGTGCGTGCGGTCCTCGAGGAGGAGCACGAGGAGGAGGGCTTCGACTGGGTGCCCGAGACGGCGAGCGTCGAGGAGGCGGCCGAGGTCGTCCGCCGGCGCCCCGAGGCCCGCCGCTTCGAGCCGCTGGTGGTGGTCGGCCCGAACCGCATCTACCGCGGGCTCCTGAAGGTCGACGACCTGCTGTTCGAGCTGGCCAGGCTGAAGGTCGAGCTGTCGCTCCAGCGGAACGACCTCACCGGCCTGCCGGGCCGGCTGGTCTTCGAGAAGACGCTGTCGCACTGGCTGGAGCGGCAGGTGCCGTTCACCGCGGCACGCCTGAATGTGCGCCGTTTCAAGCCCTACAACGACCACTACGGCTTCCTGCGCGGCGACGAGCTCCTGCTGAAAGTGGCCGCGCTCCTCACCGAGTCGCTGGCGTCACGCCCCGGCTCGGTGGTCGCCCATCTCGGCGCCGATGACTTCGCCTACCTCTCCAGCGCCGACGGCGCCGAGGAGACCGGCGGCGCGATCCTGCAGCGTTTCGACACCCTGGCGCGCGAGGTGCACGACCCGGCCGACGTGACCGCCGGCGGCTACACCGTCCAGGGGCGGCGCGGCAACCCCGCCTTCGTCACCCTGGTCGGGCTGACGCTGGGACTCGTCTGCTGGAACGGGGAGCCCGGAGTGACGGTGAGGGCGATCCTGGATGCCGCCGAGGAGCTGCTCACCGCCGGCAAGCACAACGAGGCGTCGTCGTTGACGGTCAACCGCCGTGCCCTGGGGGACCGGCGGCGCAGCTCGATGACGCTCCGCGCCTACGAGTCCTAGCGGTCCTGGAGGCGCATCCGCTGGAGGGGGGTCGGGGGGGAACCAAACCTGGTTCCCCCCATCATGGCCAGCGCAAGGGTGCCGGCGCGACTAAGCGTCCTTAGACCCGCACGCGGATGGGCAGGATCACCGCTTGCAGCCCCTGGAACTGCAGGCGCCGCTGCATCGCGAACGGCGTCTGGTTGTGCAGCAGGCGGTTCACGAAGTTCTCCCTGGGGAAGATGAGCTTGCTGGCGAAGAAGACCGGCCGCGCGTAGCTCTCCCCGACGCTGGCGCAGAGGTCTATCAGCTCGTCGAGCAGGTCGGCGCCGATCGCGTAGCGATGCTCGGCCTGCATCCCCAGGCCGCGGGCGAACTCCACGTACTTCTGCAGGTCGCGCTCGGTCTCGCGCTTGAGGTTCTCCACCTCGTCCGAGCCCTTGAAGCTGGCCGAGTCGACGACGCCCACCGAGAGGAAGACGCAGTTCTTGAAGTGGCGCGGGAAGTACTGCTGCACCTGCAGCACCGCGTGGATGCCGAGACCGTTGAACCCGGCGACCATGAAGACCGCGGTCGGCGTCGTGCGGGTGACCGGCTCGACCTTCGGCATCTGGCCGCTCGCGTCCCCCCGCAGCTTCGGCACCGCCGCCAGGATCTCGTCGGCCTGCCGCATCAGCCCCTTCACCGAGTCGTAATGGCGCTTCATCGCCAGGCAGAGCAGGACGAACGAGCCGGTGACCAGCACCGTGAACCAGCCGCCCTCCCGGAACTTGAGCGTCACCGTCACCACCAGGATGCAGGCCGTCAGCATCAGTCCCACGCCGTTCACCAGGAAGCCCCGCAGCCAGGCGGCCTGGCCGCGGATGCGCCACCAGTGCACGCACATGCCGAGCTGGGTGAGGCTGAACGTCAGGAAGACGTTGATGGAATACATCACCACGATGAGATCGGGGAGGCCGCGGGTATAGAGGAGGAAGCCGGCCCCGCCGAGCCCCATCACCAGGATACCGTTCTGGGTCACCAGCCGCTCGGAGAGGAGCGCGAAGCGGTGCGGGACCCAGGAGTCGAGCGCCATGCTGGCCAGGACGCGCGGTCCGGCCAGGATGCCGGCCTGGGCGGCCACGAAGAGGAGCGCCCCCTCGGTCACCAGCGTCACCCAGACGACGGTCTGTGTCGCCGGGCCGCTGCCCAGCAGCCCGGTGGTGAGCGTCTTGGCCAGGGTGGCGTTCAGCGTCTCGGTGCCGGTCTTCGACACCCCGTTCAGGAGGTACGCCAGGAGCAGCCCGCCGGCGGTGAAGGAGAGCGACACCGCCATGAACGCCATGGTGCGGCGCCCGGTCCGCACCCGCGGCTCGCGCAGCATCGTCAGGCCGTTGGACACCGCCTCGATGCCGGTGTAGGTCCCGCCGCCCAGCGAGAAGGCGCGCAGCAGGAGCGCCAGCGTCCCCAGGCCCCCGAGGCTCTTCCAGGTGCCGGAAAGGTCCGCCGACGTCTCGCTCAGGAGCTGCGGAACCTGCGCGGCGTGGCGGATGACGCCGTAGCCGATCATCGCCGCGTGGGTGATCAGGAAGAGGATGAAGATCGGCAGCAGGAGCTGCACCGACTCCTTGATGCCGCGCAGGTTCAGGACGATGAGGAGCCCGACGACCGCCAGGGACAGCACCAGCTGCTCCGGCTGCGGCACCCCGCCCGGCTTCAGGGAGCAGAGCGCCTGGACACCGACCGCCACCGAGATCGCGATGGTGAGCGCGTAGTCCACCACCAGCGCCGCGCCGGAGACGAGGCCGGCGCCGCGGCCGAGCAGCTTGCTGGCGACCAGGTAGCCGCCGCCGCCGGAGGGGAACTGCTCGATGATCTGCGAGTAGGACGCCGAGATGACCAGCACGGTGACCGCGGTGGCGATCGCCAGGAAGACCGCCAGGTGCCGGTGCTCCCCGAGCGCGCGGAAGGTCTCCTCCGGCCCGTAGCAGGAAGAGGAGAGTCCGTCGGCCCCCAGGCCCACCCAGGCGAGGAAGGCCGCCAGGGAGAGCTGGTGGAAGACTTCCGGGTCCAGCGGATCCTTGCTCTCTCCGATGAAGAGGCGTTTGATCGACTGGAGGAGCCGCACGCGAACCGCGGAGTATAGGGGTGGCTACAATGCCGATCGGATGAAGTCCCCCCGCCCTGGTCTCGCTGACCATCTCTCCGACCTCTACTTCGCGGACCTCGACCTGCCGCCCTCGGTGCGAGCCGGCATCGCCGCCTGCGGTTTCACCCGGGCGACGCCGGTGCAGGCGATGGCGCTGCCGCCGCTCCTGGCGGGGCGCGACGTGGCGGTGCAGGCGCAGACCGGCACCGGCAAGACCGCCGCCTACCTGGTCTCCATCCTGACGCGGCTGGCCCGCCGTCCGCGCGAGAACCCCGGCCGCGGCGACGCCCCGCTGGCCCTGGCCGTCGCGCCCACCCGCGAGCTGGCGGTGCAGATCCGCGACGACGCGCTGGCGCTCTCGCACTTCCTGAAGCCGCGCATCGTCACCGTCTTCGGCGGCCTCGACTACAACAAGCAGCGCGATCAGCTGCGCGCCGGCTGCGACATCCTGATCGGCACGCCGGGACGGCTGCTGGACTACGAGCAGCAGGGGGCGACCAGCTTCGGCTCGGTGGAGTCGCTGGTCATCGACGAGGCCGACCGGCTCTTCGACCTCGGCTTCATCAAGGACCTGCGCCGCATCCTGCGGCACTGCCCGCCTCCGGCGCAGCGCCATTCGATGCTCTTCTCGGCCACGCTCTCGTACAGGGTGATGGAGCTCGCCTACGAGCACATGCACGACACCGAGCGCATCGAGGTGCAGCCCGAGCGGGTGACCGCCGCCGGCGTCACCGAGGTCGTCTACCACGTGGCCGGGCGCGAGAAGCTGTCGCTGCTGCTGGGCATCGTCGAGCGCGAGGGACTGGGTGGCTCAGGTCATGTTGCGGTGCCTGGCGGCACCGCGGAGATCGCCTCCGCCAAGTCTCCGGCGACCGGTGCCCGCACCATGCTGTTCGTCAACACCAAGCGCTTCGCCGACCGGCTGGCCTCGGAGCTGGAGCGCCACGGCCACCACGTCGGCACGCTGACCGGCGACATCCCGCAGGCCAAGCGGCTGCGCATCCTGTCGGACTTCAAGCTGGGTCGCATCCCGTTCCTGATCGCCACCGACGTCGCCTCGCGCGGGCTCCACATCGAGGCGGTCACCCACGTCATCAACGTCGACCTGCCGCAGGACGCCGAGGACTACGTCCACCGCATCGGCCGCACGGCGCGGGCCGGCAAGACCGGCAAGGCGATCTCGCTGGCCTGCGAGGACTACGTCTTCTCGCTGGCCGCCATCGAGAAGCTCATCGGCCACAAGGTGCCGGTCGAGTTCGCCGACAACTCGCTCTACCGGTCGCGCCACCCGGCGCCGAAGCCGGCGCCGCCGATCGCCTCCGGAGGTCCGCGGCACCTGGCGCCGGTGGAGGCGGGGCCCTGGGTCTCGAGCCAGGCCCTGGCCGCCGCGGAGCCCGAAGACGAAGACGAGGAGCCGGAGCCCGCTCCGCTGGCGCCGCCGCCCGCCGCCGAGACCACTGTGGCGTCTGTGGCGTCGGTGGCGTCTGTGGCGTCGGTGGCCTCTGTGTCTGTGCCCGCCGTGGGCGAGCCGCCCGAGGAGCCGGCCGAGGCGGAGTCAGCGTTCCTGGACTTCTGGTCGCGCGAGGCGCTCGGCCTGACGGCGGCGGCGAGCGTCGGCGTCATGAGCTCGGCCTCGGCGCCCAGCCCGGCCAAGCGCCGCAAGCGGCGGCGCGGCCGGCGCCCGGTGACCGCGTAGAATCGCTGCCACATGCCGTTCGCAGGCGTCAACGGGCAGAAGCTGTATTACGAGGTCGGCGGCTCGGGCGACACCGCCGTGCTCCTGCACGGCTCCTTCGCCGATGCCGACATCATGGAGGCGCCGGCCACCGGGCTCGCCTCGGGGTTCCGGGCCATCCGCATCGACCGCCGCGGCTGGGGACGCTCGAGCCCGGTAGACGGGCCGGTCTCCATGGCCGCCGAGGCCGACGACCTGGCGGCGCTGCTGGACTGGTTCGGGGTCACCGAGACGCATTTGCTGACGCACGACGACGGTGCCGAGGTGGCGCTCGAGTTCTGCCTGCGTCACCCGGGGCGCGCCAAGAACGTCGGCCTGCTGGCGCCGATCGTGGAAGGCTGCTCGAAGTTTCCGGAGGCGGTGGCGGCCCGGGCCGACCTGCTGGCGGCGGTGCGCACCGACCCGCGGAAGGGGATCGACGAGAAGTTCATCGCCACGCCGATCTTCGACGTGGTGCGCGAGCGGGAGGGCATGGTGGACCGAGTCGGGGCCCTCTTCCGCAAGGGCGCCGGCACGGCCTACAAGTACGACCGCCCGCCCACGAGCCCGACCCTGTTCGAGCGGCTGCCTCAGGTCGAAGCCACGGTCGCCGTGCTGGTGGGGGACCGCGACGAGCTCGACCGCCTCCACTGCGCCGAGACGATCGCCGACGCCATCCCCGGCGCCGAGCTCATCACCTTCCCCGGCCTCTCCCGCTTCCTGCACATCGAGGAGAGCCGCATGGTCATGAGGCGGTTAACGGACTTCTATATCCCGGAGTTGGAAATCGAACGGTAATCTTTGAGGTGGGGGACCTCCGGGGCTCGGTCCCCCCGGCGAGCCGGCCGAGCGGGGCGGGGGCGAGGCAGCAGCGAGACGCAGTCCCGCGCTTCGGCGGCACCGCGAGGAGCCCCAACAAGGAGCGATTCACACGGCCCGGGGGGGGGTTCGGGGGGACCGAGCCCCGGAGGTCCCCCCGAATAACTAAAGGATCGACTTCAGGAAGTCCTTGTTGGTCTTCGACTTGGCGAGCTTCGACAGCAGGAGCTCCATCGCGTCCACCGGCTTCACCGAGGCCAGGGCCCGGCGCAGCTTGTGGATCTTGGGCAGCTCGTCGGCGTCGTAGAGCTTCTCTTCCTTGCGCGTCCCCGAGGCCGGGATGTTGATGCAGGGGAAGATGCGCCGGTCGAACAGGCCGCGGTCCAGGACGATCTCGCAGTTCCCGGTGCCCTTGAACTCCTCGAAGATCACGTCGTCCATGCGGCTGCCGGTGTCCACCAGGCAGGTGGCCACGATGGTCAGCGACCCTCCGTCCTCGTGGTTGCGAGCGCCGCCGAAGAAGCGGCGCGGCTTCTCCATGGTGCGGGCGTCGATGCCGCCGGAGAGGATCTTGCCGCTGCCGCGCTGCTCGTTGTTGTAGGCGCGGCTCATGCGGGTGATCGAGTCGCAGAAGATCACGACGTCCTTGCCGATCTCCACCAGCCGCTTGGCGCGCTCGAAGCAGGCCTCGGAGACGGCGATGTGGTGCGCGGCGGTGAGGTCCGACGGCGAGGCGATCACCTGCCCGGAGATCGACCGCTGCATGTCGGTGACCTCCTCGGGACGCTCGTCGACCAGCAGCATGAAGATGACGACGTCGGGGTCGTTCTTGGCGATGGCGTTCGCCATGGTCTTCAGGAGGAACGTCTTGCCGGCCTTGGGCGGCGCCACGATCAGGCAGCGCTGGCCGCGGCCGACCGGGGTGACGAGGTCGAGCACCCGCCCCGAGTTCTCGTCTGACGACGTCTCCATGCGCAGCCGCTTCACGGGATCGATGGAGACGCCCTTGTGGAACTGGATGTACTTCTGCCGGTATTCCGGCGGCTCCATCCCTTCCACGGTCACGATGCGTTGCACCATCGGCCCCTTGCCGCCGCGGGCGACGGACTCGGCTTCGACCAGGAGGCCGTCCTCCAGGTCCTCGGCTTCGATGATGTGACGCGGGATGAACGGGTCGAAACGCTCGGCGAAGAAGCTGTCCGGCGAGATCAGCACGCCGGAGTGATCGCCGAAGAGCTTGACGATGCCCTTGACGGTGACCCGCTGCGCCGAAGGAGCCGCCTCCGGGCGCTTCGGTTGAGCGTAGCGCCCGCGCGGTGCCTGGACCTCGACGCCCGGCTCGGCCGGAGCCGCCTCGCCCGCGGGAGCCGGCACCGCGCCGGGACGGCGTCCGCGGCGGCGGCGGCGGCGGCGGCGGCGGCGGAACGGCTCGCCTTCGCGGGTGGCCGGCAGGCCGGCCCCGCCCTCAGCACCGGCTTCGGCGCCCTCGGCGCCTTCGCCGGCGCCGCGGGGCTCGTCGCCTTCCTCCCCGTCGTCGGTGTCTTCGAAGCCCCCCTCGTCGTCAGCGTCGTCGACGGCGGTGTCGGGCTCGCGCGCCACGTCCAGCTCCGGCTCGGCGGCACCGTCCAGTGCGGCAGAGCCACGCTCTTTCGGATCGATCTCTTCCAAACTTCTCCTCCGGAATAGCCCCTGAGACCGCGGTCCTTCGGGCTGGCCGCGGAACCTGGAAGCCTGCCGCGGACGAACCACGAAACCTTGTGGGTATCTGCGGGCAACTTACAGAATGCTGGTCCGCTGGATGCGGAGCGCCGGCGGTGTCCCCGGCCAGCGCCGGCGAGCCGCTTCGCGGCTGCTCGCCGTACGGAAAGCCCGCAGCATCAGAATCGTACGTCCTCGGCGCGGCCCCGTCAATGCTAACGTGCGCCGCTTCAGCGCGCCGACAGCGACGGCAGGGGCACCCGGAACGGGAAGCTCACCTGGCGGCCGCCGGACGTGTGTCCTGGGTCACCCCACCGCCCGGGTACGGCGGCGCGGCACTTCGGACAGGAACCCCCGGCGGTCAACCGGTTCTGGACCACGCGGAAGCCCGTCCTCTTCACGACGGTCTCCCCGCACGACGGGCAGCGCGTGTCCTCCCACTCCCCCACGCGCCCGGGCAGGTTGCCGGCGTAGACGAAGTGGAGCCCTTCCTCGCGCCCGATCTGCGCCGCCCGGAGCAGCGTGGCCACCGGCGTGCCGCCGCGGCCCGCCATCTTGTAGTCGTCGTGGTAGGCGGTGACGTGCCAGGGGATGCTCCGGTCCACCGACGCCAGGAAGCGCGCGGCGTCGCGCAGCTCGGCGTCCGAGTCGTTGAAGCCGGGCACGATCAGGGTGACGACCTCCAGCCAGAGGCCGCGCTCCACGATGCCCCTGATGGTGTCGAGGACCACCGACAGCCGGCCGCCCAGGTCGTGGTACTCGCGCTCCCTCATCCCCTTCAGGTCGACCTTGTAGGCATCCACCCAGGGGCGGATGTAGTCGAGCACCTCCGGGGTGCCGTTGCCGTTCGAGACGTAGCTCGTCATCAGCCCCTGGGCCCGGGCCTCGCGGAAGACCGCCACCGCCCACTCCGAGGTGATCAGCGGCTCGTTGTAGGTGGAGGTCACCATCGTGGCGTCGTAGGCCTTCGCCAGGGCGGCCAGCTCGGCGGGGGTCACCGGCTGCGGCCGGGCGAAGGCATCGGCCGCGCCGTCGCGCAGCACCTGGCTGATCTCCCAGTTCTGGCAGTAGCCGCAGTGGTAGTCGCAGCCGAGCATGCCGAAGGAGAGCGCCCGGGCGCCCGGGGTGACGTGGAAGAACGGCTTTTTCTCGATCGGGTCGAGCTGGGTCGTGGCCACGTAGCCGAACGGCACCCGCAGCTCGCCGTTCTCCACGTAGCGCACCTTGCAGACGCCTTCCCGCCCCTCGGGAATGGGGCAGCGGTGGCCGCAGGCCACGCACTTGAGCTTGCCGTTCTCCGTGAGGTAGAGCTCTCCGCGTGCGGTCAGAGGACGGAGGCGGGCGCGGACGTCGAGGTCGCCCGGCATCGTGCCCATTATAGGTCCCCCGCCCGGAACGAAGCGTGCATACCCCGCGTCTACAATGCGCGCCGTGACACGTCTTTATCGCCTCTCGTGTGCCCTTGCTCTGGCGGTCGCGGGATCGGCCGCCGCCCAGACCCCCACACCGACTCCCAGCCCCAGCCCCTCCCCCACGCCGACCCCGCCTCCGGGCGTCGTGCTCACGCTGGCGGCCCGGACGTCGTACTCCTTCCCGAACGCCGGCCGCTACGACGGCTCCAACATCCTGCTGGATCCCGACGGCGCCGTCTGGGCCGCTTCCGGCGGCGAGAACGTCGTCACCAAGCTCTCCCCTGACCTCAAGAGCGTCACCCGCTGGCCGTTTCCGAAGGACGCCACCCCGAGCTCGATGCTGCGCGAGGGAGAGAACCTCTGGATCACCGAGCTGGGCGGCTTCAAGATCGGGCGCTTCAACCCCACCACCGGCGTGCTGACCGAATGGCCCGACGTGGGGCGCCGGCCCACCGCGCTGGTGCCCAAGGGGGACGGCACGTTCTGGCTGCCGGAGACCGGTGGCCTGCTGACGCACTTCAACCCGGGCACCGGCGTCTTCACCTATCACCGCTCGGGGCTCTTCTCGCTCTCCTATCCGTGGCTGGATCCCGACGGCTCCATCTGGGCCTGCGACTTCGTCGGCAGCGGCATCGTGCACTTCGCGCCGGACGGCCTGACCGGCAAGTTCTGGAGCCTCCCGGTCGCCGGGGTCTCCCCCTCGAAGGTCATCCGCGGGCCGGACGGCGCGCTCTGGATCTCGTTCTACGCCTCGGCGCAGATCGCCCGCTTCGACCCCGAAACCAGCGAGCTGAAGACCTACGAGCTCGGCCTGGGAGCGCTTCCCTACGACCTGGCCAACTACCGCGGCCGGCTGGTCTTCTCGGAGCAGCGCAACGGGTTCATCGGCTTCCTCGAGCCTGCCTTCGCCGAGGCCTCGTCGACGACGACGCTCACCGCGGTGAACCTCTCCATCACCACCGGCACGCTGACGATCCCCGCCGAGACCCAGACGCTCACGCCCACGACCGACGCCGTCACGTTGAGCGGGCCGAGCGACAGCACCGGCTACCAGATCCCCGGAGTCACCCAGTACTTCGCCGGCCTCGCGGGGCCGGTCTGGGCGCTGACGGTGGACGAGGCGCGCGGGCGCATCTTCTACGGCACGGTCGGCTCCATCGCGACGCTCACCCAGGCCCAGCCGGTGCCGGCCTTCGACCAGTACTTCCCGGCGGTGGCGTCGATCCAGGGGCGCGGCACGCGCTGGAAGACGCAGGTCACCGTCTGGAGCCGCGCGACCGCGGCCCTCGACGTCGTGCTGCGCCTCCATCCCAGCAGCTGGATCGCCGGGCTCCTGCCCTCGGCCCTCCTCCGCCTGGACCCCGGCCAGCTGGTGGCCCTGGACGACCCGATCGCCAACGAGCTGAACGGGCCGGACAACTACGGCGCGCTGCGGCTCGCCTACTCGTCGCCCAACGACGTGCTGTCGGTCGAGCGCGTGGTGAGCGTGCGCGAGGACGGCGGCACCTACGGCTTCGCCCGGAACGCCGTCCGCAGCGACACGGCGGTCGCCGCCGGCGAGAGCGGCTTCGTCTTCACCCCTCCGGACCCGGAGGCGGTCCGAGCCAATGCCGGCATCTTCGTGATCGAGGCGGCGCGCGGGACGATGTCGATCGTGGACTCCCAGGGCGCCACCCACGCTTCGCGGGCGTTCGACTGGCCGGCCGGCTACCACTTCCAGGGCTCCACGATCTTCCAGAGCCTGGGGATCGAGCCGCTGGCGTCGGCGCGATTCGTCCTGGCCGTCTCGACCGGCCGCGTGCTCGCCTTCGGCACCGCGATCGACAATGCGACCAGCGACCCCTACGACCTGGCGGCCTTTGGCCCCCGCAGCGGCGGGACCGACTTGCGGCTGCCGGGCGTGGCCCGGGCCGCCGGGCTCCTCGGGTCGGGCACGATCACCGACCTGCAGCTCCACTCCGGCATCGGCTCGACGGCGGTGCTGACGTTCCGGCCGGCCGCGCCGCTCGGACAGCCGACCCCACCTCCGTCGGGGAGCGTCGCCGTGGTGGTGCCGACCGGACAGGTCGTGACGCTGCGCGACGTCCTGGCGACGCTGGGCGTCAGCTCCGGCCAGGGCGTCCTGGAGATCACCGCCGACAACCCGGTGGACGCCTTCGCGCGGGTGACCGCCGCCGAGCCGAGCGGGCGCCACGGCTACGGGATCGCCGGACTGCCTCCGGCCGCCGCCGCCGAGCCGGGCTCGCGCGCGGTGCTCCTCACCGCGACCGACACCGAGGCGTCCCGCACCGAGCTCCTCCTGGCGAACGTCTCGGACTCGGAGGCCAGCGTCACCCTGCAGCTCACGAACCCGGACGGCACGTCGGCCGGCTCGCGCGACGTCACCCTGGCGCCGCGCGCGGTCTCCACGCTCTACCTGCCGTGGTCGTCGATCAACGGCTCCCGCGCCGAGGCGGGGCGGCTCGACGTGGTCCCGGCCGACGGCTCGGGCGCGGTCCTGGCCGCGTTGGTGAGGCAGGACACGCTCACCGCCGACGCCGACCTGATCGTGTCGTACGTGATCGCGAGGTGATGCGGGGAAACGTCTAAGATGCGCTCCGGTCCCGAGCGAAGCACCAGAAAGGACCGGAAACAGCCATGAGTCGAGGCCTCACCTCACGGCCGGCGCTCGTCGTCGCGGCCGCTCTCAGCCTCTGCTACGGCGCGCAGGCGCGTGGCGACGACTTCAACCCGACGCTCCTGGGGACGCGGTTCCTCCAGACGGCGACGCCGCTCACCAACGAGAAGGGCGTCTTCGAGATGCGCGTCCAGCACCGCTTCTATCAGTCGTTCGTCGACTCCGGGGGCGGAGGCGCGTTCGGCCTCGACTCCAGCGCCAACGTGGCGCTGGGGGTCGAGTATGCGTTCGTCAAGAACGTCTCGGTCTCGATCATCCGCACGACCCTGCTGGCCGACTACGAGTTCGCCGGCAAGGTGACGCTGCTGCGCCCCACCGACAAGCTGCCGCTGGCGATCGGCGTGCGCGGCGGCGTGAACTGGCTGACGGCGAGGTACTTCAAACGGCAGAGCAGCGGCTTCGGCCAGCTGATCGTGGCCGGCACGCTGGGGGGCGTGGTGACGCTCGGCGCCGCGCCGAGCTACACCCAGCGCACGCCGCAGGAGAAGAAGGTCTGGAACATTCCCCTGCTGATGCAGGTGCGCGTCACCAAGTCGATCGCGGCCATCGGCGAGTTCGTGCCGGGCGGCGATCTCGCCAAGAGCGACCCGCAGTGGTCGTTCGGCATCGAGAAGAACGTCTACCACCACAAGTTCCTGCTCTGGATCGGGAACTCCGGCGCCACCACGGTCGACCAGCTCCTGGCCGGCGACTACAACGGCGGGGTGCGCGACCTGAACCTGAGGATCGGGTTCAACATCACCCGCTCCTGGGACATGTTCACGGATTAGGGCGAGGCCCGTCGCCGGGTCAGTGCGCCCGGGACGAGAAAGAATCCGGGCTCCACTCGACGCGGGGCGCCAGCACCCAGTTCTCGTCCATCCTGGGCTCGACCTTCTTCAGCCGGCGCATCCGGTCGATGAGGAGGTCGCGGATCTCGTCGGCGAAGACCTTCACGATCCTGGCGCCCTTCAGCATCGTGTAGCCGCCCCCACCCTGGGCGCGGTAGGAGTTGACCGCCATCGTGAAGCGGTCGCCCGCCGCCACCGGCTTCCCTTTCACGCGCAGGTCGCTGACCCGCGAGCCCACCGGCGCCGCCGGGTCGATGTGATAGCTGGCGCCCTGCAAGACGTCGAAGTTATAGGAGATCATCCCCGCCTTCGGCTTCAGCAGCAGACGGCCGTTCTCGAACGAGGCCTGGCCGTAGAACTCGGCGGCGTGCTCCAGGCAGGCCTTCAGCGTGGCGCCGTCGATCTCCACCATCACCAGCTGGTTCTCGTAGGGATAGAGCTGGAAGACGTCGCGCACCTTCAGGACGCCCTTCGGCAGTCCGGCGTATCGGCCGCCGGGCAGGAGCGAGGTGATCGAGAGATCGGCGCCGCTGGCCTCCAGCTGCGTGTCGTTGATCAGGTCGAGGAGCGGGGTGTCCTGCAGCCGCGCGCGCTCGGCCGGGAGCGCCTCCAGGGCCTCGGCGACGTCCTCGTCCAGGTAGGCGCGCGCCGCGCGGTCGTACGGCTCGGCGATGCGGACGATCTCCGGGTCGGCCGCCACCGAGCCGCTGGAGGGCAGCAGCTCGCCGGTCAGCGAGGCGACCGTGTACCCGGTCCCCTGCTTCTGGAACGTCACGTCGACGCGCGCCAGCACGTCGCCCCAGGCCCCCGGCTGGATCACCGGCACCGAGCCGATGGTCGCCGGAGACTTGGCGGAGGCGATCTTGACGGCGCCGTCAGGCGCCGGAACGATCCACGTGAGCGGGATCTGGCGGTGGGTGTGGCCGGTCAGCAGGAGGTCGATGCCCGGCACCTCGCGCGCCAGCGCCGCCACGCGGTTCTCGTTCCCGGTGCCGTCGGGCACGCCGGTCTGGAGGTCGATCTCTGGGCCGCTGTGGATCAGCACCACCACGAAGTCGCAGCGCTCCTTGCCGCGCAGCAGCGGCACCAGCCGCCGGGCGGTCACCGGCGGGTCCTCCCACTTCAGGCCGGCCCGGTTCGGCTCCGGCTCCCAACCCGGGACGTTCGGCGTCGTCAGCCCGAGGATGCCGATGCGCACGCCTCCCACCGTCTTCACCAGGTACTCGGGAAACGCCGGCGAGCCGTCGAGCTTGCGGGTGTTCGCCGAGAGCCACGGGAAGCGCGACTCGCTCTCCGCCTTGCGCAGCACCCCCAGGCCGAAGTTGAACTCGTGGTTGCCGACCGCCATCGCGTCGTAGCCGGCGGCGCTCATCGCCTCGGCCATCGGGTCCTTCCGGCCGTCGGCGCGGCGGGCGTGCAGGAACGCGAGCGGCGAGCCCTGGATGGTGTCGCCGGCGTCGAGCAGCAGCGTGTTCGGATTCTCCTTGCGGATCTGCCGCACGCGGGTGACGACGCGCGCCAGACCACGGTCGTCCTCGCGCTCGCGGTAGTAGTCCCAGGGTAGGAGGTGGCCGTGCAGGTCGCTGGTCTGCAGGATCGTCACGCGCACCGTAGCCGGCGCTCCTACGAGCGAGGGCGAGAGCGCCGCCGCTGCGGTCAGGAGCACGAGCCATAGCCGCTTCAAGGCCGCGGAGTCTGCAACGCCTCCCGCCGCCCGGCAAGTCCGCTATCCTCCGCGCCGCGGATGGTGAAAGCGAAGCTCGTGAAGAAGCCGCGCCGCGCGCGCGGCGCGCCGGTGGAGTCCGTCATCGACGAGCTCCGGCGGCTCTACCCGGACGCCGAGTGCGCGCTGGTGCACGAGACTCCGCTGCAGCTTCTGGTGGCCACGATCCTCTCGGCGCAGTGCACCGACGCGCGCGTCAACATGGTGACCCCGTCGCTCTTCCGCCGCTTCCCCGACGCGCGCTCGCTCGCCGGCGCCGCGCCTGGCCAGCTGGAAGAGGCGATCCGCACGACCGGCTTCTTCAACGCCAAGGCCAAGTCGATCCGCGGCGCGGCCCGGATCCTGTCCGACCGGTTCCAGGGAGAGGTGCCGCGGACGATGGAGGAGCTCCTGACGCTGCCGGGCGTCGGCCGCAAGACCGCCAACGTCGTGCTGGGGAACTGCTGGAACACGCCGGACGGCGTCGTCGTCGACACCCACATCGGGCGGCTGTCCCGGCGGCTCGGCTGGACGCGCCATACCGACCCCGAGAAGGTCGAGCAGGACCTCAACGCGATGGTGCCGCGCGAGCTCTGGACGTGGATCGCCCACGCGCTGATCCTCCACGGCCGCCGCGTCTGCATGGCCAGGCGGCCCGCCTGCCCGCGCTGCGTCCTTCAGGACATCTGCCCGAAGGTCGGGGTCGTCAGCGAGAAGGCCGTCAGAGCGGGTCGCCGGAGACTTGGCGGAGGCGATCTCCGCGGTGCCGGAGGTACCGCCAAGTGACCAGCCGGAGACTTGGCGGAGGCGATCTCCGCGGTGCCGGAGGTACCGCCAAGTGACCAGCCGGAGACTTGGCGGAGGCGATCTCCGCGGTGCCGGAGGCACCGCATGACAGGAAACGGTTCCATCGAGGTCATCTGCGGTTCGATGTTCTCCGGCAAGTCGGAGGAGCTGATCCGCAGGCTCACCCGTGCGCGCATCGCCAAGCGCCGCGTGCAGGCGTTCAAGCCGAAGCTCGACGACCGCTACTCGGCGGTCGAGGTCGTCTCGCACGCCGGCCAGCGCATCAACGCGGTGGCCGTCGCCTCCTCCCGCGACATCGTGGACCAGACCGAGGACCGCACCGAGGTCGTCGGGATCGACGAGGCGCAGTTCTTCGACGCCGGCATCGTGGAGGCGGCGCAGAAGCTGGCCGACCTCGGCAAGCGGGTCATCGTGGCCGGCCTCGACCAGGACTACCTCGGGCGCCCCTTCGACCCGATGCCGGCGCTCATGGCGGTGGCCGAGGAGGTCACCAAGACGCGCGCGATCTGCGTGCGCTGCGGGGCGCCGGCCTCCCGTACCCAGCGGCTGGTGGCGTCGTCCGAGCGGGTGGTCGTGGGCGCGGCCGGCCTCTACGAAGCGCGCTGCCGGCAGTGCTTCGAGGCGGGTGTGGCCAGCGCCGCCGGCGACCTGCCGTTCCCTGAGGAGGAGTCAAGCGCTTGATCTGGCGGGGCTTGGCGCGATACCCACGGGTGCTGTGCAAAACACTGTGCGTTCCGCTGTGCAAAGGAGAGCGTAACCGCCAGCCTTGGCCTCCGCGCCCACCCTGCACTGGTTTCAAGTCAAACAGCGCAAGTGATTGCGATTTGCGGCGTTGTTGCAGTTTGGATGCTGTAAAGACGGCGCGAAGCGGCCTGGAATGCCGTCCGAATCGATTTGCACACCCCTCAGGTCAATCTGCAGGCCGTTTCAGGCCCGGTGGCGCCCCCTCGGTCCGCATTCTGTGAGGGCCGTCCCAATCCGGGATGAGGCTGTCAACCCGACTCCTCCCGGTGCTCGCCGAAGACGCTCTTCAAGGTCTCGACGATCTCCCCCAGCGTGACGCCGCCGTCCACCGCGTCGACCATCAGCGGCATCAGGTTCCGATCGTCCGCGGCCGCAGTCGCCAGCTCGGCGCGGAGACGCTCCACGAGGGCGCCATCGCGCCGCGCGCGGAACGTGGTGAGACGCGAGACCTGCTGCCTCTCGATGTCCGGGTCGAGCGTGAGCGTCGGGATCGGCGCCTTCTCGGCGGTGAGGAACTCGTTCAGCCCCACCACGATCTGCTCCTTCTCTTCGAGCGCGCGCTGCGCCAGGTACGCCGACTCGTGGATCTCGCGCTGGAAGAAGCCCTGCTCGATGGCCGCCAGCGCGCCCCCCATCGCGTCGACCCTCTCGATCAGCGCGGAGGCGCGCGTGGCGATCTCCGCGGTGAGCGCCTCGATCGCGTAGGAGCCGCCCAAGGGGTCGGTCACCCGCGCCACGCCGCTCTCGTGGGCGATCACCTGCTGGGTGCGCAGCGCCAGCAGCGCCGCCTCCTCGGTCGGCAGCGCCAGCGCCTCGTCCTTGCTGTTGGTGTGCAGCGACTGCGTGCCGCCCAGGACCGCGGCCAGCGCCTGCAGCGCCACCCGCACGACGTTGACCTCCGGCTGCTGCGCGGTCAGCGTCGAGCCGGCGGTCTGCGTGTGGAAGCGGAGCGCCTGCGCGCGAGGGTCGTCGAGGCCGAACCGCTCTTTCACGATGCGCGCCCACAGCAGGCGCGCCGCGCGGAACTTGGCGATCTCCTCCAGGAAGTCGTTGTGGACGTTGAAGAAGAACGAAAGCCGCGGGGCCACCGCCGCCGGCGCCAGGCCGGCGCGCACCGCCGCCGACAGGTATTCGATGCCGTCGCAGAGCGTGAAGGCCACCTCCTGCACCGCGGTGGAGCCCGCCTCGCGGATGTGGTACCCGGAGATGGAGATCGTGTTCCAGCGCGGCACCTCGCGCGCGCAGAAGCCCATGACGTCGGTGATCAGCCGCAGCGAAGGCTTGGGAGGAAAGCAGTAGGTGCCGCGGGCCGCGTACTCCTTGAGGATGTCGTTCTGCACCGTGCCGGAGAGCGTTCCCCAGTCCGTGCCGCGCCGGCGCGCCACCGCCAGCAGCAGAGCCAGCAGGATGGAGGCGGTGGCGTTGATCGTCATCGAGATCGAGACCCGCTCGAGCGGGATGCCGTCCAGCAGCGCCTCCATGTCGTCGATCGTGTCGATCGCCACCCCGACGCGGCCGACCTCTCCACGCGCCAGCACGTGGTCGGAGTCGAAGCCGATCTGGGTCGGGAGGTCGAAGGCCACCGAGAGGCCGGTCTGCCCCCGGGAGAGCAGGAACCGGTAGCGCTGGTTGGAGTCCGCCGCGGTCGAGAAGCCGGCGTACTGGCGCATGGTCCAGAGCTTTCCCCTGTAGCCAGCGGCCTGGATGCCGCGCGTGTACGGGAAGCGTCCCGGAGCGCCGGGATCCCAGCCCGCCGGCACGTCGTCGGGGCCGTACGCACCGCGCACCGGGATCCCCGACGTGGTCTCCTCGCGCATTGCGCCGCGGATGCTAGCAGGCTAATCTTCTCCTCCCGAGGTGGTCGACGTGGTTCGTCAATCCGTTCTCCTGCTGGTCCTCTCCGCAGCGGTCGTCTCCCCCGTCTCCCGAGCCGCCGACCACCCGCTGGTCGTCACGTTCCAGGAGGCCAAGACCGCCTACAACGCCAGGCGCTACGACGACGCCGACGTTTCCCTAAGGCGGCTGGCCGAGCTCCTCGCCGCTCCGGAGTACCAGGCGCTGCGCGGGCAGGTCCTCCCCAGCTACTACTTCTATTCCTCGGCCGTCGCGTTCGAGCGGAAGGACGAGCAGCGCGCCCGCGAGTCGCTGCGGCAGTTCCTGGCGCTGCAGCCGAACGTGAAGCTGGACGAGGCGCGCTACCCGAAGAGCTACGTGAAGTTCTTCGAGGTGGAGCGCAAGAAGTTCGAGAAGGAGGGCGTCCCGCCGGAACCCGCCGCCGACCAGATCGCGCCGGAGCTCGCCGACTTCGTCTCCTTCCATCTGGACGCGGCGGCGATCCCGACCTACACCGGGGAACCGGAATGGGCCGACTCGCCGGTGCGGGCGCTGCTGGAAGATGCCGATCGCAAGACCTTCCGGGCCCTCTCGGACGAGGACGACCGCCGGCAGTTCGTGGAAGGCTTCTGGAGGAGGCTCGACCCGAATCCGCTGACCCGGGAGAACGAGTTCCAGGGCGAGTTCTACCGGCGGGTCCAGTACGCCGACAGGCACTTCTCGACCGAGGGGGAGAAGGGCGCGCTCAGCGACCGGGGGAGGGTCTTCCTGATCCTCGGTCCGCCGACCTACACCTCCTCTGGCGTCGTCGTGGACAACGAGGACGGGCGGGCCGTGGTCACGGGGGGACGCGCCGGCCCGATGGGCCCGACGCTCGGGATCAGCTCCGTCCCGATGACCATCACCCGCACGACGATGAGCGAGATCTGGCGGTACCGCGGCCAGCGCATCCCCAAGGGGATCCCGGCGGGTGAGCTGGTCTTCACGTTCTACACGCGGCAGGGCTACGGCACTGCCGTGCTCCAGAAGGACTCGTACTACGCCTGGCTGCAGACGGCTTCACGGCTGCTTCGCAACCCGGGCTCGGCCGATTGATCGAGGGACGCTCATGAAGACCAGGATCGCCGTCACCCTTCTCGCGCTCGGCGTCCTCGGCTCGGCGGCCGGCGCCGGCAACCCGGTCTTCGAGACCTTCCTCGAGGCGAAGTCGCTCTACAAGGCGAAGAAGTTCGACGAGGCCGACACGACGCTGCGGCGCCTGGCCGAGCTGCTGTCGGCCCCCGAGTTCGCGTCCGAGCGGCCGAAGGTGCTGCCCGCCTACTACTTCTATTCCTCGGCCGTCGCCTTCGAGCGCAGCCAGGAGGACCGCGCCCGCGAATCGCTGCGCAGCTACTTCGCGCTGGTGCCGAACGCCAGCCTGGACAAGGCGGCCTACCCGAAGCGCTTCGGCCAGTTCTTCGAGGTCGAGAGGCGCAAGGTCGACAAGGCGGCCCAGGAGGCCGCTCCGGAGGCCGGACCGCAGTCGATCGGCGGCGGCGTGCTTCCCGACTACGCGACGTTCGTCCCCGAAGGGTCGCTGGTGCCGATGAACACCGGAGACATCGGCTGGGCCGACAGTGCGGTGCGGTTCCTGCTGACCGAGGACGAGCGCCGGACGTTCCGTTCGATGGGGGACGACGAGGCGCGCCGCGATTGGGTCGACCAGTTCTGGAAGAGGCTCGACCCCGATCCGGCCACCAGCGAGAACGAATTCCTGGTCGAGTTCTACCGCCGAGCGCAGTTCAGCGACGCGCATTTCTCCACCGAGCAGGCCAAGGGTTCGCTGTCCGATCGCGGCCAGGTGTTCGTGGTGCTGGGCCCTCCGACCCTCGTCGCCAAGGGCGTCCTGCGCGACTCCGAGGACTTGATGTCGGTCGCCCGCAACACCGAGATCACCAACACCGGCTCGTCAGGCGGGACCAAGCCCGGTGTGACCATCCGGGCAGCCAGGCCCAACGCCAACACGGTGCCGGGCGACACCGACGGCATCGGCGAGACCTGGACCTACCGCGGCCCGCGTATCCCCAAGGGGATGCCGTTCAATGAGCTCCAGTTCCAGTTCTTCACCCGCAAGGGCTACGGCGTGGCGGTGCTCCAGAAGGACCCGCGATTACTGCAGGCGCTCGGCCGCGCGGTGAAGCTGCTGAGGGGGACCTCGTGAAGACCGGAATCGCCGCTGTCCTGATCGCGCTCGCCTCGATCCGTCCGGCCGCCGGCGCCGGCAACGCCGTCCTCGACACGTTCCTCGAGGCCAAGAACCTCTACAAGACCAGGAAGTACGACAACGCGGACACGGTCCTGCGACGGCTCGCCGAGCTGCTGGCGGCCCCCGAATACGCGTCGGAACGCCCGAAGGTGCTGCCCGCCTACTACTTCTATGCGTCGGCGGTGGCCTTCGAGCGCAGCCAGGAGGACCGCGCCCGCGAGTCGCTGCACAGCTACTTCGAGCTCGTACCCAACGCCGCCCTCGATCCCTCAGCCTACCCGAAGCGCTTCGCGCAGTTCTTCGAGGTCGAGCGGCGCAAGGTGGGCCAGTCGGCGGAGGACGCGGCTCCGGCACCCGGGCCGCAGGCGATCGTCGGCGGGGTGCTCCCCGACTACGCCTCGTTCGTGCCCGAGTCGAACCTCGTTCCGATGAACACCGGGGACGTCGACTGGGCCGACAGCGCAGTGCGCTTCCTGCTCAGCGAGAACGAGCGCAAGTCCTTCCGCTCGATGGGAGACGACGACGCGCGCCGCGAGTGGGTGAACACCTTCTGGAAGAAGCTCGACTCCGATCCGCTCACCAGCGAGAACGAGTTCCAGGTGGAGTTCTACCGCCGGGTGCAGTTCAGCGACTCGAACTTCTCCACCGAGCAGAGCAAGGGTTCGTTGTCCGACCGCGGCCAGGTGTTCGTGGTCCTCGGCCCGCCGAACCTCATCGCCAAAGGCATCCTGCGCGACTCCGACGACCCGATGACGATCGCCCGCAGCAGCTCGGCGGTGACCGCCGGAGTGCGCCTGGCTCCGGGCGAAGCGATGGTGTCGAGCCGGGGGGTCGGCTTGCGCAGCAATGCCAAGGGCGGCGTCATCCCGGGGGACATCGACGGCCTCGGCGAGACGTGGATCTACCGGGCCGACCGGATGCTCAAGGGAATGCCGTTCAACGAGCTCCAGTTCCAGTTCTTCACCCGCAAGGGCTACGGGGTGGCGGTCCTCCAGAAGGACCCGCGCCTCCTGCAGGCGATCGGGCGGGCGGTGAAGCTGCTGCGAGGCGCGTCCTAAGCATGATGTGGGGAACCCGCCAGGCTTCGGGTTCCCCACACCCCTCCGCAGCCGCAGGCTCTCCTCAGATGCGCTCCCGATCGATCCCTTAGACTAGCGGGGTCCGTGCCGAAGACCCTCACCGGAAACCTGGACACCTTCTCGCTCGCGGACCTCCTTCAGTGGCTGGAGATCAACGCCCTCTCGGGGCGGCTGACCGTCACGCGAGGGGACGTGAAGCGCACGATCGACCTCCAGAAGGGGTCGATCATCTACGTCTCGTCGTCTCGACCCGACGAGCGGCTGGGTGTCTTCCTGGCGAACCGCGGCCTGCTGCCGGAGACGGTGCTGTACGACCTGCTGGCGGAGAACTACGTCAGCGGCTCCTACCTGACCCGGCTCATCCTCGACCGCAGCCTGCTGCCGCGCGAGAAGCTGGCGACCGCGGTGGAGTCGCTGGCGATGCAGGTGCTGCTCGACCTCTTCCACTGGCGCGGCGCGCGCTTCGAGTTCGACCCGCTGGCCAAGACCGTGGACCTCCTGAACATCCACCTGTCGCTGCGCGGCCAGGTGCTCGCCATCCACGGCGCCAAGTCGGTGGACGACTCGGCCCGGATGCACACCTCGTCCATCCTGATGGAAGACCGCGAGGCCGCCTGGGAGAAGGAGTTCCACCAGGACGCGGTGGTCGGGACGTTCTGGTCGCTCCTCGAGGCCGCGCAGGTGGACGGCGTCAGCCCGGCGGGGATGCGCGACCGCTTCTACGTGTTCAACCTCTTCGCCGGCGAGCTCCACCGGCTGCTGGCCGAGCCGATCACCCCCTTCCCGATCTTCGACGACACCGCCGCCATGCTGCAGACGGTGCTGCAGGAGGGGGGCGAGGCGGAACGCCTGGTCCAGATCGCCGCGCTCGACCCGTTCCTGACCGCCGACATCCTCTACCTGGCGAACTCGCTGGAGATCGACCCGAGCTCGCTCTTCACCACGGCGCGGCTCGGCGCCGAGGTCATCGGCGACGAGGCGCTCCGCAAGTACACCGCGCTCCTCTCCGGGCCGGAGGCGCCCAAGCTGCGCTCGGGTGACAAGATGGAGCGGACCGTGCGCCGTGCGGCGCTCTCCACCGCGGTGGCGGCCTCGCACGTCTCGCAGACCTACTCCTGGGACGCCGAGGAGGCGTACACCCTCGGCCTGCTCGAGCCGCTGCCGGGCTTCGAGCTCCTCAAGGTCCTCATCAACGTGGATTTCCCCCCCGGGCCGCTGCGCGCCGGCTCCCTGGAGCGGTACCGGCCTCTCTTCGGCCGGGTGCTGGCCCAGAAGCTGAACCTCCCGCTCCACGTGGAGGCGGTGCTGGGCTCGGAGGGGCGGGTGACCGCCGGCAGCCCGGTCTCCGAGCAGCTCATCTACTTCGCCAAGCATCTGGTGCCCGGCGACCAGATCGGCCGCGAGTGGACCAGCGAGGACCCGGAGCTGGCCGACCGCTACCACGCGCTCTGCGGTGGCGGCGACCTGGCCGGCAACATCGCCCGCGACGCCGGCCTCCTCCGGGAAATCCTGAATTTGTGACCCGCTTCTCCTAAAAGGAGGCGCTCCCGATGACCCGACCCCCGGCACCGCTCGTCTCCTCGGCGCTCCTCCTACCGCTCGGGCTGGCCGCCGCGCTGCGCGCCGCCGAGCTTCCCCGGCGCGACGACCCGCTGCTGGCCCAGGGGATCAGGCGCGCGGTGCAGGTCACCGCCATGGACCTCGACGTGGTGGCCACCCGTGACGGCCGGCCGGTGGAAGACCTCACCAAGGAGGATTTCGTGGTGAAGGTCGACGGCAAGCCGCTGGCGCTCGACTACTTCACCCGCGTCGACGCCGGCACCCTGCACGGCCCCGACCTGGCGACCGCCTCCCCCGACCTGGTGCTGGAGACGACCGCCGGCGACAAGGGAGACCGCTACCTGGCACGCCAGTTCGTCGTCTACTTCGACGACGTGCACCTGCTGCCGTTCGAGCGCAAGCACGTGCTGGAGAGCCTGCGCGACTTCTTGGTGCGGCTCACCCCGTCCGACCGGGTGATGCTGCTGGCCTACGGCGGCAGCTCGACGCGCGTGGTGGTGCCCTTCACCTCCTCCAAGGAGGACCTCCTCGACGGCCTCTCCAAGGTCGACAAGATTCCCCCCGCCGGCGTGCGCTGGGACGTCGACTTCAAGCGGACCGTCAACGAGCTCCAGCGGACGCGGACTTCGAGCCGCGGCAGCGTGATCCGAAGCTGGGCAGCCCAGGTGGTGAACCGGGAGCGCGACACGCTGGAGGACCTGCGCCGCGCCGTCTCGGCGCTGGCGGCGCGCTCCGGCAAGCGCGCGCTGATCTACGTCTCCAACGGCCTGGAGCTGCGCCCCGGCCAGACGCTCTCCGAGGCGCTCGGGCCGAGCACGCTGCAGCAGTTCGAGTACTCGGTCACCGACCGACTCCGCCAGGTCACCGCCGAGGCGAACCGCGCCGGGGTCACCATCCACGCCATCGACGCCCGCGGCCTGGCCACCGACATCGACGCGTCGGAGTCGAGCCCGTCTCCCTTCAGCTACTTCTTCACCAGCGAGACGCTGCGCGAGGCCATGCGGGCGCTCACCTCCGAGACCGGCGGCCTCTTCCTGGTGAACCGCAACACCTACGAGACCGGCGTCGACCGCATCTACCGGGAATCCACCAGCTACTACTCGCTGGGCGTCACCCTGGCAACGCTGGACGCCAAGAAGGGGGAGCACTCGGTCTCGGTCAGCTGCAAACGGCCGGGGGTGCAGGTGCGGACCCGCCGGACCTACGGCCCCAAGGGCGCCGAGGAGGCGAGCCGCGACCGCATGGAGATGGCCCTGCTGACCCCCGGCGCCAAGGGGGACTTCCCGGCGGAGCTCCAGATCGGACCGCCGGAGAAGGGGCGCATCGTGCCCTACGAGGTCCTCTTCCCGATGTCGGCGCTGACCTTCACCGAGGAGGCCGGCGGCCAGCGCCAGGCCACCTTCGAGGTCACGCTGGCGGCGGTCACCGACCGCGGCGCCCGCTCCAACATCCGCCCCGACCGTCAGGTGATCCGCTTCGACGCCGCGCAGTGGGGCAGGGCCCAGGACCAGAAGTTCCGCTACGCCGGAAAGCTGAAGTCCGAGAAGGGCAACCTGCGCTACGTGGCCACCGTGCGCGATGTCCCCAGCGACCGCGTGGCGATCGCGACGTATTCCGCCCGCATTGACTAGCGGTCCGCCGGCCGCGTAGTGGAGCAGTTGAGCGGTGCGCCACAGCGCGCCGCTCCAACTGACTTCGCTTAAGCGGCTCCCCTACTTCTTCTTGGGAGCCGGGGCCGGAGCCGCGGTCTTGGCGGTGCCCACGATCTTGTAGGGGGCTGACGTCTCGAAGCTCTTGCCGGTGGTCACGTCGGTCACCGTGATCCGCAGCGTGTACTCGCCCGGCTGGAAGTACTCGCCGAGGTTCTCCACGATGTTGGCGCCCACGTCGATGAAGGTGGTGGCGCCCTCCTTCATCTCGCCCGGCGTGAACTCGTCGCGCGAGGCGGGCACGTCGATCGCCGTGCCGGTCTTGGGCTTGATCTTGCCGGTCTTGGACAGCACGATCTTCTTGGAAGCCGGATCCAGCGACGGGTTGTAGACGCGCACGATGTAGGAGAGCCCGTCCGCCATGTCGAATTGCGCGTCGCGCGGCGCGATGAACTTCCGCTGCGCGAAGACGAACGGATCGTCGGCCTTGGCGCCCTCGGCGGCGTAGTCGTTGCTGGCCAGGAGCAGCGTGGACACCGCGAACTCCTTCGGGATCGGGGCCACGGTCACCGACTTCATCGCCGAGGCCAGGACGGCACCGCTGCCGTCCAGCAACGCTGCCGACACGTCGTAGTCGCCCGCGTCGAGCGTGAGCGACCGGTCGGCGAAGAGGTCCCCCTTCGACTTCTGCAGGGCCGCCGGCTCCTCGCGGCGCGCGGCGTCCTTGCCGTCCTTGGAACGCACCAGGACGGCGAGCCGCGTGGTCTCGGGCGCGGTCACCTTCGAAGCCGGCACCGTGAGCTGCAGCGCCAGGTGGGTGAGGCCGTCGCGACCGATGAGCGAGATCAGCGTCAGCGGGCCCTTGGCCTCGCCGCCGAACGCCTTCTCCAGCGCCTCGCGCACCGCCGGGGTCAGCGTCGGGCCGCGCTTGGCCTCGGCTGCCTCGTCGCCGGCCTTCGCCGCCGCGGCCGCCTTGGCGGCGGCCTCCTCCTTGGTCTGTACCTCCTGGATCTGAGGATTCACCAGGTAGGCCTCGGCAGCCTTCGTCTCCAGCCGCTTGGCGACGTCCCCGCCCTTCATGATGCGCTCGCGATTGAGCGCCTCGTCGATCTCGAAGCTGACCTCCAGGCTGTCCACGTCGGCCCACGGGGGCAGGTCCTTCTTCTCGTAGGTCAGCGTCTGGAGGATCCGTTGGGCACGCGTGCCGGTCTCCGGAGAGGTGGTGCCACCGGGGATGCCGGGGATCGAGCCCGGCGCCTGCACGCCGGCGTCGCCCAGCGAGCGCTTGGTGCTTCGGGTCGGGAGGCCCATCAGCAGCATCAGCTTGCCGCGCTCGGTCTGCATGCCGGGGATGCGCCCCATCAGGTAGGCCTTGTTGGCCTCGGCCACGCGCTGGTTCCACTTGGTCTGGAACTCGTTCTCGGGGGTCTTGAGGTCGGGGTCGCGGCGGGCCCAGAAGCGCATGATGAACTTCTCGGCCTCGGCGTCCGTCTTGAGGTTCTTCCACTCCCCCTTCTCCTGCTCGGTGGTGAGGAGCTGGAACTCGGCGGTCTTGTCGAAGTCCTTGTACTTGACGACCTGGGCCCCGAGCGGCGCGGAGAGCGCCAGGGCCGCGACCAAGAGACCGGCAACGGTTCGGGTTTTCATGTTCGTGAAGCTCCGGTACGAAATCTGGCCGCCTGCACGGCGGGCGGAATATATCCGCAAATCGGGGCCCGGCGGGGGGAGCAGAAGCATCATCGCCCCGGGAGGCGTCGCCCCTCCTCCAGCCAGGCCTTCAGGTGCCCCAGCGAGCGCTCCCAGCCCGGCCCGAGCCCGGCGTTGTAGGTGTCCCAGCTCGCCTCGCTGCCGAGACGCTCCTGGGTCACAGTGACGAGCGTACCGCCGGGCGCCGGCTCGAAGTCGACCACTAGCCTCATCGGGCCGAGCTCCTGCCCTTCCGGCGTCGAGAAGGTCAGTGTCCCGACCACCAGCCGCCGTCCAGGCTCGTAGTCCTCGACCATGCCGATGGAGTGGTAACCGGCGTCGGACTCGGGGTCGGCGTACCAGCCCAGCGCCCAGTTGCCCCCGACGTGCCGTCCGATGACGGCCGCGTCGGCCAGCCAGTTGAGGACGTCGTGGACGTCCACGAAGGCCGTGAAAGCGCGTTCCGGCGGGACGGTGACTTCGATCTGACGCCGCACCGCACCGTCCACCGCGGCATCTTAGCGCCGCGACTGCGTGCGAGAATGCGCGCTTCCGAATGTCAGCGAAAGCCCACGACGTCAACGAGGTACCGCGTTGATCCCCGGCCTGAAGGCCGCGGTCGAGGCCGCGCTGGGAGAGGCCTGCCGCCGGCTCTACGGCATCGACCCGCCGCGGGTCGTGCTGGAGACGCCGCCCAAGGTGGAGCTCGGCGACGTGGCCCTGCCGGCGGCCCTCCAGCTCGCCAAGGTGCTGAAGAGGTCTCCCAAGGACATCGCTCAGGAGCTGGCCAAGGAGCTGGCGTTGCCGGAGCTGGTCGTCGAGCGCACGGTGCAAGGCGGCTTCCTGAACCTGAAGCTGGACCGCCCCAAGGCGCTGGCGGCGATGCTGTCAGCCGCGCCCGGCAGCGTCCCCCCACCGCCCGCGGAAGCGGGCGGGAACGCGGACAAAGTCATCGTCGAGCACACGAACATCAACCCCAACAAGGCCGCCCACATCGGGCACCTCCGCAACGCCATCCTCGGCGACACCCTGGTGCGGGCGTTCCGGCGGGCCGGCCGAAACGTCGAGGTGCAGAACTACCTGGACGACACCGGCGTGCAGGTGGCCGACGTGGTGGTGGGCGTCCAGCACGCGGCGGAGCTCGCCGAGGCGCGCCGTGCCACCGCGCTGGCGAGCGAGATCCAGGAGATCCTGGACGCTCTCCCCGACGAGCTCCCAGGAGTGGAGCCCCGCCGGCTCGGCGACCTCGCCTGGGACCTCTACGCGCTGGTGGGGCGGAGCTACGCGGCCGACCCCGCTCTCGAGCCGCGGCGGCACGAGGTGCTGCATGCCATCGAGGGTGCGGCGCTCGGGCGCGAGCTCACCGACGAAGCGCGCGCGACCGCCGAGCTGGCGGGGCGGCTGGCCGGCGGTGTGGTCCGCTGTCACCTGCGCACCATGGAGCGGGTGGGAGTCGCCTACGACCTCCTGCCGCGCGAGAGCGACATCCTGGCGCGGCACTTCTGGACGAAGGCCTTCGAGATGCTGAAGGCCGCCGGTGCCGCCCGGCTGGTGGAGGACGGCAAGAACGCCGGCTGCTGGGTGATGCCGCTCGAGGGCTCGGCCGAGTTCGAGGGAATGGAGGACGCCGACAAGATCCTGCTCCGGAGCAACGGCACCGTCACCTACACCGGCAAAGACATCGCGTACCAGCTCTGGAAGCTGGGGCTGCTCGGCCTCGACTTCGAGTACGAGCCGGTGCCCTACCGCGACGTGGACGGCTCCGAGGAGTTCCTCGCCTCCGACGGTGTCTCGCCGCTCTACCGCACCTGCCCCGACGAGGTCGGCGCCGATCCGGCCGCGCGGGGACGGTTCGGCGGCGCTTCGAGCGTGGTCAACGTGATCGACGTGCGCCAGTCGTATCCGCAGAAGGTCGTCAAGGAAGGCGTCCGCCGCGCCGGCTTTCCCGAGCAGGCGGCGCGCTCGATCCACTTCGCGTACGAGATGGTGGCGCTCACGCCGGCGGCCGCCGAGGCCCTGGGGCTCGCGATCAGCGACGAGGACCGGCAGCGCCCCTTCGTGGAGATGTCCGGACGCAAGGGGCTCGGCATCAAGGCCGACGAGCTCCTCGACCGGATGGTCGAGAAGGCGCGCGACGCGGTGATCGCCCGCGGCGACCGTCCGGAGCCGGGGCGCGCCGAGGCGATCGCGGTGGGAGCGCTGCGCGTCTACATGACCCGCTTCTCACGCAACAAGGTGATCGCCTTCGACTTCGACGAGGCGCTGGCCTTCGAGGGGGATACCGGCCCGTATCTCCAGTACGCCGCGGTGCGGGGCGAGAGCATCTTCCGCAAGCTGGCCGAGCGCGGCCTGCCCGGCCGCCTGCAGCCGGAGGAGCTCCAGGCGCTGGAGACGCTGCCCAGGGAGCACTTCGACGACGCGCTCTGGGACGTGGTCCGCACCTGCGGTCGCACTGCCGACACCCTGGAGAAGGTCGTCGAGACGCTCGAGGTGTCGCTGCTGGTCCGGCACGCGCTGGCGCTGGCGGGGGCCTTTCACCACCTCTATCACACCCACCCCATCCTGAACGCCGAGGACGAGTCGAGCCGCCTGGCCCGCCGGGCGGCGCTCCAGCTCACGGTCGCGCACCTCACCGACATCCTCGAGGTGCTCGGCGTGCCCGTCCCGGAGAAGATGTAAATGCTGAGCGGTGCCGTCGTCCGCATGAGACCGGTCCGGGAGGACGACCTGGACTGGATCATGGCCGAGTGCTGCAAGCCGTCGGCCTTCGGGGAGTTCGAGCCCTTCTTCATCGGCAAGGGAGAGGCCTTCCGGCGTGAGTTCGAGGACCACGCGCTCCTGGGAGAGCACTTCACGCTGCTGGTGATCGAGGACCGCACCGGCCGCCGCATCGGAGTGGCCTCCATCGACGCGCTCGACCGCCACTCGCGGGTGGCCCGCATCAGCGCGACGATCCTGGACCCCCACGAGCGCGGCAAGGGGCTCGGCACCGACGCCCACCGCCTGCTGCTCGACTACCTCTTCCGGCACCTCGGCCTGGCGCGGGTGGAGGCGTTCGTCGTCGCCGGGAACACGGCGGCGCGCTCGCTGCTGAAGAGGCTCGGCTTCCACGAGGAAGGGACGCTGCGCAGCCGCGTCTTCGCCAGCGGCCAGCGGCACGACGTCGTCGCCTGCGGACTGCTGGCGGACGATTGGAGCAAGCGCACCGGCCCGGAGCTCCTGACGATCTAGGCCGTACGGAGGTCGGTGGCCCCCAGGCGGAAGCGGCCCACCTCGTCCTCCAGCGAGCCGGCCAGCGCGTCGAGAACGGCGGTGGCGTCCTCGACGGCGCTGGCGGCGTCGAGGGTGTCGCGGCTCCCCGTCTCCACGTCCCCCAGGATGGCGACCAGGCGGTGACTCTCGGCGGTCTGGCGGTTCACCGCGTCCTGGATGTCCCGCATCAGCGCCAGCGAGCGGTCGGCGGCGATGGCGATCTGTCCGGCCGCCCCCTTCTGCTCTTCCACCGTGCGCTCCACGAAGCCGGCCAGGTCGTTCACCTTGGTGACCAGCTGGTGGATGCGCTCGGCCTCGCGCGTGTTGCGGGCGCCCTCCTCGGCGAGCGCGTCGAGCCCGGCCTTGACGTCGGCCATGGAGGAGGTGGTGGCGGCGATGGCCTCGGCCTGCACCCGCGCGGCCCGCTGGATGGCGGCCACCGCCTCGGCGGTGCGGCCCGCCCCGGACCGCAGCGCAGCCAGCGACTCCCCCGCCTTGTCGGCGGTCCGCACGCCGCGGGCCACCAGCTGCATCTCCTCCTCGGCGGCCGAGCGCGCCGCCTCCACCTCGTCGCGCATGCCGGCGATCAGCTGGGCGATGCCGCGGGCCCCTTCCGACGTCCTCTCCGAGAGCTTGCGGATCTCGCCGGCGACCAGCGCGAAGCCGCGCCCCTTCTCGCCGGCGCGCGCCGCCAGCAGCGAGGCGTTCAGCGCCAGCAGGTTCGTCTGCCGGGCGATCTCCTCGATCACGCCGACGATGCGGCCGATCTCGCGCGAGCGCGTCTCCACCCGGGCCACCGCCGCCCGCACCGTGGTCGCCGAGCCCTGGATCGCCGAGACCGCGGCCCGCGATTCGCCGACGACCTCGACTCCGGTGCCGGCGCCTTCCGCCATGCGGGAAGCTTGCTCGGCCGCCTGCTCGGCGGAGCCGAGTACCGACGCAACCGACTCTTCGTTGCGGCGCGCCGCGGCGCGCAGCTCCTCGGCCTTGCGGGCCAGCTCGGCCAGCGTGTTCCCCAGCACCCCGGCCCCTTCGGCGAGCGAGAAGGCCGCCCGCGCGCCCTCCTCGGAGGCGCGGTGCAGCCCCTCGGAGCGGGCCAGCACCTGGGTGAGCGAGCCGTCCACCTCGGCCACCGCGGCGGCGGTCTCCTCCGAGCCGGCCGAGAGCGTCTCCACGCTCTCGGCGATGGAACGGATCGCGCTGTCGAACTCGGCCACCGCTTTCTCCGCCCCGTCGATGCGGGTCAGCGCGACGCTGGCGCGCTCCCGGGTCCGGACCGAGGAGAGGCGCAGCACCGAGACCTGCTCGTTCAGCCGTCCCTGCTCGCGCCGCACCGAGAGCAGCAGCCTCGAGCCGCTCCCGCCCACCGAGTTCAGCAGCCTGGCCAGGAGTCCCGCCACCCCGCTCGTCTCCGGGGCACGCGCCCCCAGGTCTCCCTCCGCCATGCGGCGCGCGGCGTCGAGCGCGCCGGCCATGCGCGCCACCGGCTTCAGCACGAAGAAGGACGCCACGCCGCCCGCCAGGAGCGCTGCCGCGGCGGAGGCGCCGAGGCCGAACTCGAACGCCGCGGTCGCGAAGGGCGAGCCCTCCTTGGGCGCGGTCAGGAGCGCGATGACCAGGGTGGACGCCAGGCCGCCTCCAAAGGCGATCGCCCCGGCCGCGAGGCCCACCGATACCACGAGGTGCTCGGGCTCTTCCTTGGGCATTGGTAGAGTCTATCGTTGCGAAGACGTCAGCAGATCGGGTCGCCGAAGACTTGGCGGTTGCCGAAGACTTGGCGGAGGCGATCTCCGCGGTGCCGGAGGTACCGCCTCATGGCTCAGCGATCTCCGCGGTGCCGCAGGTACCGCCTTAGCGGCTAATAGACAGGAGTACCGCCGTCGACGTATCGGGATGGAGCTGCGCCAGTACCGAGACCGAACGGCATTCGTGGTCGCTGTCGAGGAGGCCGTCGCACGACGGTCCGACCACGGTGTAGAGGTGCCCGTCGGCTGTCTTCAGCACCGCCTGGTGGCCGGCGAAGGAGCCTCGCTTGCTCGGGTAGCGGCGCGCCAGCTCACAGGAGGCGCAGAAGAGCTCCCCCTCGACGCGAGCCGCCGCCCGCGGCGTCCACCGGGGGCCGCTTGCCGAGCTGAGCGCCGGAAGAGTGTCGAAGGCCGCCGCCGGCCCGCCGATGGAGCGGACGGCCAGGAAGCGTCCCATCGCCAGCCCGGCACCGAGCGAGACCGCACCGATGGTGATGGTGCTCCAGCGACGGCGCTCCCGCCTGGCTCTCGAGGCGAGCCGCTCCTCCAGACAGAGGAGCAGGCGGCGCTTGACCTCGTCCGGGCAGCGATCCTCGAGGCGCCGACCCCTCAGGGCGGCACTCAGCTCTTCGCACGAGTCGAAGCGCCCCTGACAGGGGGGGCAGCTCTCCACGTGCGCGAGCAGGCAAGCGGCGTCGGCCACCGGAAGCTCGTCGTCGTGGAAGGCCTCGATCAGCAGGTGAGCGGTCTGGCAATCCATCGGAGACTGGGGCGCTTCGCCCCAGTCTCAACGTTTCTGCTTGCGCCGGTATTCCGTGATCGAGACGGGGTGCGATGCCGTGGGCGCCGCCGCCTTCTTGCGGGTGCGCGCCGGGCGCAGGCCCGAGAAGTAGTGACGCCGGCTCCCGTACTCCAGGAGCGTGTCTTCAAGCAGCCGCCGGCCGCGGTAGAGACGGGACATCACGGTGCCCAGCGGCACCTCGAGGATGTCGGCGGCCTCGCGGTAGGAGAAGTCCTGCAGGTCGACGAGCTCGACCACCAGGCGGAACTCCTCCGGCAGCTTCCCCAGAGCCTCGGCCACAGGTCCGTCCATGGTGACGGCGATCAGCTCGTCTTCAGGGTTGGCCGCGGCGCTCTTGGCCCCCTCCAGCCCGTCCCCTTCGGGGCTCAGGTCCACCTCCAGCGGCCCCGCCTTCTTGTGGCGGTAGCCGTTGATGAAGGCGTTGCGGAGGATCCGGAAGAGCCAGGCCTTGAGGTTCGTGCCCTCGGTGAAGAGGTCGTAGCGGGAGTAGGCGCGCAGGTAGGTCTCCTGCAGCAAGTCCTCTGCGTCCTGTCGGTTACGGGTCAGCCGGAGCGCCGCGCCGTAGAGCGCGTCGGCATAGGGAAGGTTGCCGGTCCGAAAGTCCCAGCTTCCGAGCGGCTCCACCTTCAGGTCCTTGGTCGGGGCGGTTGTGGCGTCTCCCACACTCATTAGATACGTTCTAAGCAGGAAAAGTTCCACTCGAAGAAAAGGGCCCCGGCTTTTGGCCGGGGCCGCCCAAGTTCCGTTGATGGAGGAGCTTACTTACCCTGAACGACGAACGCGATGATGAGCGCGTAGATGACCAGGGACTCGATCAGGACCAAGCCGAGGAACGCCATGGCACGGATGGGACCGGCCGCACCCGGGTTACGCGCCATTCCGTCGCAGGCGGCCACGGCCGTCTTTCCCTGCGAGAAGGCGCCGGCGAACGCGGCGATGCCGAGCACGATGGCGGCCGAGAGGTGTCCCCATCCCATGCCTCCCCGGGCGGCGGCGGCCTCCTGGGCCTGGGCGAGGTTGGGGAGGAGCAGGGCCAGCGCGGTGACGACGCCGGCCGGGGCGAGCTTCTTGAGCATCCGAATCTCCTTTCGAGAATGCCTTTGACGGCTAGTCGACTTCAATGTTCATGGGCGGTGGCGCCGCCCAGGTAGACGGTGGTCAGCAGCGTGAAGACGTAGGCCTGCAGCAGCGCGCCGAAGATGCCCAGCGCCAGCATCGGCATCGGCACCACGATCGGCACCAGGCTGGTGAAGATCGAGGTGGCGGTGTGCTCGCCGAAGATGTTCCCGTAGAGACGCATCGACAGGGAGAGCGCCCGGGCGAAGTTGCCGATCATCTCGATCAGGAACATCAGCGGCGCCAGCGCCAGCATCGGCCCCAGGAAGTGCTTCAGGTAGCCGAAGAGGCCGTGTGCCTTGATGCCGGCGGCGTTGAAGAAGAGGAAGCAGGTGATCGAGAGGGCGAACGTGGTGTTCAGGTTCGCGGTCGGCGGCTGCAGGAAGAAGAAGAGGCCGCAGATGTTGCACAGGAAGATGAAGAAGAAGAAGGCGCCCACGATCGGGAGGTACTTCTCGGTGGCGCTGGGAGCAGCATGATGTGCGCCGTGTCCCGCATCATGATGCTCCTCCGGGATGTTTTCCTTGATGAGCCCCCGCAGGAAGTCGACCGCCATCTCCAGGAAGTTCTGGGCGCCGCCCGGATCGTCCTTGCGGAAGGAGCGTGAGAGCAGCGGGAAGACGATCGCGCAGAACAGGAGGATGACGATCCCCATCGCCACGTGATCGGGGATCCAGCCGAGCACCTCGCCGTGCTCGCCGCGCGGCGCCACGCCGGCGATGTGCGCCGAGCCGATCTGGATGCCGTCGGTCCACCAGTTGTGGACGTGCTCCGCCGGCCCGAGGAGAGCCGTCAGGATCGTGTTGAAGATCTTGAAGAAGACCGAGTGCTCGTGGTGCAGGGCCCTTCTCCTCTCTCCTCTTCCTCTACGTCCAACTCACGCTCGCCGGCCGGCCTCGGTGAGGCCCTGCAGCATCACGCTGAGGACCACCGCCGACGTGCCGGCCAGGAGCCACGGGACCTCGGCCGGTACCCACCGGACGGCGCCGTACAGGGCGAGCCCCGCCACGAGCCACCGGAAGACCGCCTTCAGCCCGAATTTCCAGCTGAAGCTGGCAGCGGACGCCACCCCGGCCGCGAGGTCGGTGACGACGTCCGATAGCCAGAGGGCGCAGACGATAGCCACGGCCGCCCCCAGAGTCAAGGCGAGCGCGGGGCGGAACCGCCCGAGAGCCAGCAGGGCGACCGCGCCGGCCGCCGCCAGGGCCGCGCCCCTCAGGATGAGCGCCCGGTCGGAGATCGGCGTCACAAGTGTCCCGTAAACGAAATAGACCGGCATTTGTTGGGAGCGCCAAGGGGCCAGATCCTAGGCGCCGCGACGCACGTTGGAGTAGGCCCTCCACGCAGGAGCGGCAACAACGGAGATGGCCCCTTGCCGCCCCAACCCGAAGGGCGCCAAGCCATTGCGCGCGATCTCTGCGTTGCGCCGACACTCGGAGGAGGGCCTACTCCACCTTCGGTCGGCGCGCCTTGACCTCGCGCGCAAGCGCGAGGCGCAAATGCCGGTCTATTTCGTTTACGGGACACTAGCTCCCCTTCATGAGCCGGCCCGATTCCCGGTAGATCTGCAGGAAGCCACCTGCCGCGCCGGCGAGACCCAGAGCGATCGTCAGGATCGGCAGCGTCCCGAAGAGCTTGTCGGCCAGCCAGCCGAGGCCGGCGCCGACCGCGATCGCCGCCGGCAGCACCCATCCGAAGGTGAGGACGTCGCCCAGGAAGCGCGAGCGTGGATCGGGGGGCGGCGCGGCAGGGGTCACCGCAGCAGGCAGGACTTGGCGAGGTCGACGAAGGGCTGCGGGTAGAAACCGGCGGCCAGCGTCCCGAAGAGGCAGATCCCGACCGCCCAGCCGACGGCGGGCTCCTCGCGCCAGCGCAGCTCCCCCTCCCCCTCGACCAGGTACATCGCTCGGGCGATGCGGAAGTAGTAGAAGAGCGAGACCGCCGACATCAGCACCGCCAGCACCGTCAGCCAGACCCAGCCGGCCTGCAGCGCCGCGGCAAACAGGTACCACTTCCCGATGAAGCCGAACGTCGGCGGGATGCCCGCCAGCGACAGCAGGAAGACCAGCATGGCGGCGGCGGCCAGCGGGTTCCGCTTGGAGAGGCCGTTGAAGTCGTCCACGCTCTCACCGGCGTAGCCCTTGGCTTCGAGCAGGATCACCAGGCCGAAGACGCCCAGGTTCATGAGCGCGTAGGCGAAGAGGTAGACCATGATGGCGAGGAGCCCCGGGCTCCCGTACTGCAGGCCGAAGACGCCGATGGTCGCCGGAGACTTGGCGGAGGCGATCTCCACGGCGCCGTAAGACGCCGCAGGAACACCGGTGTAGGCCAGGAGGCCCAGCAGCGCGTAGCCGGCGTGCCCGATCGACGAGTAGCCGAGCATCCGTTTGACGTTCGTCTGCATCAGCGCGCCGACGTTGCCGACCACCATGGTGAACGCCGCCGAGGTGGCGATCACCGCGGCCCAGCTGGCCGAGCCGGCCCCGAAGCCGCTGAAGAAGATGCGGGCGAAGATCGCGTAGGCGGCCAGCTTCGGGCCGACCGCGAAGAAGGCGGAGATCGGCGTCGGCGCTCCCTCGTACACGTCGGGAGCCCAGACGTGGAACGGCGCCGCGGCGATCTTGAAGAAGAGCCCGCAGGCGGTCAGGATGATGCCGACCATCAGGAGCGGTGACGGACGCGCGACCGCGATCGCTGCCGCGATGCCGGAGAGGCTCAGCGTCTTGGTCGCGCCGTACACCAGCGAGAGCCCGTAGAGAAGGATGCCGGAGGAGAAGGCGCCGAGCACGAAGTACTTCGCGCCCGCCTCGATCGACTTGGGCTCCCGCTTGAAGTAGCCGGCCAGCACGTATTGCGAGAGCGCCATCAGCTCGAGCGCGACGTAGATGGACGCCAGGTGCGTGCCGGACGCCATGAACATCATGCCGACGGTCGTGAAGAGGATCAGCCCGTAGTACTCGCCGCTCGGGTAGGACGAGGAGCCCACGAAGCGCAGCGAGAAGAGGATGGTGACCAGCGCCGCCAGCAGCACCAGCCCCTTGAAGTAGAGGCTGAAGCGGTCGAGCGCGAACATGCCGCCGAAGACGACCGAGGGGAGCTTGGCGACCAGCCGCGAGGCCACGAACGTGAGCGCGAAGGTGACGATCAGCGACACGATCGAGAGGTAGGCGATCCGCCGCTCGTCGGAACGCTGGACGATCGTCGCGTAGACCAAGAGCGCCAGGCCGGCGGCCGTGAGGAAGAGCTCCGGCAGCAGCGCCCACGTCTCTGCGGAGGTCGCGGGCATCGGACTACTTGACCCCGGCGACGGCCACCGGAACCACCGGGGCGGGCGCGGGGACGATCGCCGCCTCGTGCATCGGGTGCTCGGGGGCAGGCGGGCGTACCGGCTTGGCCCGCAGCTCCTTCGACGCCTGCAGGGTGGCCAGGATCTTCTCGGTCGTCTTGGCGGTCATCGCGAAGAAGGGGCGCGGGAAGAGCCCGATGATCACGCAGAACGCGATCAGCGGCGCCAGCGTCAGCACCTCGCGGGTGTTCACGTCGGCCAGGTGCTTGTTCTCCTCGTGGGTGACCTCGCCGAAGAAGACGCGCTGGTAGAGCCAGAGCATGTAGGCCGCGCCCAGGATGACGCCGAGCGCCGCCAGGGCGGCCCAGCGCCAGTTCGTCAGGAAGGCGCCGACCAGGATCGTGAACTCGCCCACGAAGCCGTTCAGGAGCGGAAGCCCGATCGACGCCAGCAGGATGACCATGAACAGCATCGCGTAGATCGGCATCACGTTCGACAGCCCGCCGAAGTCCGCGATCATCCTGGTGTGGCGGCGCTCGTAGATGATGCCGACCAAGAGGAAAAGCGCGCCGGTCGAGAGCCCGTGGTTGATCGACTGGAGGATGCCGCCCTGCAGCCCGGCGGTGTTCAGCGCGAAGAAGCCGACCATGCAGAAGCCCAGGTGCGCCACCGACGAGTAGGCGACCAGCTTCTTCATGTCCTTCTGCACCAGCGCAACCATCGATCCATAGATGATGCCTATGATCGACAGCATCACCACCCAGTCGACCGAGGTCATCCCCAGGAAGGTGCGCGGGTCGTGCAGCGCCGCCGGGCAGAGCGGCAGCGAGAAGCGCAGGAAGCCGTAGGTCCCCATCTTCAGGAGGACGCCGGCCAGGATGACCGAGCCGGCGGTGGGCGCCTCGACGTGGGCGTCCGGCAGCCAGGTGTGGAACGGGAACATCGGCACCTTGATGGCGAAGCCCAGGAAGAAAGCCCAGAACAGCCAGACCTGGAGGTCGGGCGGGACCTCGTTGGCGATCTGCTGGAAGTGCATGATGTTGAAGGTCGCCGGGTGGCCGAGCCCCTTCCACCACAGGAACCCCGAGGTGTGGATGAAGTAGAGGGCGATGATGGCCAGCAGCATCACCACCGACCCGGCCAGCGTGTAGAGGAAGAACTTGATCGCCGCGTAGAGCTTCCGCGGGCCGCCCCAGACGCCGATGAGGAAGTACATCGGCACCAGCATCACTTCCCAGAAGACGTAGAAGAGGAAGAAGTCGGTCGCGCAGAAGACGCCGACCATGCCGGCTTCCAGGAGCAGCAGGAACGCGTAGTACTCCTTCTGCCGCGTCTTGATGGCGGTGAAGGAGGCGTAGACCGAGATGAAGCTGAGGAGCGTGGTCAAGAGGATGAGGAGCGCCGCCAGCCCGTCGATGCCCAGCTCGTAGCGCACGCCCAGCGACGGGATCCAGGGGCGCGACTCGCGGAAGTAGAAGTCGCCGTTCTGCCGGAACCCCTTCTCGAACCAGAGCGGGATCGACAGCACGAACTCCAGGCCGGCCACCACCGTCGCCAGCGTCTGGAGCGTCTTCGTCTTCTCGCGCGGGACGAAGAAGAGGGCGACCGTCCCCACGACGGGGAGGCCGATCAGGATCGAAAGAAGAGGCATTCCGCTCACCTACTTCACTGAAGAATCAGGTAAATGCAGACGAGGCCGAAGACGCCGGCGGCCATCGCCATCGCGTAGCTCTGGGTGCGCCCGCTCTGCAGGCGCCGGTAGCCGCGGAAGGCCGCCTGGAGCGTGTCGGCCACGCCGTTGACCGCGCCGTCCACGAAGGTCCGGTCGAACCAGTTGGAGAGGTGCGACAGGCCCACGGTGATGTTGCGGGCGCCGTGCACCCCGACGCCGTCGATCACCCGGGCGTCCACCTCCCAGAGGAACTTGCCGCCCTTCTTGATGAGGCCGTTCACGAAGAGCCAGTCGTAGAACTCGTCGACGTAGTACTTGTCGCGGATCCAGCGATAGAGGCGCGGCACCGCGGCGGAGATCCTCTCGGGCGTGGCGAACGGGTAGGAGCCGCTGTAGAAGAACCAGCCCACCGCCATCCCCACGCCGGCGACGGCGATCGAGACCAGCATGACCATCCACTCGGTGGAGACGGCGACGTGGTGCGGGTGCGACTGCCAGCCCGCCGGCAGCGGCAGGAAGATCGGCTCCAGGAAGCGCTCGAACAGGTTGGCGTGCTCGCCGAAGATGAACCTCGGCAGCCCCAGGAACCCGGTGACCACGGCCCCGCCGGCCAGGATCCAGAGCGGGATCGTCATGGTGGCCGGCGACTCGTGGACGTGCTCCAGCTGCTCCTTGGTGCCGCGGAACTCGCCGAAGAACGTCATCTTCATCAGACGGAACATGTAGAACGCGGTCAGGCCGGCGGTGGCGACGCCCACCAGCCAGAGCGCCGGGTGCCCGGCGGCGAACGTCTCACCCAGGATCGCGTCCTTCGAGAAGAAGCCGGCCAGAAGCGGGAACCCGGAGATCGCCAGCGTGGAGATCCCCATGGTGAGGAACGTGACCGGGATGAGCTTCTTCAGCCCGCCCATCTTGGTCATCTCCTGCTCGCCGGCCAACGCGTGGATGACCGAGCCGGAGCCGAGGAAGAGGCAGGCCTTGAACCAGGCGTGGGTGAAGACGTGGAACATGCCGGCGCCGAAGGCCAGGACGCCACAGGCCAGGAACATGTAGCCGAGCTGCGAGACGGTGGAGTAGGCCAGGACCTTCTTGATGTCGGTCTGGGCCAGACCCATCGAGGCCGCGAAGATCGCGGTGGCGGCTCCGACCACGGCCACCACCAGCGAGGCGTCGTGGGTCAGCCAGGCCCAGGTGGACCCGCCCGGTCCCAGCGTCTCCACCGCCCACTGGTGGGAGATGCGGAAGAGGACGTTGCAGCGCGTGACCATGTACACACCGGCGGTGACCATCGTCGCCGCGTGGATGAGCGCCGAGACCGGAGTCGGGCCGGCCATGGCGTCCGGCAGCCAGACGTAGAGCGGCAGCTGCGCGCTCTTGCCGCAGGCGCCGATGAAGAGCGCCAGGCAGGTGGCGGTGATGAGCCCGGCGGCCGCGTAGCGCTCCGGGTGCGCCGCGGCCGCGGCGAAGAGCTTCCCGAAGTCGGTCGTGCCGAAGAGCTTCAGGCAGGCCAGGATGCCCAGCACGAAGCCGAAGTCGCCGATGCGGTTCACCACGAACGCCTTCTTGCCGGCGTTGGCCGCCCAGTCCTTGGTGTAGTAGAAGCCGATCAAGAGGTAGGAGCAGAGGCCTACGCCCTCCCAGCCGACGAACAGCATCGGCAGGTTGGCCCCCAGCACCAGGAGCAGCATCGAGAACATGAAGAGGTTCAGGTAGGCGAAATAGCGCCCGTACCCGGGGTCGTGCCCCATGTAGCCGACCGAGTAGACGTGGATGAGCGTGCCGATGAAGGTGACGAAGAAGATCATCAGCGCGGTCAGCGGGTCGATCTGGAAGGCGAAGTCGACCGAGATGTTGTTGGTGCCGCCGAACCAGTCGGGGTTGGGGCCGAGCGGCATCCAGGTCCAGAGCGTGGAGACGATCGCCCCCTCCCCGTGCGTCTTGGTCCACCAGGCGATGATCGCCAGCAGCGAGAAGACGAACGAGAGGCCGCAGGAGATCGGCCCGATCAGCGAGTGGGCGCGGGCGAAGGGGATCTCGTGGTGCGCGTGCTCCTCGGCGGCGTGGCCATGCCCGTGAGCGTCGGCGGTGGCGTGCGCGGGGCTGTGGGTCAGGCCGTGCCCGTCCACCTCGGCCTTGTGGGGCTCGTGGCCGCCTCCGTGCGCTCCCAGCGGCGCGTCCTTGTCCCCCAGCTTGGAGTGGGAGATCAGGTAGAGGAGGCCGTTCAGCAGGAAGCCCAGCAGCGGGAAGACCGGGATCCAGGGGAGGATCGATTCGGCCTTCATGTCACCCCTTCAGCTCGGAGGCGTCGTCGAGGTTCACCGAACCCTTCAGCCGGTAGAGCGCGATGATGATCGCGAGCCCGATGGCCGCCTCGCCGGCCGCCACGGTGATCACGAAGATCGCGAAGAGCTGGCCGCCCAGGTCGCCCAGCTCGCGCGAGAAGGCCACCAGGTTGATGTTGACGGCGTTCAGGATCAGCTCGATCGACATCAGTACCGTCAGCAGGTTGCGGCGCACCATGACGCCGACGACGCCGATGGCGAAGAGGATGAACGAGAGCGCGACGTAGTCCGACGTCTCGACCATCAGTCGATCCTCTCCATCGTTCGCTTGCCGAGCACGACCGCGCCGATCATGGCCACCAGCAGGAAGATCGACGCCACCTCGAACGGGATCAGGTAGTCGCGGTAGAGGCTCCAGGAGACCGCCTGGCTGTTGCCCATCACCGTCGTCTCGCGCATCTCGCCTCTGACCTTCTCCTTGATCACCGTGGTGGTGAGCGCCGAGGCGTCGGCGGGCTCGCGCAGCTCCTCGCCGGTCTGGCGGCGCATGTCGCCGACGACCGCGCTGCCGATGATCGCGAAGAAGAGGACGCCGATGAGGAGCGCCCCGGCGGCGCGGGTGTGCAGGAACGGCTCCTGCGCCTGCCGCCGGATGTTCACCAGCATGATGGTGAAGAGGAAGAGCACCATGATGCCGCCGGTGTAGACCAGGACCTGCACCGCGAAGAGGAACTCGGCGTGGTTCAGGACGAAGATGCCGGCCACGGCGAGGAGGCAGACCAGCAGGGAGAGCGCCGAGTGGATCGGCTGCCGGAACGCCACGACGCCGACCGCGCCGACCACCGCCGCGGTGGCCAGGATCCAGAACAGGAAGGTCGCGCCCCCCAACTCAGTCCCCCTGCTCGACGATGGTGAACGGCTTCACCTTGTCGTCCCACTTGGTGAGCTTGTCGATGTCCAGGTAGAGGTCGTCGTTGCGCTCGTAGGTGCCCAGCTCGTAGGTCTTGGTGGTCAGCCAGATCGACTTCGGGTTCGTGGGGCAGGCCTCCTCACAGAGGCCGCAGAACATGCAGCGCTTCAGGTCGACGTCGAAGCGGTCCAGGACCTTCTCGTTCTTCTGGGTCTCCGGGCTCTTCTCGTTGTGCCAGTCGATGAAGATGATGTTGATCGGGCATTCGATCGCGCAGAGCGTGCACTTGATGCAGCGCTCCTCGTCGAGCCGGAACATGCCGCGGAAGCGGTCGCTCGGCTCCTTCATCTCCTCGGGGTACTGCTTGGTGTCGGCCGCGCGGCCTCCCATCCAGGCGGGCAGGAGGTGCTTCCCGGTGGTCTTCAACCCCGCGAAGATGTCGAGCAGCAGGACGTCGTCGAGGAAGCTCATAGGAGTACATCCTTACGCGCGGAGGGGGTTCGGGGGAACACGGCGGCCGGGTTCCCCCGAGGAGACATGGATTCCCTCACGCGGCCGCCTGCACGTGCCCCGTCGTCGTTTGTCCGGCCAGCAGCGCCGCGGCGCGCTTGTTACGCCGCCAGGCGTAGACCAGCGCCAGCAGGAAGACCGCCCACTCGATGCCGCCCAGGATCCGCAGGCCCTGCCAGCGCCAGAGCGCGGCCACCGCCACCAGCACCAGGTTGACCATGGCCATCGGGATCAGCGTCTTCCACCCCAGCGCCATGAGCTGGTCGAAGCGGAAGCGCGGGAAGGTGCCGCGGAACCAGATGTAGAGGAACATGAAGAAGCCGATCTTGGCCAGGAACCAGAAGATCGGCGGCAGGAGGTCGAGGAAGCCCAGAACGGCCACGTTCGGGAACGGCCGCAGCCAGCCGCCGAAGAAGAGCGTGGTGGCGATCGCCGAGACGGTCACCATGTTGGCGTACTCGCCCAGGAAGAAGAACGACCACTTCACGCCGGAGTACTCGGTGTGGAAGCCGGCCACCAGCTCGCTCTCGGCCTCGGGCAGGTCGAACGGCACGCGGTTCGTCTCGGCCACGCCGGAGAGGAAGTAGAGGAAGAAGGCCAGCAGGCCGGGCACGATGAACCACAGGTGCGCACGGCGCTGCGCCTCGATGATCTCCACCAGCGACAGCGAGCGCGACATCAGGACCACCGAGACGACCGCGAAGCCCATCGGCACCTCGTAGCTGATGAGCTGCGCGGCGGAGCGCAGGCCGCCCAGGAGCGCGTACTTCGAGTTCGACGCCCAGCCGCCCAGGATGATCCCGTAGATGCCGATCGAGGTGATCGCCAGGACGAAGAGGAGCCCGACGTTGAGGTCGGTGACGTAGAGAGGCGTCTCGATCCTGCCGATGAAGGGGAGCTTGAACCTGATCTCCGGGCCCCAGGGGATCACCGCGAAGACGGTGAGCGCGGGCACGACGACCAGCACCGGCGCCAGGAAGTGCACGATGCGCTCGGCCTTCGACGGGACGATGTCCTCCTTGGTCATCAGCTTCAGGGTGTCGGCCACCCACTGCAGGATCCCTTGCGGCCCCACCCGGTTCGGCCCCTTGCGGACCTGCATGAAGGCCAGCACCCGGCGCTCGATGAGCGTCAGCACGCCGGCCATCACCGCCATGATGTTGATGATGATGAAGGCCTTGGCCGCGGGGATCAGGACCCAGTCGCGCACGAACGGCGAGATTTCCATCAGCGGTCCACTTCTCCGAGGACGATGTCAATCGTTCCGATCACCGCCACCAGGTCGGAGACCAGGTGCCCCTTGGCCATCTCCGGCAGCGCCTGCAGGTTGATGAAGCTCGGCGGGCGCACATGCATGCGGTACGGCTTGTTGCCGCCGGTCGAGACCAGATAGAAGCCCAGCTCCCCCTTCGGCGACTCGACGCAGGCGTAGGCCTCGCCGGCCGGCGGCTTGATGACGCGCGGCACCTTCCCCTTGAACTCACCCGCCGGCGCCTTGTCGAGGATCTCCAGGCACTGGTTCACGATCCGGATGCTCTGGCGCATCTCGGCCATGCGCACCAGGTAGCGGTCGTAGGTGTCGGCGTTCTTCCCGACCGGGATGTCGAACTGCAGCTCGGGGTAGCACTCGTAGGGGATGGCCCGGCGGAGGTCCCAGGCCATGCCGGTGGCGCGCAGCGGCGGGCCGGTGACGCCCCACTCCACGCACTGCTCGGTGGTGAAGACCGCCACGCCCACGGTGCGCTTCTTCCAGATGCGGTTCTCGGTCAGCAGGTCCTCGTACTCGTCCACCCGCTTCAGGAACGGGCCGGCGAAGTCGTGCACCATCTGCAGGAAGCGCGGGGTGATGTCGACCGGCAGCCCGCCGATCCGCATGCAGTTCAGCGTCAGCCGCGCGCCGCAGTACTCCTCGAAGGCGTCCAGGACCTGCTCGCGCTCGCGGAAGGTGTAGAAGAACGGAGTCATCGCTCCGAGGTCGATGGCGGAGGTCGCCAGCCAGAGGAGGTGCGAGGAGATCCGCTGCAGCTCGTCGAGCAGCACCCGGATGACCTGCACCCGCTTGGGGATCTCGACCGCCAGCAGCTTCTCGACCACCAGGCAGAACGCGTGGTTGTTGGTGGCGGCCGCGACGTAGTCCATCCGGTCGGTGTGCGGGATCCCCATGACGTACGTCTCGGACTCGAAGAGCTTCTCGGTGCCGCGGTGCAGGTAGCCGATGTCGGGGCGGACCGAGACGATCTTCTCGCCGTCCACCTTCAGCACCAGGCGCAGCACGCCGTGCGTGGAAGGGTGCTGCGGCCCGAAGTTGAGCTCCATCTCGTGGAGCCCGAGGAGCGGCTCCCCTTCCAGGGTCGAGGTCCGCGCGGCAGTGCCGGAGTCGAGCGCGTGGTCCGCGCGAGCTCTCGTCGAGACGTCGTCGCTCACGAGACGGTCCTCCGGTTCGGGTCGTTGGGCGATGGGCCGCCCCCTTCGGGATAGCGGTCGGGATAGATCGCGGCTCCGGTGTCGATCCCCTCGATCGGGAAGTCCTTGCGCAGCGGATAGCCGTGGAAGCCGTCCCAGGTCAGGATGCGCCGCAGGTCGGGGTGCCCGGTGAAGCGGATGCCGAAGAGGTCGAAGACCTCGCGCTCCATCCAGTTCGCCGCCATCCAGACCCCGGTGACGCTGGGGCACTCCTCGCCGTCGTCCACCCTGGTCTTCAGCCGGATCCGCTCGTTGCCGCGCTTGAAGGAATGCAGGAGATAGACGACGTCGAAGCGCGGCGTCCGCTGCTTCCAGTCGACGGCGGTGAGGTCGACGAGGTAGGCGAAGCTCTCGGAGTCCTTCAGGTGGCGGCAGGCCTCGACGAGCTTGGCCGGCGCGACCTCGACGGTGGTCTCGCCGACGAACTCCTGCGCGGCCACGACCGCGCCGGGAACCGCGTTGGAGAGGTTGGCGACCAGCGGCTTGCCGGAGGCGTCGACCGGCGCGGGCCCCTTGGGCTTGGCCGGAGCTGCCGCAGCCTTCTTCTCCGGCGCCTTGTCCGGTGTCTTTTCTCCGGCCGGCGCGGGAGCCGGCGGCTTCTCTTCTTCTGCCATCGGACCTCCTACGAGGCCCGGCGCAGGACGCGCATCTTCTGGATCTTCTTCTGCAGCTCCATGAGCCCGTAGAGCAGCGCCTCGGGGCGCGGCGGGCAACCGGGCACGTAGACGTCCACCGGCACGACCCGGTCCACGCCCTGGGTCACCGCGTACGTGCGGTAGGGGCCGCCGCAGGTGGCGCAGGAGCCCATGGCGATGACCCACTTCGGCTCGGGCATCTGGTCGTAGAGGCGCTTGACGATCGGCGCCATCTTCTCGGTCACGGTGCCGGCCACGATCATCAGGTCGCTCTGGCGCGGCGAGCCGCGAAAGACCTCGGCCCCGAAGCGGGAGATGTCGTGGCGGCTGTCGACGACGGCCATCATCTCGATGGCGCAGCAGGCCAGGCCGAACTGCATCGGCCAGATCGCGCTCTTGCGGGCCCAGTTGATGACGTTGTCCAGCGTGGTGGTGAGGACGTTCTCCGGCAGCGAGTTCTCGATCAGGCCCACGAGAGTGCCCCCCGCCGCCAGGCATAGACGTAGCCGACCAGCAGGATCGCCAGGAAGATGAGCATCTCGATCAAGCCGAAGATCCGGAGCTTGTGGTACATGACCGCCCAGGGAAACAGGAAGATCGTCTCGACGTCGAACACAACGAACAGCACCGCGATCAGGTAGTAGCGCACCGAGAAGCGGTGGTCGTACGCGTCGGTGACCGCCGCCACGCCGCACTCGTAGGGGGAGAGCTTCGTCGCGTTCGGCTTGTAGGGCCTGATCAGCGACATCGCGCCGATCGCGGCGATCGGCAGAAGCGCCGCCATCAGCGCGAAGTACAGGAGCGGAAGGTAGTTCGCCATTCGGCTCACACTCTCCAGGGGGCCCTTATCTTCGAGGCTCGGGTCTAGAGGTCTCTCCCCGCGAACGGCGCGATTCTCTTTCCCCCCCGTGACTAAGTCAAACCAGGCAGCCGCATCAGCCCCGCGCCCGCCGACGTGCCGCGCTCGGCCACCAGCACGCGGATCTCTTCGCCCATCCCGCCGGGCGCGACCAGCTTGCCGATCGCGTTGCGCTCGGCCGCGGCGGCCGCGGTCTCGGGCCGCTCCGGGTCGGCCGGCCGCAGCTCGTCCCCGAGCCCGGCGGCCAGCAGCAGGCGCGCCTGGGAGACGAGTCCGCGGACCGTCAGCCCCTCGGCGAGCAGCGCCTCCTCGAGCTCGGTGAAGTCCACCCAGGCGGTGATGTCTCGGCTGCCGGGCTCGGCCAGCACGTCGCGAGTCACCCGCTGCCCCTGGAACGCCTCCAGGGTGCCGCGGTGGCGCACCGGACCATAGAGGGCGCGGGCCGGAGCGCCGTAGTCGAAGATCAGCAGCAGGCCCGCGCTCAGGCGGCGGGCCAGCGCCCGGGCCATCGCCGCCGCGCCGGGACGGATCTCGAGGCACTGCCCCGGCTCCAGCCCGGCGCCGCGGGCGGCGAGGACCGCCAGGAGCGCGGCTGCGTCCGGGCAAATCGCTTCCGTCCAGGCGAAGCCGTCCGGGCCCGCGGCCACCCTCCTTTCGACGAGCTCCCCCGATTCCGACATCCGCAGGGAGCGCACCGGGAGCGCATCGATCAGCTCGTAGGCGACGACCAGCCCGCGCACCGGCTCGAGCTCCTCCAGCGACCCCATCCAGCGAGCGGTGGGTACCCGCCTGGCGGCGACCGCCCGCCGCCGCGCGGAGGCCTCGACGCCGGCGAGCCTCAGCCAGGCAGGGTCCTCGAGCTCGCCGGCGGCGTACGCCAGGAGCTCTCCCTCACCGGCGCCGACGTCGGCCAGCGCCAGAGGCTCGCCGAGCTCCTCCCGCAGACGGGCGGCGACGCGCAGCAGGCTCCGCGCGAAGGCCGGATGCCACGAGGCTCCGGTGACGAAGTCGCCGCCGCGCCCCACGCGCCCTTCGCGCTCGTAATAACCGCCGTCAGGGTCGTAGAGGGCGGCGCGCTGGAAGTCGTCGAAGCGCAGCGGCCCACCCTCCGCGATGCGCGCCGCGAGCCGCTCCGCCAACGACACCGTGGCATTGTGGGACATACTCGGGGCGGCGGAGGTGAACGTGTCGTATCTGGTCATCCCCAGGGAGAGTGGGGCCGACGTCCACATCACGGCGGTCAGCCGGGAGGAGCTCTTCCGCGATGCGATCGCGGGGACGCTCGAGCTCGTCTACGGGCGCGCTCCGGAGACGCCGCCCAGCGACGGGCAGGTCCTGCCGCTTCAGGCCGCCGGCGACGACGACCGGGAGCTCCTCTCCGGCCTGCTGAAGAACTGCCTGGAGGAGGCCACCGCCGGCGAGCGTCTCCTGCCGCCGACCTGGCTCTCCTTCGACAGCGCGCGCGTCACCGCGAATCTGCGGCGCAGCACCGCCTCGTCCGAGCCGCGCCCGCTCGAGCTACGCGATGTCACCCAGGGTGCCGGCCCGTTCGAGGCGCAGCTCTCGTTCGCCGAGGCCTCCGGGCATTAGCCATTGTGCGGTGCCTACGGCACCGCAGAGATCGCCGGGTCCTGCATGCGGTACCTACGGCACCGCGGAGATCGCCTCCGCCAAGTCTTCGGCGACCCGCCAAGTCTTCGGCGACCCGCCAAGTCTTCGGCGACCCGCCAAAGTCTCCGGCGACCCAGTCTCAGGAGCCTATGGAGACGGCGCCGACGCTGGCGACGGCCGCTTCCTGGCGCGCCTTCTCCAGGTCGGCGTCCACCATGAGCTGGACCAGCTCCTCGAAGCCGACGCGCGGCTGCCAGCCCAGCTCGCGCCGCGCCTTGGAGGCGTCGCCCAGCAGCAGGTCCACCTCGGCCGGACGGAAGTAGCGCGGGTCGACTTGCACCAGCACCTCGCCGCTGCGCGGGTCGCGCCCGACCTCCTCGGCCTCCTGTCCCTCCCAGACCAGCGGGATGCCGGCCTTGGCGAAGGACCGCTCGCAGAACTCGCGCACCGTATGAGTCTCGCCGGTGGCGATGACGTAGTCGTCGGCCGCGGCGGCCTGCAGCATCATCCAGATCGCCTCGACGTAGTCGCCGGCGAAGCCCCAGTCGCGCCGCGCGTCCAGGTTGCCGAGGAACACCTTGTCCTGCAGGCCGTAGGCGATCCGGCCCACCGCGCGGGTGATCTTGCGGGTCACGAACGTCTCGCCGCGGCGTGGCGACTCGTGGTTGAAGAGAATCCCCGAGCAGGCGAAGAGGTCGTAGGCCTCCCGGTAGTTGACGGTGATGTAGTGCGCGTACACCTTGGCGGCGCCGTACGGGGAGCGCGGGTGGAAGGGCGTCGTCTCGCGCTGCGGAGTCTCGACGACCTTCCCGAACATCTCGGAGGAAGAGGCCTGGTAGAAGCGCGGCCGGATACCCACCTCGCGGATCGCCTCCAGCAGGCGCACCGCGCCGAGCGCGGTGACTTCGGCGGTGTACTCGGGCACGTCGAAGGAGACCTTCACGTGGCTCTGGGCGCCCAGGTTGTAGATCTCCTCGGGCTGCACCAGACGCAGGATGCGGTTCAGCGACGAGGCATCGTTCAGGTCGGCGTAGTGGAGCGTGAGCCGCAGCCCCGACTCGTGCGGGTCCTGGTAGATGTGCTCGATGCGGGCGGTGTTGAAGGAGGACGAGCGACGGATCAGCCCGTGCACGTCGTAGCCCTTCCCCAGCAGCAGCTCCGCCAGGTAGCTGCCGTCCTGGCCGGTGATTCCGGTGATGAGCGCGCGACGTCTCGACAACAGTCCCTCCGAGCTCGTCGCGGATCTTACAGGTCCGGAAATAGAATGCCCGCGCGGACGGCCGCAGGAGGTGAGGGTGGCGGAACCCAATCTGGAAGGGATGCTGACCGACTTCCCTCTGGCGGACGTGCTGACCTTCCTCAACATGGGGCAGAAGACCGGGGTGCTGAACGTCGCGCGGGCCGACCACGCCGCGAGGATCTACATGGAAGACGGCGAGGTCGTCCACGTGACCTCCACCAACCCGCGGCTGCGCCTCACCCGTTTCCTGGCGGCCCGAGGGCTCCTGACCGAGGACACCGCCGCCGCCGTGGAGCGCCGCGCCCTCAAGGAGAGCCGTCCCCCGCGCGAGCTGGTCGCGGAGACCGGCCAGGCCGAACCCGCCGAGGTGGAGGACCTCGAGAAGATCCTCTCCGGAGAGATCGTCTTCGATGCCATGCGCTGGCGGGATGGCCGCTTCCGCTTCGAGGCGGGTCACCGGCCCGAGCCGGGCGCCACGCTCCTGTCGATCCGGGTGCAGAACCTCATCCTCGAGGGGGTCCGGCGCCTCGACGAGGCCTCCCGCCTGGAGGAAGAGCAGATCGACCTCAACCTGGTGGTCACGCTGGTCGCGGCCTCGGGCCCACTGGAGAGCGAGGTCGTCCTGACGCCGCGGGAGTGGGGCGTCATCTCGCTCATCAACGGCAAACGGACGCTCGACGAGATCTTCGCGCTCGCGCCATCCGATTCCGAATCGGAGACCTGGCTGGTCCTGCAGAGGCTCCAGGCTGCGCGCCTCATCCGGATGCACCCCAAGCTGCCGGAGGAGAGCGGCCTGGCCGGCACGACTCTGCTCAGCGACACCTACTGGCGGACCGCGGAGATGGCGCTCCTGGGGGGTGAGATCGCCGCGCCCCCGCCGGTGCCCGAATCGCAGCCCGATCCCTTCGGCACGCGGCCGAACATCCAGGTCCCGGAAGACACCCACCTCCTCACCGGCGAGGAGGTCAGCACCTCACGCAACGTCTTCGGAGACCGGCTGCCCGCGCGCCTGGTGGGCACCGACAACACGCTGGTCTTCGACCTGATCCGCCCGATCCAGACGGTCGGGAGGGCGGACTCGAACGACATCGTGCTGGCGCACAACTCGGTTTCCAAGCAGCACGCCACGATCATGCAGGAGATGGGGCGCTGGCGGCTGATGGACCTCAAGTCCACCAACGGCACCATCGTGAACGACCTCAAGGTCGCCGAGTACTACCTGATGCCGGGCGACGAGGTGCGGTTCGGCGCCTTCACGTTCCTGTTCGACGCGGTCTCCACCGCCGCCAGCGCCGCCCAGCCCTGAACCGCCGTCAGCGGGACTCCGGCAGCGCGGCGGGAGGCCGGACCCGCAGCATCACGAAGAAACCGTCAGAGGCCACGTACTCGGGCTCGTAGAGGAAACCGGGTCGGGCGCGCTTCAGCTCTTCCACCGACGCGGCTACGCGCTCCGCCGGCCCCACGTAGCCGACCGGCGCCAGGTAGACGAGGCTGGCGATGCGGTCGAAGCCTCGGCTCAGCGCGAGGTCGAGGAGCCTGCCGCCGCGGTTGGCCGCCGCCGCCTCGGCGTCCAGCGACAGGCCGGTGCCGGAGAGGCATGGGAAACCGGTCGCGAAGGCGACGATGCCGTCGTCCCTCTCCAGCACGCTCGGAGGCGCGCCCCGGTAACGTTCCCGGAGCTGCGGGGCCTCCTCCCAGAAGAAGCGCGCGTAGCCGGCGTGATGGTCGAGGCGCCGGTGCCAGAGCGCGAACACCGCCAGGCTCCCCAGACAAACGGCGCCCAGGAAGAGGCGGCGTGCGGTGCTCGGGGTCGTCCAGGCCTTGCGCGGCAAGACGGCGAGGGAGACGAACGTGACGGAGACCGGCACGTACCAGTGCCCCATCGCGAACGGCTCGACGTAGAGCGCGTCATAAGCGGCCAGCGCCAGCACGCCGAGGGCCGAGACGCCCAGGAAGCTCTCCCAGGCGTCGAGCGCGCCCTTGCGGCGCCACCGGCGGAGGCCCAGAGCGGCGAGCACGGCCGCGGCCGTCGCCGCGGGGAGCGCCACCTGCGCCGCCCTGTAGAAGCGGCTGGGGGCGAGGTCGTCGGCGGGAGGGCCCGCCAGGACCTTTCGCAGGTTGTCGAGGTTCGACCGCGTCGGCTTCGGGAAGCTGCTCTTGGCGACGCCGCTGACGGGAAGCGCCGTCCCCGCATAGCCGAGGTTCACCAGCATGTAGGCTCCCAGCACGGCCGCCAGCCCGGCGGGAGGAGCGACCAGCCGCGTCCACCGCCGGGTGCCGCGGTAGTCCTGCCAGGCGACGGCCGCCACGAAGGGAGCCGCCAGGAGGACGTGGTCGAGGCGTGCCAGGGAGAGCGCCGCGGCGGCTGCCGTGACCGCCCAGGCGCGCCAGGCCGCCCCATGCGACACGAAGGCCCAGGCGAGCGCACCGAACGAGAGGAGCGCCAGGCCGCTCTCCATGCCGTTCACGTAGCTCCAGGTGGTGCCGTAGAGCGGGAAGCGCCCCTGCGACGGGATCGCGAGCCGGTGCACGTCGACCGCCCAGACCCAGTAAGGGAGGGCGAGCAGGGCGTAGGCTCCGACCGGCAGTAGCACGAACCATGCGCTCAGCGTGCCGGTCGCCCGGCGCACCGCGGCTCCCAGCAACCAGACCGCGACGCAGACGAGAGCCAGGTTCACCGCCAGGACGACCTCGAGATACGCCCCCCGGTCTCCGCCGAACAGCCGGTTGATCGCGCAGAGAGCCGAGACCGTCGCCTGCCAGGCCGGATGGAAGCCGTTCGTCGGGTGCGTGCCGTCGTAGCTGACACTCCCCTTCTCGGCGACGTTCCAGGCGACCGTGTGGTAGTAGAAGGAATCGGTCGCGAAGTATCGGAAGGCGGTATCCCACCCGCTGAACGCCCGATCCAGGATCACCGGCGCGGCCACCAGGGCCACGGCCAGCGCCAGCACGACGGCGTGCGGGCCGGCCCGAAAAGCGAAACGCCCAGGCTTTTGACCTGGGCGTTTCATATTTCCCGGCAGCGTCCTACTCTCCCACACAGTTTCCCGTGCAGTACCATCGGCTCCGAGGGGCTTAACGGCCGTGTTCGGAATGGGAACGGGTGGGGCCCCCTCGATATGACCACCGAAAACTCGATGATTCTTCTAGCCATTACAGGTTGCAGAACCGAGTCTCTCTTGCGTGCGTGCGATTCCAGTGAAATTCGCGCCTCAAATATTTTATGGCCAAGCCTCACGGACGATTAGTACTGGTCAGCTTCGTGCTTTGACACTTCCACACCCAGCCTATCAACGTGGTCATCTCCCACGGTCCTACAGGGGGCTTACGCCCCAGGGAGACCTAATCTCGAGGGCGGCTTCGCGCTTATATGCCTTCAGCGCTTATCCTACCGAACTCCGCTACCCGGCGCTGCCGCGGGCGCGACAACCGGTGAACAGGAGGTTCGTCCAACCCGGTCCTCTCGTACTAAGGTCGGGGCCTCTCAAGTCTCCTGCGCCCACACGAGATAGGGACCGAACTGTCTCACGACGTTCTGAACCCAGCTCACGTACCGCTTTAACCGGCGAACAGCCGGACCCTTGGGACCTGCTTCAGCCCCAGGATGCGAT
>Ga0068859_100000128_pt1 | contig 72119 bp, 50 predicted proteins | sample KBSSwiS22_FD_66585 | JGI IMG/M metagenome (GOLD analysis project Ga0068859, IMG submission 66585) | Switchgrass rhizosphere microbial communities from Kellogg Biological Station, Michigan, USA - KBS Switchgrass S2-2 | ecosystem: Host-associated > Plants > Roots > Rhizosphere > Soil ...
GACAGATACGAAATAGAGGTTCGGACAACGGAAAAGGCGATGTTCAGATTATCCAGGAATACAAGAGTTGGGGCTTAACCATGTCCCATCGAAGTGGGACTTAACAAGGGTCGAGCGAGCCTTAGTGGCAGCCCATTGTGGAGTCGAATGATCTCTGAATACTCGGCAACTCGCCAGCGACAATGCCGGAACGACTTGAACCACGTGTGATTGAGTAATGCTTCCTTTGCTTTTAGGTAGTTTGCCTTGTTCCTTGCGGCTATTTCAGTTTTGTTTAAGCTTTCATTTTCACCGTTAGTTACTACTTTTGGGGCTTGGCGTCGAGAAAGTCGTTCACCATCGGGACGATCGTTGTCATGCGGTTCATCAGCGTAACGTGTGTTGTGTCCGGCAAAATTGCCAATCTCGACGCCGAGCGCGGCTGCATGTCGCCATGGATCTCGCCGCCCTTCAGGCGGTACATTTCCGCGATGTGCTCGAGCCGCACGCCGTCGGCGTCGCCGTGGATGAAGAACATCGGCGCTTTGGTAGCCTTTAGTTTATCGGCGCCAAAGTCGTATGGTCGCAAAGCCGTCGCTTTGATGTGATTGACAAAATCCGGAAATTTGTCAGGCGTCGGGCTTAGCCTCTTATATTCGGCTTCCATCGGAGTGCCTTTGAGGACTTCCCACGTGAATGTCGGCCAAAAGTCGTTCGCTTCCTTGACCCATCCGTCGCGTCGGAAGGAGGCTGAAATGCTGACAACCTTTCGCACTTTTTCCGGATGACGGATCGCACACTGCATCGCGACGCCGCCGCCCAGGCTGTAGCCGATGATGTCCGCGCGTTCGATCTTGAGATAATCGAGCAGCCCTGCTACATCGTCGGCGAGGTTTTCGTAAGTAAGATCCCGATTGATGTCGGCTGTACGCCCATGACCCTGCATTTCGACCGCAATCACTTTTCGCGTTTTGGAAAGTTCGCTGATCCACACGCGCCAGTCGTCTGTAATTGCCATGAACGCGCCGTGGAGCAGCACCACAGGTTCGCCGCTCCCCTGGATCTCGTAATACATTTTCAGTCCATTAACCGGCGCATAGCCCGTCGTCGGCTTTTGCTGGCCCGATACGACACCCGAAAGGAGCACCGTCAGGAGCATCGTCAGGACAAAAGCTGTTGTCTTCATGTTTGGTTTCCAATTCATAATTTTTCTCGTGCGGCGAACACGCCTACGTTCTCGACTCTGATAATTTCGCCAGCAGATCTTCCAGGTTGTCGAGTTGCGCCATAGTTCCTTCCTTAAAGCCCATTTCGACCATCTTCTCCAGGCGTTCGAGGGAGTCGTTGTAAATAGAAATACTGACCTTTGTGGTTCCGTCCTGCTCGCTGAAAGTCAGGTCCCAATCAGAACCCGGCAGCTCAGGATTCTCATCCTCGTCTGCAAAAGCATTAAAGAACTTGAAGTTGGTTTTTGGACTGATGGAAGTATATTTCTGAAGTGCCCAACGCTCCTGGCCATCCGGGCTTACCATTGCATAAAACCTTCGTCCACCCACTCTAAAGTCCATAACCTTTGTTCTTGATGCGAACGGCTTTGGCGCCCACCACTGGTCAAGAAGGTCCGGTTTGGTATATGCGTCCCAAACCAATGAAAGCTCGAACGCAAATTCTTTAGTTATGGAGACCGTCTTCGTCTGTTTGTCGACAACAAAATCCATTTTCATGTTATTTGTCCTTTTCCTTTTTTTTAATTGTTGCCAGGAGATCGTCGAGCTGGTTAAGCCGGGTTTCCCAGATCTTTCTGTATTGCTCTAACCATTCGTCGATCTCTTTCATTTTTTCGATCTCCAGCGAATAGTAAATTTCTCGTCCCTTTTGTTCCTGTGTTACAAGCTCGCATTCCGTCAGTATCCGCAGATGCTTGGAAACGGCCTGTCTCGAAGTATTAAAATGCTCGGCAAGTGCATTGGGCGTCATTGCCTGCAGAGCAATAAGAGCTATTATTGCTCTTCTTGTCGGGTCGGCGATGGCTTGAAAGATATCTCTTCTCATGATCTGAATTAGCAGTATGCAACGAAACGGTTGCGGATTACAAGTGCAACCGAACGGTTTCAAGAAAAAACTAAAAAAGCGAGTTGTGGAAAACGGATTTTGTAGGGCGCCGTCCCCATTTTATGCTCCAGGGGAGGTCGAACATTTTCGGCTGATTCAGAGGCGGGCTTGCAGGCAAATGAGTACAACGAATCGTCACGATTGCGATTAACACCGGAATGAGACAAGGCGAGATCTTTGATCTCACTTGGTTTGACGTGGACTAGTTGCGAGGCTTGCTCCACGTTCGTGTCTCAAAGAACGGGAAAGATCGTTTCGTTCCGATCAATCAGAGAGTTCGCGCAATGTTGGAACGACTACCGCGGACAAGCGAGTATGTATTTCCGAGTGCCGGAATCAGAAATTTTCGCTTTCACGACCTGCGTCACACCGCGGCCACTCGCATGGCCGATGGCGGTGCCGATGCATTCGCGTTGGCTGAAATCTTCGGATGGTCAGATGTTCGAATGGCTTTGCGCTACACGCACGCAACCGACGAGGCAAAGCGCCGAGCAGTTGAAATCTGGTCAAACCGATTGGACCAAGTGACGAATCGGTGACAACTGAAAAGGCAGGGGTCGACGGCCTGCCGTAAGTCATTGATTCTATTGGGGGAGCAGAGGGGGGTCGAACCCCTGACCTCCGCATTGCGAATTAGACGCCCGGCGAAAACGTAAGTGCTTGCCTTTTCCACAGTTGCAGCCACCAAAGAAAATAAGGGGTTTTTACCTTCTTTCCTATTCCGTACCATCGCGTACACGTCTGTGCTGTTATTTTTGGCCACATATTGGCCAGTTGGAATCCTAAATTGTTAGGAGTAGACTACTAGTGGCTCTAACAAAGGTTCATTAGTCTTGATTCAAGTTTAGCCACCGAAACCAGCGAGTGTCGCCCCAAAAACCAAAGGCCAAAGGGGAAAGGGCGATTACGAGAATGTTTTTGCCGGATACAATGCTGGCAATTCGAGCCGCGCCTCAGAATGAACTTTTTTTCATAAAAGAGGTAAACTTCACCTTTTTAGTGGGCAATCCAAGATGCGATTTCGGGACTTTGGTTCGTCTATTTCACTAGATCTCGACGACTGTTTAAATCTATCTGTTAGAGCGAGGCGTATAAAGGAGCGAACGCACCATCCTTCTGACCTGACTCAATAGAGAACTAGGTTAGACCCGGGCCGTGGGCGCGACTGTTTGCGGTTCTTGCTGAATAACGAGAAGATTGAGGGAAGGTCTTCAGTAGATACTGTCATTCGAGAAGCAAATCAAAGCATTCGGAATGAAGTAGTGAGAAACTGCAATCGTCGACTTAACACAATATAGTTCCAATCTTTAATGAGATAATCGTCGACAATCGTGCTCACAGAGCGAGAGGACTCATTACATAATAGGGGCTAAGATGATGGCGGGATGTGTTGCTACGAAGATACCTAGATAACCGCAAGGCGCGTAAATACTGGCTGCATCGTTTGGTAAGAGCAGGTAGCACCGCGATCACTAAACTTAAATCCGTTGTCTGAAGAACTTTATGGTTCAACTCCCGCCATCGACACGAAACTTCGATCCTCAACTTAGGGAAGCCTGGCTAGTGTAGCGACTCTTTACAGATGCTGTCCTGTCTAAAGTGTTCCGCACAGATCCCCGAGACTGTTGAGAAGTGTGTGACATGTGGATTCTACGCTGGTCCACCAAACGTCAGGGCAGCGACTGTGGATGAAGAGGTGCGGGCATTAGAGGACCGTTACCAAACTGCCCGCACCGCTGCCCTCCGTAGGGGTCGTCTCGCGTTCTTCGAGAAATTTCAAGATTCACTTCAAGAAAGTTCGGCCGTGATCAATGCAAATGCCCGCGCTCTTTACTCTTTTGTCACAGACGAAAAGAGCTTGTATGCGAACTATGAGCACGGGGTGGATGGATGCCTACGAAAGCCGGCTACTTTCCGTCAAGACGCTGAACGGCGCGGTATCGGGAGTACTTTGTTCGGCACTTATGCCAGTGAGATAATCTACGCTGCGCTCTCCCTTACCGGTTTCGGGCTTCACTCATATGGTGCTTACGCTATGAAGCTAAAGGAGGTTGCCATCAAGGAGCGAGCCACCCTCTTGGAAACCAATAGTTTCAAGTTTGTCCGAGAGCATCGACTGACGCCTGGTGGCAGTTCGCCCCCTGGCTATCGGGCTCCTTGGAAGGAAAGAGGAAGGCTTGCTGTGGTGAAATTAACTCCTTATATCACGAGCTCGATAGCCGACGATGATATTTCACAGTTGTTATTGTCGAGCTCTGGGGACCGCGCATCAGACGAATACATCGAAGTACATATCTACGGTACATTCGATCTCAACGCCATCGAGTCGGTAACGGGGAATTCCAACGCTGGTTCCAGGAATGACCGAGACCTCCTACGGATGACGAAACAACATCTCAAGAAAGTCGGAATACCTTGGATTGAGAATGATTGAGCAGGCTTTCATTTCCGGGCAGCTTGGCAAAGCGATCTTCGCGGATGGCGGGCGCTACTTTTTGCTGGATACTGAAGGCGATGATCCGTCGGAATGCACGCCGATGGATTTTTCTAACTTCTTCACATTTGGGTCTGACGTCCGTAGGTTCGCAGCGAGAGATGTGAGCGATCTAATTTCGTTGCGAGAAGAACTTTTAAGTCGAAGTGTGGCTCATCACACGCTGCGAATGGTGATCAGTGGTTTGGATAAGGATCTAGATCGGGAAACGCGGTCGATGATGATTCAACAAGCTGACGCTAAACTAGGGGATCGGGAGGTGAATCGATTTGTTGAAGCGAGGATGCTAGGGCGACCGTTACCTGAAGGAACTGACATCAGTATGGCACTTGAGCTTGCTAGGGCTTTGGATGCTACCATCGTTGGCACGCTCTATCAGACTATGATTGATGCTGCATACGCGATCAAGCTGGTAAATGAAACTTGGAACGCAACCGCGCTGGAATATTTTTCGTCACCCGAAGAGCAAGTTGAGGCGACGCGCGAATTGGTTGATCTGGAAATGTTCTCCGGTGTTGCAATCCGGATAAGGGAAGGAGATCGGAAGGCGTTAATTGCGCTTGTACCGATCTACTCTAGTACTGCGAGTCTCAAAGGAGCTTCGAAGCCGATCTCTCAGGTGCTGAGTGATTTTACAAATAGGCTTTTGGAAAAAGTTGATGCAGCGTCGGCAGAAAAGACAGTACTGGACCGGATCCTGGATCGCGAGCAGGACCTTAAGCAAAAGCAGGTGTTGCACAAGCGCCGATCCGAATTCGGAAATCGCCATGATAGCGGCCGATCAAGAGTCTCCAAGGCAGATGAGGTGAAGCCACGAATTTTGACTGTGCCCTTTTTTGGTTGGACAAAATCTATGGCTTCCGTCCGAGCCGAACTAGAAACGGAAAATTTGGGCCGCAAGAATACGGCAATTGAGCTCGTCACCTACGGCATCATAGGACCTGCTCGCGTTTACTGGAACCTGAATTCAGCGGAACTTTATGAAGAAGTCGCTCGCCGCAACGAAGGCGTGCTTTCGAATCACGGAGCTTTGATCGTTGATACTGGCGAACACACCGGGCGCGCCGCTAAAGATAAGGCTATTGTTCGTGAAGCGGGTAGTGAAGACTACGTCTTCTGGGGCGATGTGAACAAAGACTTTCCTCAAGACAAGTTCAACGCACTAAAGGAGCGCATGATGGCCCATGCAACGGGCCGCGATCTATTTGTGCAAGACACCTTCGTCGGCTCCGATTCAAAGTATCGATTGCCGATTAGGGTGATCAATGAGCTCGCTTGGCATGCGTTGTTTGCGCACACCATGTTTATTAGCAACTCTGAGAATTTCAAGCAACACCAACCAGAATTCACCATCATCAATTTCCCGAGTTTTCAGGCCGATCCCGAGCGCGATGGCACTCGCTCGCCAACGTTCATCCTGATCGATTTTAGTCAGCGGCTCGTGCTAATCGGCGGAACCTCCTATGCGGGTGAGATCAAGAAGAGCGTGTTCACTTTGATGAACTACCTGCTTCCCTTTAAAGGCGTGATGGGTATGCACTGCTCAGCAAATGTTGGTGCGGATGGCGACGTCGCTGTCTTCTTTGGCCTGTCAGGGACTGGAAAGACTACCCTGTCAGCCGATCCCGAGCGCCGGTTAATTGGAGACGATGAACACGGATGGTCTGACGAAGGAGTCTTTAACTTCGAAGGTGGCTGTTATGCGAAAGTGATCAGGCTGTCGGCGGAAGCTGAGCCGGACATTTATCGCACCACGAAGATGTTCGGCACGATTCTCCATAACGTAATCTATGACCCGACCACACGCGTTATCGATCTAGACGACGCACGTAAGACTGAAAACACACGAGCTTCTTTTCCGCTAACCAGCATTGACAACATCGTTCCCGAAGGACGAGCTGGCAATCCACGCAACATCATCATGTTAACGGCAGACGCATTTGGAGTTTTGCCGCCAGTTTCGAGGCTAAGTCCGGAGCAGGCGATGTATCACTTCTTGTCGGGGTACACCGCGAAAGCCGCCGGCACAGAACGCGGAATCAAAGAGCTTCAAGCGACGTTCTCAACCTGTTTTGGTGCGCCATTCTTGCCTCTGCATCCAGGCGTCTACGCTGATCTCCTTGGAAAGAAAATGTGGCAGCACAATGCCGCTGGCTGGCTGGTTAATACAGGATGGAGCGGTGGTCCTTATGGTATTGGCCAACGAATCAAGATCGCGTATACGCGAGCTATGATCCGCGCGATCTTGAATGGTGAATTTGCCTCGATTGAAACAACGTCAGATCCGATCTTTGGAGTTAGCATTCCCGTCTCGTGTACCGGCGTTCCTTCTGAGATTTTACAACCACGAAACACATGGGCTGACAAGGAAGCGTACGATCGTCAAGCTGCAGATCTTGTTCGAAGGTTTAAGGAGAATTTTAAGAAGTATGAGGCAGGGGTATCCGATGGGGTGTTGGCAGCTGCGCCTAAGATTTAACCTCGTACTAGGACCGCCGGTGTCCCCCAACCTGCCACTTTGAACTCCGAGGTTCTTGTTGATAAGCGGGCAGTCGAGGACGCCAGGAAACCACATTATCAAATGGTCCTGTTTTTAGGAGGAGGTCAGCGCTTAACGTATCTTAGAGCCATTGCTGAAATGGCGGATCAGTCCTTCAGCCGCCTAAAATCAGGTGACTTTCGAGACATTTACAAATGGGCAGAGAATGAAGCCATCCTAAAGATACTTCCAAGAGCTCGATACCTCCAGGCACAGTTGACCAAACTTGATCGTTCTTTGCTTGAACGAGCGGGTGTACAATTCTGGCAGGAAGCAATACCTGCGATTGGCAAGGCGGTGATCAATTCAGGCAAAGATGCCGCAATTCGTACAGTCGCGGAAGAAGTCATTCGTCTTCTCGCGGGTACTCTGGCGAAGCGGATCGAGGAACGTCGAATTCCAGGGGCTGCTTATGCTTTCAGACTTTCCGCTGAATTGAGTAAACGGTGACCGGCTCCAGCATCTTAAGTGGACGCCGCCAACAAATCGTTGGATGCGAGCCGGCGATGCGTGTTTCTCGCTTTTGTAGATCAAAGTTGGCGCTACCGCGCGACCCGCGTCAACTCAGATGTTGGACCGGGATTGCCTCATTGATGAAAAACCACACTATGTGAGTCGCGCATAAATCAATTTGATCAGGTCCGAGAGTCTCGCTTGCATTCGTAAGCTCTCACACAAGATGTTGGCTTTGCAGATTCAACATAGAGGCTAGAAATTCATGTATCACATTGACAGCAAGGGCGGACCAAGTCCCGCCTTTAAAAGAAATGATTTGTTATTGAAACTGACAGTCATTTTTTTCGTTTTGGGACTTCTGTCGTTATGGGTATTCATAACGCTTGCTTGGACGTTTATTAGCGTATTTTTTGAAGGAGAACTTAGGGAATTTGTTTTTAGAGTTTTTACTGCAGAAGCGGGTACGCTCGCCGCGTTTCTAGTAGCTTTCGTGTCAATTCTTTCATCAATAGGAACCTTCATTGGGTTTATTTCAACAACAGTTATAACGTGGAGAAAAGAGGTTCGGGACTCACGTGCGCATCAGTTAGATAAAAGGCTAAAAGAAATGCAGATTATGAAAATGACCGACGAAACTAGACCGAGTATTCAGGAATAACGGGGTACAGAATCACCACCTCAGTTGATTGTAAGTCTCGCCTTCATAAACTTTTCAGCCACCTCAGCCCAGCGAAGAACCCAGTGGTTTCTAAGCTAATTCGTTCTAAGGAACGGACGCAATACGAAAGCAAACATTCACTGCAAAAAGTTGTAAGTCTCCCGCAAGTACAGCCATGAGTTTACTAAAGATTTCCGGTTTTTGAGCTCCTCCCAATTTGCGTCCAACCCTCAGATAGGGAAATTGGTCCATTGAAACACGCGTTAGTCTGCGCTGGCATCTGCTTTGCAAATACGGCAGAAGATATTTTTAGTCTAAGTAGAGCTCAAAATGAACAGAAGAAGATAGTGGCTTTTTGTCCGCTAAAAAGCTGTTCGTATTCACGAAGGAACCTTAAGAGGGCAACGAAAGGATGTTGTAAGTTACACACACGGTTATCAATTTACATACAACTACCGTTTGAAAGCTTAGCTATTAAGACGTTGAAATTACCGCAGGTTGGTCCATGCGATCGAAGATAATCTATTACTCAACATGATCACCAAGTTCAAATTGATCACCTTACGAAGTCAGGCACATTACACTATCGCGACAAGATGAAATGCAATTAGGCCAAGAAAATTCAAACCGTCTTAGCGCGGCTGTAGTACCGCGGCTCAGTGATCAAACAGGACGTCGTGGAAGACCCCGCGAAAACGCAGATACTCGCTCGTCGCAGTTGGACCGTCGGATCCCTGGTGAGTCTCCCTTGATGCGTAGCCTAAAAGCATCCATTCTGAGAGCCGTCGATTGCAATTCGACCGTTTTAATCATCGGTGAGTCAGGCACAGGAAAAGAATTGATTGCACGCTCGATTCATGACTTCGGTCAACGACAACGAGAACCTTTCCTGGCGATTAATTGCGGAGCTCTTACCGAATCATTACTCGAGTCGGAACTCTTCGGCTACGTCAAGGGTGCTTTCACCGGCGCGACTAGTTACAAGAAAGGGATGTTTGAGTCAGCGGTTAAGGGAACCATCTTTTTGGATGAGTTTGGAGAAATGTCATCATCGATGCAGGTCCGCTTATTACGCGTGCTGCAGGAACACAAAGTTAGGCCTGTAGGTTCGCAAGAGTCGGACGAGATTAACTTCAATGCACGAGTGGTGGCGGCGACCAATCGCGATCTCAAGCGAGAGGTTGCAGAAGGAAGGTTTCGTCAAGATCTGTATTACCGCGTTAACGTATTCTCGATTCGGTCTCCTGCCTTACGCGATCGCTTAGACGACTTAACGCTTCTCATTGATGTCCTACTAAACAGGCTCGTCGATAGTACCAAGCTTGTCCGACCACTTAGCTTCGATTCAGAAGCGCTCGTCCTATTGCAGAATTACTCATGGCCCGGAAACGTCAGAGAGCTGGAAAACGTGATCGAGCGATTGGCTATCAATCCTCCAGGTGCTGGTCTCGTGTCCGGCGCGGATATCAGCTTTGCTCTTGAATTGAACGGCTCAGGTGAGCCTGACGAACCTCGCGAGATTATTCTCTCGAAAGGACTGAATTGTTTGAGAAATAGCCGAGTCACCACCCTGCGACTTCTGCACAAACGTCAGGAGCTTGACTTGTATCTCACAGAACTTGCGCAAGTCGGTGGAAATTTAACAAAGGCAGCACGACGCCTCGGTATTAACCGATCAACTCTCCACATGCGCATAAAAAGATTAGAAATGAAACTGCTAACGCAAGCGGAGTAGAAAATGACTACCAACTTGACCGCTTTAGAACTCCATGGTCGACCACCGCTGCTGAACGTTTCTGAACTGGCGGCGTTCTTAAACGTCAAACCTCGGACGATCTACGAGATGGTTGCGCAGAACCGTATCCCATATCGCAAGCCGCCAGGTTCAAACATTTTGCGCTTTGATCTTGATGAGATCATCGCTTGGACCAAGGCCAGAAATAACAAATGACGACAGATCTTGAAGGTGCTACTATGCCGCCATTCTCTTTGGTGGCTGCAACCTCAAGGAGAACTAATGTCGATCTTTAAAGTTAAGAACAAGAATGGAACGATCAGCTACGGGTACTACTTCCGAGATCGTGTAACAAAACAGCGGTATCGGAAAATTGTCCCGTTAGCTCGCACCAAGTGGGACGCAGAACAAGCAGAAATCAAAGCCAAGCAGGAGATTTTTGATAAGCGACACGGGCTGGAAGAGAAAGGAAAGGATCTCCTTTCGAGTTTTCTCGACGATGTTTACTTGCCCTGGTCTAAAGCAAACAAGAAGTCCTGGCGAGATGATGCCTACATGCTTCCTATGTTGAAAGAATACTTCGAAGGAAAAGCCTTGCGAGAGATTTCGGCTCAGTCAGTAGAAAAGTTCAAGAACGATCGCATGAATACACCAACCAAGAAGGGAACAGCACGGCAACCAGCCACGGTTAACCGCAGCTGACTCTACTCAGTTCGGCGTATTCACTGGCAGTCAAGTATGAGAAGGCTGAATCAAACCCTTGCAGCAAGGTGGACCTCTTCACACTTGATAATCTCCGCTATCGGTACTTACTACCGGAAGAGGAGCCTAGACTCATGGCACACCTCAGTGGGCCACGCGCTCACTTACAGCCTGCTGTGATTGTTGCACTCGGCACAGGCATGCGTATGGGCGAACAGTTGCGAATGAAACGCCATCAAGTGGATTTCCTTCGCAACATCGTTACAGTGCGTGAACCAAGAACGGACGACCACGTGATATCCCTATGAACGATGACGTCAGAGAAGCTCTGGCTGAATTGTGCAGGGATAAAGCGCCGAATGATTTTGTCTTTAAGAGTCCCAAAACCAAATCCTGTTTGCGGGAAACGAAACGAGGTTTTCGCACAGCCTGCCGACTGGCTGGTATTGAAGGGTTGATTTGGAAAGATCTAAGAGCGACGTTTGGAACTCGTTTGGCCGAAGCCGGATGCGATGCCTTCACGATCGCTCAGCTTCTCGGACACTCAGATGTTCGGGTTACGATGCGTTACGTGAGGGCGATTGAGGACACCAAACGAGTGGCCGTTGAAGCGATCAAGCTCAGCGCCAGAAAAAGTGTCCAGGTATTGGCCAGTTGGCAAAAACAGCCGCCCGTGCCGGCGGCTGTAAATGATTGAAAACAAATGGTGGAGCAGAGGGGGATCGAACCCCTGACCTCCGCATTGCGAACGCGTTTTAGTTGGTTCCACTGATTACGACACGTTCCTATGCATTAACCTAAATTCAACAAAGCAGCCGTCCGAAGGATCATTCGCAGTCGATAGATTCCTACTCTTTCTCATCTATTGCCCTATGGTCGCGTCAATCTGACGCCAAAATCAAAATGCCTCTTTTATGATTCAGCCATCACACACAACGGATTTTAAGTCTGGTGATCGCGGTGCTACCTGATCTTACGAAACGATACAAGCCAGTATTTACGCGCCTAGTGGTCGTCAAGGTATCGCTTCGGCTGGCTTTATATCAACACGTACCGCCACCATCTTAGCCCCAGCTTCAAGTTATAACGTGCCTTTTCTTCCTTTGAGCAACACCATTTCCCCATAGTACTTGAACTCTTGATTTCTTTCTCTGGACGTACCTCTTCGTTCGACCTTCGCAACTTTCCGCTCGTGGTTTTGCTCGGATTCCAATTATAGAAAGCGTGTTTGGAGATCCCAGAGTGCATTCCATGGTTCATTCTCACTACCGGCTCTAATGTGCATGTGAAGAATGCAGCGTTACGAGGTTCCGTCCCAATACGAACCAGATCGACTCACGTCAAAACAACTGCTGCTGAAGACTTGATTCCGGGCCGAAAGGCAACTTGGCAGTTTGCGTCAAAAACTGTCAACAAAAATAATTTATTCATAAACTGAATCAACGGATAGGATCGGCCTCCGTGGCCGCCCTCATTCCAACCAAAACCCCGTCATCGTAGACCCACTATTTCAAAATGCTCTAGACAACCCACTTGAGACCGGTGGATCGTGTCTGTGATACGGGTGAGGGGCAGAATCTGGCGGTCTGTCCGTGACACGAGGTACCGACGCCTCCCCGTCAGTTGGACAGATTAATTTGTACGTCTTCACCTTACTGGACTCTTTCGATGGGGTGAACTCGATATCACCTCCCAATTCGCCCCCAACTTTTCCGAACCCCTCTTTTCCGACCTCAACCTTGAGTTTTCCAGTCACTTTAACTTTTGCTGTCTCGTCAGTAGAGTACTGATGCGCAATGGTCACCAATAGTCCGTCAACCTTCCGCTTTGTGCCTGTTCCATCCGTGCACTCGCATTCCTTATCGGCGACTTGTGCCTTCGCGTTAGCTGAGAAGGAATGATCTCTAGAAAAGAGGTAACCGCTCAATTTCTCCCGATAAGTAGCGGAGGAAATGTCCTCTGGATCCAGCCACTTGATCTGGCAGCACGACTGGGTTTGAACCATTATGCGCGCACGTGAATACCCAGTATAAAACCATGCACCACCATGTACTCCCCAGAAGTGCCAACCCGCCGATTGCCACATATACCAGTTAACGGTGTCAGTTAAAGTCCAGATTGTCTGACCGAAAGGATCAGCCCAAACCAAGGGATTCCCACGAGCATACTCATAAAGATCCATCCCATCGATATACCCAATCGGATCACGCTGCAGGAACCTTCCCTTTACCGCGTCGTAGTAGCGGGCGCGGTAATTCATCAGGCCCGTTTCGCTGTCCAACTCACGTCCCGTGAAAGTGAAAGGGTTACCGATGGCGCTCGACGCCGCTAATAGCTCGTCACCCGTAAACCACGTTCCGTCAACACCAGGGGCTGTGAAGACGGTCGCTTTGCCGTAAGCGTCGTATTGGTATGCCTCGACGATCGCGCCCGCCGCGTTCGTTAGACCATAGACCGAATGAACGGTGTTCTGGTGGTAGTAAAAAGCCTGTCCACCTCGATCCATCGTCAACACTTCGTCAATGTAGTTGCCGTAAACATAACTGGCCTGCGTCACAGCAGTGGCGCTCTGTTCCTCGACGATGCGGGCCCCATCGTAGAAGTAACGAGACTCCGTGGGCGACCCGAGTGGATTCGCGATCTTTACTACGCGCCGGCCTAAAGCGTCGTACTGGTATTGGCCCACCACCTGGCTGTCGCTTTTACGCGTCACCCGAATGAGACGGTTTTCTTCGTCGTAGTTGTAAGTGAAAGACAGATCCTCACTGAGGTTCCCATTGTCGTCGTGAGTGATCGGCACGGCGTCGATAGCGGTTATTTCGTTGACGAGATTATGCGTGCGGTTTTCTGTCACCGCGTCCGTGGTCTTGCTGGTCCAGTTGCCGACCGGGTCGAGGTTATAGCTGCTCTGCGTAATGGGCACCGGCACGGTTGAGCCCACCAGTTGGCCCACCTTGTAGTCAATCAAGCGATAAGTGGCGTCGTACTGGTAAGCTTCGGAATGCACAGGATCGTGCCGCTTCTCTTCAAAACTCTTGTTGCCTTCCTTGTCGTAAGCATAAGCGAAGCCGACGATCCGGGCGCCGCCGAGTTTGTGTTCCAACGATAAGATCCAATCATTGGCGTTATACGTGTACGTTGCTACCGTGCCGTTGCGAAAGGTGCGACTCAACACGCGATTGCCGAGATCGTAACTGTAGCTGGCAATAGGCTGAGGAGCCGGATCGTTTATCTGCGTCTTCCGATCGCGGAAGTCCATCTTCTCGGTGATTTGACGTCCGCCAGGATAGGTAAGCGTGCGTGTACGGCCGGGAATGTTGTAGGCATAACTGACGGTCTTGCCGTTTTGAACGCTTTGAGTGATCCGATTGGCGCCATCATAAGCGAACGTGGCCTGCCAACCGGCGCGCTCGCCGCTAAGCATGCGGCCGGAAAGATCGTAAGTCATATTGTCATCGGCGCTCACCGGATAATCGCGTTTGAGAAGAAAATACAGATCGTTGTAGTTGTAGGTGGTGGTCTGTCCCTTCTGGTCGGTGCGAGTCTTCAGGTTGCTGGCGAGGTCGTAGGTGAAAGTGCGCGTGTTCGGCGCCGCGTCAGGATAGATTTCTTTAGTGAGGCGGTTAACACTGTCGTACTGGTATTGCGTGACGCCGGGCGTCGCTTTTGCATCGGTGATCTTCGCGAGATTGCCTACGCCGTCGTATTCGTAGTGAGTAACGTGTCCCAACGCATCGGTGAGCGTGATGCGACGATTAATAGCGTCATATTCGTAAGTCGTGTTGTGGCCTTCACGATCGATAACCTTGATCAGATTACCCATCGCATCGTACTGGTTTTGAGTTTTCTCGCCGAGCGGATCGGTAACCTTTGTCAGGCGATAGATAGCATCATATTCAAAACCGGTGGTGTTGCCGTTTCCATCGGTTTGACTCAGACGATTACCTACGTTGTCGTACGTGTAGCTGCCTACGAGTCCTATCCGATCGTCTATCCGCGTGACGCGATCCAGTGCATCGTAGGTGTTGGTGATGATGTTGCCGTTTGGATCAGTGGTAGTGGTCACGTTTCCGACGCGGTCATAAGTGTATGCCGTAAGGTCGCCGGCAGCGTTTGTTTGGCTGACGAGACGATTCAATGCGTCGTAGACATAGCTGGTAACGTTTGTGTTGGGTTCCGTGAGGGTGAGGCGGTTACCGTTGGCATCGTAACTGTATCTGGTAACGGCGTCGCTGGAATCGATCAGGTCTGCAACGTCGCCTTCCTTGCGGATCGTCCGGATCTCGCGATCCAGTCCGTCATACTTGAAATAGATGACTTTGCCGTTTCCGTCAGTCCGTTTCGCGATCACGGTAGAGCCGAGCGTTGGACCAGTACACTCCGGACAGCCAGGCAAACCTACCAGGTCATATTCGGAACGCGTCACCTCGCCCGCAGCATCCGTGACTTTAGTGCGCCGGTTCAGGGCATCATATTCGTAGCTGGTCGTGTGATTGTTCGCGTCCGTCTCTGTCAGGAGGTTGCCAAAGCTATCGTAGATATAAAGAATCTGATTGTTGAGAGCATCGGTTATTCGCTGGAGCCGCTTCTGAACGTCGTATGCAAACGTGGTTGTGTGTCCGTTTTTGTCGGTTGCGGAAATGCGATCGTTGTCGCCGTCATAAGACTCAGTCGTGGCCTGGCCTAAACTGTCTGTCGTTTTCACGAGTCGTTGACGCACGTCGTATTCGTAAGCGGTGTTGTTGCCGTTGCGATCGATGACCTGAATACGGTTATCCATGCCGTCGTAGAAAGTTGCCGTGATCTTGTTGAGCGGATCGATTTCGCGCACGAGACGATCGAGGCCATCGTATTCAAAGCTGGTCGTGTGATTATTGGCATCGTTGCGGGAGCGCAGATTACCGACGACATCGTAAGTCATCCTCGTGACATTGCTCAGGGCGTCAGTGGTAGTCGTGCGGTTGCCGAAAGAATCGTAACTATGATTAGTAACGTTACCGTTCCGGTCTTTTTCGGTGAGGACGTTGCCGTGACTATCGTACGTCCACTCCTGTGTATGGCCCAGCGGATCCGTTTCACGGATGCGGTTTCCTCTTGAGTCGTATTCATAAGTAGTGGTCCGGCCGTTCGGGTCGGTCATACTTGTCATCTGATTGAATACGGGCTCGTAGGTATAAGTCGTGACGTGGCTCAGGGCGTCAGTCATCTTCGTTAGGTTGCCCAGAGCGTCGTATTGATAGCTGGTCGTGTGATTGTTGGCGTCAGTCGTCGACGACACCATCAACGTCGCTGCGTCGTAAGCGTAAGTGGTCGTGGCGCCGTCCGGCGCGATCGTTTTAGTGATGTAACCATTTTGGTCGTAGCTCGGTTGCCAGGCGTTGCCACGCCCATCAATTTGGGTAGTAGTAGCCGGGAGATATACGCGCTGTTGATTGAGAGCTAGAGCATTCGAGTCGGTGGCCCAATTTTGGTCGTTGGTCAAATGAAATAGGAAGGTTCCCAGTCCGTCGACGATGGCAACCGGCAACCGGTTCTCATCATAAGCGTAGGAGAATGCGCGACCGTCCTTATCGGTCTTTCCGGTGATTTGATAAAGAAAATTGTAAGTGTATTGAATGAACTTGTTTTCAGGATCGGTGATTCTGAGCAGTTGCCGGCCCGGGGAATCATAAAGCAGGGTAGTGGTTCGCAGCAGAGGATCAGTAACTGAGACGAGTTTGTTCTGACTGTTATAAGCGAATGTCAAGCTGCGTCCGTACGTGTCTGTGATACTGGTGAGATTGCCGCTCGTATACGTGAGGAGGATGACGTTGTTATTACGATCCGCAATGCTCGTTAGTCGATAGACCGGCCCACCCACCAAAAATGGGGTGTTTGGAATTAACGCAAAATTGAAGACAGCCTTGTCCTTCTGTACGAGAGTGAAGGTACCGTTTGCGTTCTGAGTTAAGGTGTCGAAGTAGCCGGCCGTCGGCTTGAAAACGTTTGTGCCGACGCGCCGGTACTTTGTAATGCGGCCGGCGTCATCCATCATGAATATCTGGTTACGCTGGGTAAAAAGAAAAATGTTATAGGAATGAGTCCAGCCGTAGCCCATATCGGTATCGACGTTGCCGAGTGAGCCGTCGGCATTGTACGAGTTGTAGGTGAATGAAAAATTTAGAGTCGAGCCGAAGGCACTTCGTAGACTCGTGACGCTGTAGGAGTCAGTGAGATTCCCTTCGCTGATACTAACAGCGCTGCCGCCGGGAACGTAGTTGTCAGGACACGTCCTGCCGGATCCTCGACAACCCGTGTTGCACTCGCAGCATTTTTTGCAAGTCGGAGGTTGCGCGCCGAGGTATTTAGCGTTTACTACGCTGGGACATAGACATAAAAAGAGGCTCAGGAAGAGAAGTGAGAAGAAGCTAATCCGGTTCATTGCATGGTCACTCATCTGGAGGCCATCCTTTCTTCGGTCTATAGGTAGCAGTGACGGTGGTCCGCTTCCGCACAAATCCGGCAATAAGACTCAAACCGGAAAGCAGCAGGACCATTGTTGAAGGCTCGGGAACTGGTGAGGTAATACCTCGTGACTCAGTATCCGTTTCGATGAAGATGCTGTACTCGGTATCGAACTGCAGGTGCGCTGTATTGGCCACGGCTTGAGAAATCATTGACTGAAGCTCAGCACTGCGTCCGATTGTGAGCAGTGAGTTGAAAGAAAGACTAAAGACTATGTTGCCGAATGAATCAGCTACGTCGAGAGTGAAAATCACTTCGGATTCAGCCAACTCACCGCAAACGTCCGTGAGAACGTGTTGCATGCCGTCGAGCATGCCGGAGATGTTTACGTCTACCGCGCCGGTTCCTCCAGTGATCGTAAAGGAGTTAGAAAGAGATCCGCGCCCGGTAGAAGATGCTGATCTTGGCAAGCAGCCCGGAATATTGACGTTCGCGGCACAGGCGATTACCAGGCCCGATGCGTTAGCCATACCCTGAGCACTGGCGAAAGTCACCACGGCATTGGCAGTGGCTGTGCCTCCGGTACTGGAATCAAAGTTAACGTCTAACTCGCCGAGGCTGTTGCTGGCCTGGGCAAAAGCGCCTGCTTGCCACGAACCAGCGAATTGGACAGAACCCGTAGTGGGCGTGATCTGGAGATTGCCGAGGTTCAGCGTACTAATGGCAAGGGCATCTGCGTACGTGCTTTGAGAAGCAGATAAAAAGAGGCCCAGTAGGAGTAGTGTTCGAATGCACTTGTATGTCACGTCAGGTTCCTCCGAGGCTATTGACAGTTAGGGGCCTGCCGCAATTGAGCGCTAGATAATGAAATGCCGGCGGGAGTGGGGACTCTCGTCAACGTGAGGGTGTTCGTCTTACGTGGGCGATTATCGTGAGAACAGACACCTTTGAGCAGCCGCGTTTTATACCCATTCGGAAGCGATGTCAAGAATTAAAACTGTCGGTGTTATTGAACAACAGGCAGAAGATGATGTGATCATGTAAGTGGACGTAGGGCAGATGGAGACAGAAAGCTCTAGACGAAAGTCTCAGTGCTGCGCGTGTAAACCGAAAATTTTGTGCCGTAGTGTGACAGGATTGAGCGCCCGTATGAATAACAGTAGTCATCAGAGCAATTATAGGATCCGAGTGGTGCCGAGGGCGGGAGTCGAACCCGCACGTCCTTTCGGACAACGGATTTTAAGTCCCGTGATCGGGCCACTACCTAATCTTACGAAACGATACAAGCCAGTATTTACGCGCCTAGCGGTCGTCAAGGTATCGCTTCGGCTGGCTTAGTAACAACACGTCCCGCCACCATCTTAGCCCCATCTTATTCTCGTGTATTTTATTGACGGTGGTTCGGGGTTTTGTAATACTGTCCGCCAAATAGTTCTTCGGACTCGACCTCGAGAGTTCTATCCTGTTAGTCGTTTGTCGAATTCAGCTTCACTAGTAGCGGAATACCGCTGGCGCATGTCTTGCGTTTGAGAAGTTCATAACTCGTGTCGACTACGATCCTCAAAAATCTGCGGATAAATATAGTGCCACACTGCGACCAGTTGGAGGAAGGTCTAACCCAATAGATTAGGAGTCCCGTATGCACTTTGCCGGATTGTTAAAGTCTTTTCGGCGTCGAAAAGGGTGGACACAGTGGGAACTCGCCGCCAGAGTTAATTTTAGCCCAGCTACAATAAGTAAGTGGGAAAGTGGGCGTTCGATCCCAAGGAGTGAATCTATATTAGCATTAGCTCAAGCACTTGAACTGAATACGACAGAACGGGCAGCATTGCTTGATGGAATCGATTCAACTCGCAACCTCATTCAAGAAACCAGTTTAAAGCACAGTAGCGAAGACAATACTGGCGAAGTACCTACTAGGTTAGATGCGGCTCGCAATAAGCACTCCACGACCTTAAACCTGTCTGATCAAAATTTGATTACACTACCGGACTCTATCAGTCAGTTGACTCACTTGAAAAGCCTCGACCTCTCGTCTAATAGGCTAACTAAATTACCAGATTTCATCGGAGAACTAACAAACCTCGAAGACCTGGCGCTCTCGAGAAATCAATTGTCTTCCCTGCCGGAATCTTTCAGTCACCTCAAGCGACTCAAAATCCTTGACATCTCTAACAATCTCTTAACGAGACTACCAGAATCAATCACCAAACTAAGCAATCTTGAAAATTTGAACCTTTCCGGCAACAAGCTATCTTCAATACCAGAGTCAATAGATCACCTTACTAGTCTCCGAGAGTTAAATCTTCTAGTTAACGAATTAGTCACCATGCCTGACTCTATTGGCAGACTCTCGCAACTCATTACAATAGATCTCTCTCATAATCGGTTGAGTATGTTGCCAGATTCGATTGGGAACTTAAAACGACTCACGAGCATTGACCTCTCCCATAATTTATTAAACAGCCTACCTGATTCACTATCCAATCTCAGGTCGCTGAAAGCTCTTTATTTACACTATAACAAGGCACTTGGTCTGCCTACCGAAGTACTAGGTAGTACTTGGGATGAGGTGGAAGGCTATTCAAATGCTAGGCCTGCAGTTCCTTCCGAAATCCTTCTTTATTACTTCAAGTTACAAAGTGGTCGTCGTCCTCTGAACGAGGCAAAGCTTATTTTGGTTGGTCGCGGGGCCGTTGGTAAAACCTCAATTGTAAATCGGCTTGTCCATAATAGTTTCAAAGACGAAAAGAAAACCGAAGGCATACAGATCACAGAGTGGAATATCCACCTAAAAGGCGAGAATGTAAGGCTTAATATATGGGATTTCGGTGGTCAGGAGATTATGCATGCGACTCATCAATTCTTCCTCACACAGCGAAGTCTATACCTCCTAGTGCTCAACGGGCGCGAAGGAGGTGAAGACGCGGATGCTGATTACTGGCTTAAGATTATCGAGAGCTTTGCCAGTGACTCACCAGTTATTGTGGTCTTGAATAAAACCAAGGAACACCCATTTGACGTAAATCGCCGTGCGCTTCAGCAAAAGTATCCATCAATCCGAGATTTCATAAAGACCGATTGTGCCGATGAGAGCGGTCTTAAGGAACTTCGTAAAGCAATTGAACTGGAAACTGATCGGTTGGAGCATTTGCGCGACGCGTTCCCAGCCAGTTGGTTCAGTATTAAGAACAAACTAGCAGGAATAAAAAGGAACTATCTAAGTTTTGATGAATACAGGGATATTTGTGCAAAGTTAGGGGAGACAGATCAGGAGGCGCAGGATGGACTTGCGTCCTACCTCCATAGTCTAGGCATTGCCTTAAACTATAAAGATGATCCAAGACTATTGGATACTCATGTGCTTAATCCACATTGGGTTACGTATGGCATTTACAAAATAATCAATGCGGAACGCTTGGAGGCTCAGAACGGAGAGATTCGTCTCAATGATCTTCACAAGATACTTGACGAGAAGAATTACCCTCCTAGAATGCACCGATTTCTATTCGATCTGATGAGGAAATTCGATCTATGCTTTAGTTTTCCAGGCAATGATACTCACTACTTAATACCAGAACTGCTAGGTAAACAAGAACCTCGTGAAGCAACACAGTTTAGTCAAGAGAAGTGTCTGAACTTTCAATATCATTATCCAATACTACCCGAGGGTTTGCTTCCACGTTTCATTGTCCGCACGCACATCCTAAGCGAAGGGTTAGCTCGCTGGCGCACGGGAGTTATCCTTAAATTTGAAACCAATAAAGCGTTGGTCAAGGCTGACGTTCAAGACAAAAAAGTAACCATATCAGTTTCTGGCCTGCCTGCCGGTCGAAGAAGGCTGCTGGCAATTATTCGCTCTGATTTTGAGCGAATTCATCGTGACATACGGAACCTACAACCGCAGGGAATGGTTCCCTTACCAGATTTCCCTGAGACTCTTATTCCATATCAAGAGCTATTAGTGATGGAGGAAAGTAAGATTAAGTTACTTCCGAAAGTTGTTGGTAATCGGATTATTCAGGTGGACATTAATACACTACTCAATGGAGTTGATCTCGATGGTACTCGTGGAGAGTATGTCACCTCAAATACTAGAAGCGGAGCCGCACAATTGTTTTATAGCTACTCTCATAAGGACGAAAGCTTACGCGACGAATTGGAAGCGCATTTGAAACTTTTGCAGCGCCAGGGAGTAATTCATGTATGGCATGACCGCAAGATTGAAGCTGGGGATGATTGGAGGAATGCGCTCGATGAACACCTGGAACAGGCTGATCTAATATTGTTACTTATTAGCGCTGATTTCATGAATTCAGATTATTGTTATGAAAACGAGATGAAGCGAGCGATTGAAAGACACAGCAAGGGAGAAACAGTTGTAGTCCCAATTATCATACGGGACGTAAATTGGGCACGAGCTCCTTTCGCTAAGCTGCAAGCGTTACCTAAAGATGGAGTGGCTGTTACTAGGTGGACTGACAGAGACTCAGCCTGGCGGAGTGTTTCAGAAGGTATTGAAAATATAGTTTCCAACATTCAAAGAGCCACTAAATAATAGAGCGTGGCGAGTAACTTCATGACTGTCTCTATTGCATCAGTTGATGAGCGCGCAGATTCTCGTTCACAACCTCGAACTACCTGAGTTGGAAACAATGCCATGACTACCGAAGCGATTTCCGAGGAAACCTTCGTTCGTGAATACACGCGCGAACTACATAACAAGAACGCGGCAATATTCGCTGGCGCCGGTTTGTCGATGGCTTCAGGGTATGTTGATTGGAAGGAATTGCTTAGGGAAATTATTCAGGATCTCGGATTGGATGCCGACAAAGAGTACGACCTAGTGAGTCTCGCACAGTATCACTGCAACCAGGCCGGGGGTAATAAGGGTGCTCTGACCAAGGCTATTTTTGACCACTTCGCGCCGACGAGAGCGCCGACGCCAAACCATAGGATCTTGGCGCGACTCCCGATCCACACTTATTGGACCACGAACTATGACAAATTGATTGAGAAGTCACTTGAGGAAGCGAAGAAGGTTCCAGATGTTAAATACACACTCAAACAACTTTCAGTGACACGCCCTGATCGTGATGTTGTCGTCTACAAGATGCACGGCGACATTGATCATCCCGGTGATGCCGTCATTTCAAAAGACGATTACGAAAAGTATCCGCACGAAATGGGCCCATTCGTTTCAGCGCTTCGAGGCGATCTCGTCGAAAAGACGTTTCTTTTCATTGGCTTTAGTTTCACCGATCCAAATATTGATTACATCCTCAGTCGCGTACGCGTTCAGTATGAACGACACCAACGTCCTCACTATTGCATCCAAAAACGCGTCTCTAAAAACAGCCGTGAAACTGACGATGAGTTCAAATACCGCCAGCTGAAACAAGACTACTTCATTCGGGACTTAAAGCGTTTTAGTGTCTTCACGGTTCTCGTTGATGAGTATGATCATATTCCGCCACTACTTGAGAACATTGCTGCACGTTACAAGCTGTCGTCAGTTTTTATTTCGGGAGCGGCTGAGGACTTCGGAAGTTGGACTCGCACCGATGCTGAAACCTTCCTGCACAGGCTGAGCTACAAAATTAGTTCCAAGAAGAATCGCATTGTCACAGGGTTTGGCACTGGAATAGGAGGAGCAATCACCAACGGAGTCTTGGCATATCTAGACGACTCGGGAAAAACGGTATCCGACGAGCATCTGGTAATGCGACCGTTCCCGCAAATGGCGACTGGTGTAGGAAGTTTGGCCGATCAGTGGACGGCTTACCGGAAGGCCATGATCGCTTACGCTGGCATTGCTCTGTTTGTCTTTGGCAACAAGCGGGATGCTGGCGGAAACATAGTTTTGTCGAACGGCGTGAGACAGGAGTTCGATCTCTCAATTCAAGCTGGGGTACACGCATTGCCAATTGGGGCGACCGGCTTTATCGCTCAAGAGATTTGGCAAGAGATGTGGAACGATTTTGATCGGTTCTATCCCGGATCGAACTCGAGGTTTCGCGATGGATTCGAGAAGCTTGGCGATGTTTCTAGGAGCCCCGACGAGCTAATTGCCGTTACGAATCAACTCATCGAACATTTGCAACGAGGCTGACGATGGCTAAACGAGTGTATTTCGCCTTTCACTATCAGGATGTGATCGACTTCCGAGCTAATGTTGTTAGGAACCATGACTTCACTAAGGATGTGGAATCAGTGGGCTATTACGATCACTCGATTTGGGAGGATGCCAAAAAAGAAGGTGCGCTTGCCCTGAAGCGTATGATCAACGCCGAACTAAAAGGCAGTTCGGTTACGGCGGTTCTTATCGGATCCGAAACTTATGCTCGGCGTTGGGTACGTTACGAAATCATGAAGAGCCTCGAAAAAGGCAACTTAGTACTCGGAGTCCACATAAACAGCATTGCCGGTAAGAATAAACTAACAAAGTCTCAGGGACCCAATCCGTTTGATTACCAAGGACTCCAAATAAGCAGCGATGGAATGAAGGGACGACCAACCGAATGGAATGGTGAGAAATGGATTTACGATTCCGATTTCGGCTCAATCGAGCTGACTCCGCAACCATTAGCGAATAGAGACAAGAATGTACAGCTCTCTCGTTGGTTCCGAACATATGACTGGACCAGTGATCGCGGCTATTACAATTTTCCCGCTTGGATTGAATGATGTCACTCTTTGTCGAGTACGAATTGAGAACCCAAGCGAAAAGGTCAATAGCCCGTATGAAAGCAAAAGTGCGCTACTGACCAGGCAGATAAGAAACAAGAAGCGGTGCCGAAGCCTGATATCTTTCTCTCGCATGCCTACGACGATGCCGAACTTGTTCTCGGCATGGCGCTCGAAGATTGAGATTTGTTTGTGCCTCAATTCGAATGGCTGTTTGATGTCGACGAGGTCTTGATGATCGCTGTCAGGTGTGTTCCCAGTTGATGTTGTGGATAACTACTACGTGAGTTCGAACTCTTCATCCTCGAGTAGCACGGTTTTTGGTAGGTACTGCTGATGTACTTTACGAAGGTACTTTAGAGCCGACTCGTCGTCGGCAGAGTACTTCAGTTGCTCCTGAAAAACTTCTAGCCGAGCTCGTGCCGAATCGATCAGCTGGCCCCACGTCTTTACCCAAATGAATATCCGTCCCTCGTCGTCATCGTAAAGAAGTCCTTCAGGTCTGTGCTTCTGTTTCGCCTTTTTACGAACGGAAGGGGAAATGTCGTTTGAGATGGCCCAAAAAATCCATTTGGTATCTACGTCCTTAAATCTCTCATCACTGTCGACAGCGAACGCATAGCTCGTGATCTGGTTCTCCACCGTGGTGTCGATGTCTTGCGAAGGCCTCTTCAACTCAACTACTAAGTGTTCTCGCTTTTCTTTATCCGGATGCGGAATTCGTCGGGACAGCATTAGGTCGACAATTCCAGGAGAACCATCTTCCCGAAGAACCGGCTCGGCGTTCTTATCCTCCGGCTTCCTGCCGAGCAGTTCAAGATGCTTATTCAAAACGTTGGTCAGCGACTTATCATTAACGGAGAGGTTAAACTGCTCGCCGAAGATCCAAGTTTGGTCGGCGAGGATCTTGTGGAGTTGGCTACGTTCGAGAAGCTTTTCGCGGTTGTCTGCCCGGAACACGAGGATTTCTAAACCATTGAGAAAGTTCAGGCGGTCCGCAACTTGTTTGGACGCATTGATGATTGCGGTCAGTGAGGTTCGCTCCAACAGAGCCGCCAGCTCATCCTGTTTATCTTTAGGTAAGTTCAGAACATCAATGAGAATCCGCTGAACGGCCTTGGGACTCTCTTCCACCGCTTGCTTTAGCAGCTGAAACGTAAACTTTTTACTGAGCGTGTCGGCTCGGTCAAAGTCAGGCAGGTACTCGTTCAGGTTGAGCGCCAGCACATCGAACACCTGGCGCTCAGCTTCTTCGATCACGTCCGTTGGATCACCCTCGTACGGATATACTTCTTCCTCTATCCACTCTTCAACTATCTCAGTCGCTGCCTCTGCCGCCCTGGTTCTGAAGTGTTGTTTCAGGGTCTGCCGTGCTTCCTCAACAATGTCGATCACGTCGGAGTTGAATTCGGGTAAGAGCTGCTTTTGGTCAGCTAGTTCGGCGAAGTAGTCCGACTTAAGATACGCCGTAAAGTCGAACCCGGGCGCGTGAATGCCGGCCCGGGTTGTCTCCAGCGCAAAGCCGAAGGCATCACAGAGGTAGAGGTTGCGCTCCATATCAGTGGTCCACTCGATGATGGTTAGCACCGCGTTGACTGATTCACCATCGCTGCTCCTAACAAACTCAAGTGGGTAGTCGGTAACGTTCCGCTCAACGTCCTCGGGGTTAATCAGACGGTCCTGGTAGATAATGTGTATGTCGGGATACTGGCGTAGGTACAGCGCAAATTGTTCAGTTAATTCTTGCTGAGCCGTGCTGGCTAACAGTGAGGGTGAGTTCCTAGCAACTTCATTGATCTTGACCTCTGTACCAGCAGTGTTGATTTTGGCGGGTGCTTCATCGCCAATTCGAAAGGTCCCGAGATCACTGGCACTGCCTTCGATCGTGTACTGGAAAATCTTTCCGCCGGATTTTTTATACCGTGTGTGCCACGCTACACGGTTTCCGAGAGAGAACGCTCGAAATCTTCCCTGGCCGGCTTTACCGTGGAGCCTGCGCCGCGTCTTTGAGTGGTAAGCGTCTTTCTTCCAGGAGCCGCCTAGGTTTTCAAATGCCGGTTCAGCCTCTGCGTAGTCGATTCCGTGGCCGTTGTCCTTTACGCTAATGCTTTGAACGCCGCCCATGACGTTTGTCTTAATGACGACCTTTACATCGGTGGCATCCGCGTCGAGCGCGTTCCAGACCAACTCACCAATTGCGTCAATTGGTGCTCGAACGCGACTCATCCTTTGCAGGTGGTCACTCTTTACTTGGACGTGAACTTCCTTCATAGCGGTGGCAATCTTCGCCCACTAAACGAACTTACGCAAGATTTGTCGGAAACGGAACGAAACGCAGCCTCCCCTACATTAACCCTACCTCGAAAACTAGATCTCAGGTCATATACCCACTCGGCGAATTGGACGATATCATCATCGTGTCCCTGTTCGCCCGAACCGCCTACGAGTTTCTGACGACTCCTCAATCTATTGGGCAAGAGTTAAAATCCAGCTTCAGTAAAGCTATTAAAACGAGCAGGGAAGGTGCACCGCTTGTCTTTGTTTAATGCTTGCCGGTGTCGTTGCTCGCCTTCGCGGCCTCACGCTCGAGAGTTTTGAGCGCAAGATGCAGGAATCCGGGAATCGCCATCTCATCCCGTTCCCATCGTGCGACCGTGTTACGACTAACCTTGAGTTTGCTTGCAAGCCCCTGTTGAGTTAAACCCATTGCTATTCGCCGTTCTCGAAGTTTAGCACCCTTCATGGCCCATCATTCTAGCACGTCAAATTGATACATTGCGTACCTCACGCGTTCGTGATACGATGCGTATCAACACGGAGCGGGCTGATTTTCGCGGTAACGAAAACCAGCCCTTACACAGCCGAATCCTGACTGGTTTAGGGAAAGGAATCGACCATGCCTAACAATCCTAACACGGACCACGATAATGGGAATGCTTCGCTTGATGCCGAGGACTGGGAGATCGCGCTTAAACCTTATGCGGGTTACCCGGATGCGGCCCTCGATCTCGCGCGGAACTTAATGACTATCCGAGAATGTCTCACAACCACGCCACCAGACGTGCCGACAGCAGTCGCAGCATTAAACGAAGCGGCTGACAGTCTTTTTACGCTCACTAGCTTTCATAAAGGCGCGCATGACCTCTACCGCACTTACATAGAAGGCCGTGCCACCAGAGCACATGAAGCATTGATGCAGAGTTTGGGGGTGAAGTTCTGATGGATACAACCGATAAGAACACTGTGCTTGAGCCTCGCGCTGCAATGATGGCGCGCTTACTACAGATTCACGATGATGCCGCAGGAGAAGGAACAGATGAAGGAGCGATGATAGTCACGTTCGAAGGTTACATCTCCGGCATGCCTGAGTTTTTCACAAACGATTGCAATGAGGCTTTCAGGTTCGAAAATAGAGAACAGGCGGAATCCTTTGTTGCAGAGTTCGCGGGCGCATTACTAACTCCGCAAGTGCTTGACCATCCATAACGCAGTTGCCGCGATAAACCGATCGGAGAGTTCGCGGACGCCGCAGGGAAGCGTCTGCGACCGTCTCGAACTAAAAGGTTTCGGCTGCAAAGCGCCTCAACAAGGACGGTCATCTGATAACGCGCAATTATGTTCTCCCCACACCAGCGCCTGGCGGCGCTCCCGAACATAATTTGACGTTATCAAACGCCTCGCCTTCTATTCCTTTTTATTCCTTTGCCACGATCCGCAGTTAGCTCGACGGACATTTCTTACAGTAACTTGCACTCGCCTACGGCTCGTGTCTCACGGTGTAAGCATTTCAGATCCCGTGTCTCACCCAGTTAGTTCGGACCACCTTGAAATCTGCTCTCGCTCACATCTCAGGAATGGCAAAAACAAAAGCAAGAATAGAAATCAGGCGAGCAGACAAGATAGAGTTGAAAAATGGGATTTACTTTCCTTGTAAGTCCATTGTTTTTAACATCTTGGGAATCAAGAAAATCTATAGATATTCCCGAGATTCCCGAGAAGTGAGTTAAAGGTACAGCCATCAAAGACTTACAGCCTGCTTTTGCAGTTTGATTTTGCCAACCAAGTCCTGACGAGGTTTTTCGAGATAGCCACGGAAAAAGCAGCGGATTTCTTAAAGTGAAACATCAAGTCGGGGTCTAACTCAAGCGGACGTCAACGATCTACAGCCTAAGTTTCTTCACCGAGAAAAAAAGTCCCGCCTCAGCGGAAGTTCTGCTCTCATTCACCGTCAATAGAGTCAACGAAATATGATCTGCGCTGAGCGAGCGCCTGGTTTCCCTCCTTTCCCAACCTCGCCATCGTCGAAAACTACGACCGCACATGAAACCGATCATGACGGACGATCTAATGGATCAAGTGTCTCGCATTTACGAGCGAGCGCGGGTTGAAGTATTGACGCTGCTGCGATCACGCGAGCCGGCAGAGCAACCCGTGATGCCGCAGCGAGAGTGGATGAGCGCGACTCAACTAGCAGAGTATTGGCAGCTCTACAACGAAAACGATGAGCCGACTACTGCCGGAATACTGAAGTGGGCCAAGCGACCGGCAGACAAGTTTCCACTACCTCACGCATACATGGGAGATCTCCTGCGATTCAATCGTGATGACGTTGATCGATGGGCCAGACAGGAAGCAGAGAGGCGGAGAGCACAAGCGGAAAAGCGCAGGTTAAAAATAGCGTGACTGCATGGTCGTTGAGCATTAATATCTGCTCACTTTGACGACCGCTAGCGTTTATGAAAACCAAGGAGAAATACGAATGGTCTATAAGCGCTGGAAAGGAAAGAAACTTAAGCCTGGTGATCCTAACTATGACCGAGCTCGCTGGTGGATGGAGTATCGGCTCAATGGTCGCAGGATTCATAAGGCGATACCCGGAGCACGCTCAAAAGCTCAGGCCGAGCGTGCTGAGGTCAGTGAAAGAGAAGCGATCTACAATCGACGATATAACCATGCCACGGATATAGCATTCAGAGTCTATTACGACGAACACTATTTGCCGTGGTTGAAGGAAAAGAAACCGTCGCAGGTTGTCGATGCTGAAAGCCGCGTTAAGAAGTTAATAGAGTGCTTTGGAAACCGGATGCTGAGCGACATTACGAGAGGCGACGTAGAACGTTTTCAATCGACTCTACGCGGCAAGCAAACACCACGAGAGACTCCGCGCAAGGGCGCGACGGTCAATCGCTACGTTTACCTCTTGTCAGCAATTTTTTCGAGAGCAATACGCGACGAAGTTGTTGACTTCAATCCTTGCAGTAGGTTCGAGCATGAACCGGAGGCAAGGCGGGAACGCTATCTCACACCTAATGAGCAATTGAAGCTGATGGAAGTGCTTGTTGATGACTTGGCATATTTGCGAGTACCGATCGAAATCTCGCTCGGAACCGGTGTCCGAAAACATACAGAGTTGCTGAAACTCAAAATAGAGAACGTGAACTTCAGCGGCCTATCAGTGTTTCGGCCAGCTAACGGGCGAGATGTAGAAGTCAGGCCAAATTGGGTTCTTTTGGTGGACACGAAGGGCAAGCGTCCGCACCATCGTTTGATGCCGATGAATGGCCCAGTTCGCGCAGCTTTGCAAAAGGTAATCGATAGCCGCACTACCGGAAATGTCTTTGACTACAAACAGACGGGAGTGAGCGCGAGCACGCTTCGACGCGGTTTCGAAAGAGCGTGCGACCGAGCACGAATACCCTTTGGTCTGACCGTCGAAGGCGGCGTGATTTGGCACGATCTGAGACGGACTTTTGCAACCGAGTTGCGAGGGCGACAAGTGCATGAGTACGACATTTCCGATTTACTCGGCCACACGATCCAAAGCGTCACGGGTACATACGCACGAAGCACACCCGAGGCGCTGGAAGATGCAGTCAACAGACTTACCGAACCGCGAGGCTCTGTGATCCAATTCAAAAGGAAGGCCAGTTAAAAAAGTGTCACCATCTTAGCCCCATCTTTACTTTTGGGGTTGAGATCATTCCCAGGGCTAAGTTGATGAAAGTGGTGAAAACCGTAGGAAAAGGTATGGTGCCGAGGGCGGGAGTCGAACCCGCACGTCCTTTCGGACAACGGATTTTAAGTCCGCAGCGTCTTCCAGCTCTACCTGTACGAGATCGATGGTGGTAACTCAGAGTCGTTCCAACCGTCTCGAGTAAACAATGCGTTGCCGTAGTTTCTCGAGTGGAAACGTGTTAGCTAGAAATGAATGAGGGGGCAGAAAGTATGCGTGAGTGTTTGCTTCAGCCATCGTGAGTATCCCACCTTTTGATCCAGTGCACTATTACATCGCGACTCCCGAAAGCAGATTCTCGGCTAACGGTAGCCTCACTAAAACCACTTTTGTCTGGGCCGCGAAATGGAGACCAGCGTTGAGAGGTGCTGGTATTTTGACGGATTCGGGAAGCGAGAGTAGTCCTCGATCAAAAACCTGTCAAGCTTAATATCGAGCGAGAGAGCTTCACAAAATCTATTGACCGCACGGACAAAAAGATCTAGGCTGCGGCAGTTTTAATTGCCTAACGACACCCTCCCCCCTGTCGGAACTTCCATCAGTTCTGGAAAACCGCAGCCAAACACTCTGCTTCAACGAGTCCATCACTGCCCGACTAATTCAGGTAGTACTCGCATTTGAGATGAATTAACCGGTATGGCAGATTTCATTTTCCTACAACCCTCCTGCGATATTCACCTTGTGCTAGGCGCGGGTTTCAACAATGGCGCGAGAGCCATGAATAACCTCAAGCTAAATTTCTTTGAAGGGAATTTTCTGCCGGCAGCTCCGAATGCAACTCATAACCGAAACGTAAACATCAAGACGATACCGGCTGGCGCCATCGCGATGGACTTCTACCCCGACGGCCAAACAATTGTTGCGTTCGATGCGACCACAGGTAACCTGAGACCATTAGCGGTAGGTGAAGTTTTTGTGCAGGTGCGGTTTGACGATCCGCTTCAGGGTCTAAACGCGCACCACGTCATTATTGCTCGCATCCAGGTTCACCAGACAATGAATGGCTGGTGGTTCGGGAATAATTCATTAACAGTATTCAAAGACGATACGCTTCACCATGGTCAGCCTTCGCTATACGCTCTCTTCGATGAGACAGCTCCAGGCGAGGGGATTGTGGGTGACATCACCGGCCATGGCTATGTCGATCTAACTTCACAAAACACTGCCTCCTTCGATGTAAGCACAAAATATCAGGATCGCATTCACGGGAAAGCCGTTGGTACAGGCCAATTACACGGCGTAATAAACGGTCCGATGCTCAATCGAAGCCAGGACATCCCGGTCAACGTCGTCGATTTTGCGCAAACAGTTCGGCCAATCATCCTGGACGTGGCCGTGAATTGGCCGAAACCACGGGTCGAGCAACACAACGTATTATTCTTATCAGAGGGTTTTAGAGCTGGGGAGGAGAAACACTTCAATGGTCTCGCAAACCGGTTAGCGGAACAGTTGTGCAATAACGCACGCCACAGCCCTTACAACCACTTAAAAAAGAGCTTCAACTTCTGGAGCGCGTTCATACCTTCCACGGAGAACGGCGTCACGATGGGGCCGCAAGTGGTTGGTGGCGGCGAGGCGAAAGGCACTCCTCTCCCTGTGCCCGCCGCGTTTCCAAACTCCAGATCTCTTCAGGAACTAACTATAACAGTCGGGCTGCCGACTCGGGCTGACTCGACCGCACCAGTTCTAACACTGCGCAACAGATGGAGCGTTCCTGGTTCTGATGCTCAACTGGCTGGGTTTGTGAACGCAAATTTCTCCGATGCGGTGATTGAGTTCTGGAAAACGATTGGCTCTGACGGAATCCTCCAGGCGCGTGATTCTTTTTACGGAATTATTTACGGCACTCGACCCGGTGAACGAGTCTCCATCCTCACAGATCAGTTAATCACGAATTTTGCATCGCCCGAGTTTGCCCGGCGCATCCATACATGGTTCATACCATTAGTTCCAGCTCAGAACTTTGATCTTGACTGGCGCAGATACGCTCCCGAGCTACGTTACGTACAACTACTTGACGGTCCTCAGCCGATCCCGCGCGCTCCTTCTCTTGGAAATTTAGTTCTGGATCACATTAAAACTCTGGATATCCATCCGAGTAAGCCGCCAAATGATCCGGGCCTCCAGTTGGGTTCACTTTGGCAAAGAGAATTCGCCATCAATTCGACTGCTACGAGGCGAGAAGTAAGGAGCGTTGGATTGGTGTGCATTGTTGTAAACGATGTGCATAAAGGAGGTTCGAACCTAAACGGCAGGACCTTCGCAGCAATTTCTCTGGCCGACAAACTGAAGATTTTGGCCGTTCCTCATCAATCAGCGCCTGCCGGAACCCGGCAAATTGACCGCGACATCGATAATGACCTGCCAAAAAATCCACATCCAGCGCAACCTGACTTTTCTGAAAAAATTAAGCTATCCAAGCCGGTAGATTTTTTGGCGCACGAGTTTGGTCACAGCTTTGCGCTCGGTGATGAATACGAGGGTGAGCGGAACGGAACGTCGGCTAGTTCCGAGGTAGAGTTCAGTGACAACCTAACGTTTATTGACACGATTAGCGTAGTGCCCCCGGTCGCCAATGCTCGCCAGATTGATCCTCAGAAAGTGAAGTGGCTCAAGTTGCATCGCATGTTGAAATCAGATGCAATCGTCACCGCAGCGCAAAAGCTGTCAAATACTCAGCTTGAGGTAACTCTCGATGCGTCAAGAGGCTCGCGTTGGACCACCAGCGAGCAGGTATTCCTCCGGAAGTACAAAGGAGACATTGATGCACGGCGGCGACAGTTACCTATTGTTGTTGCCGACGATGTTCTGGAACTCACAATCAACGCTATCGATCCAACAACAGGTGTCATCACACTGGATCTTAAAAATCCGGGCGCCAGTCTCCCGGCAACGATTGACTTCCGTCCGGGAAGCGTCCTTTTCACGACGAAAAGGTACAGGACGGATCCTACAGTTGGTCCGGCAGTAAGACTGGACGATAAGCACCTAAAAGTTACGCTCGCGCCCGCCGCAGTAGCGCGTTGGCACATAAGTGAAAAGGCTTTTCTCCACAGCACTACTAGCAGCGACATCCTCGAACTCTTCGTCGAAGAAGACCCCAACAAGACCGACAACTCAATCACGTTAAGAAATTTGCGTTTCGATCTTGATCTGCCCGCTTCTCTTGACGCTTTTCCCGCCGGCAGCCTGTTTACGGAAAACAGGAAATTCAAAGACGACGGTGAAAAATTTGTTGTGGAAAGAGCCGTCATCGACCACATGACGAACACGAGCGAACCGCTCAGCAACAATTTTGTTAACTCGCCTCCGGGCAATTGCGGCGAAGTCGAAAAGGGAACAAATGATCCGCCGGACATCGATGGTATCAAGAGGCCTTGTAAGAAATACCGGCTGATTGGAGTTTATGAAGGAGGTGGCGGGGTCGTCTGTAACGTCTACCGGCCGGCCGGCGGCTGCAAGATGCGAGCTGCTGAAGGCGAAGACAAGGAAGGCGAGTTTTGTTTCGTGTGCAAGTACCTGATCGTTAATCGCGTCGATCCCAGCTTTCATGAAGTAATCGATCGCGAATATCCACAGCCCAAAAAATAATCGAACCTGACTCATGGCAGATCGAAGTACATTTTTAGTTCTCGTGCACGAAGTAGCGAAGCTCTTAGCTCCGCTTCGTACAGCGATCTCCTCACCTGAAGAGTTCATGACCTTCATGGCAAGGTTGGGCTGGGAGGCAGACGACATTCCGCAACCCATCCAGGACTTAGGCAACGACCTCGATAACTTACTCACGCAACTTGAATCGTTGCCCGACACTGAGATAAGCGTCGCTCAAATTGAATCACTGCGCCAGAGCGTAGTTGGTGTGATCGATGGAATTAAAGACATCTCTTCAGCGCCCGACAGCCAGTTTCCGCCACACTTCAACGCGGACAACTTCAAAGATGAATTTCCATCACAGCTTTTTAATTACTTACTCGTTGATTATCTCAGCACCAATCATCCCAGAGTGGCTTTTGCATTACGTGCTTTGGGTGTCATAGAAGTTCGATACCAACCCGCGACGGGCCAGCGCCGGCCTTTCGTGAGCTACCGTTTGGAGTTCAGCAACCTTCCTCAAGTCCTGGAAGATCCGTCGGTTGTATTCGCGAACGCATATGGCTGGGGTTCGGATGATCCGGATTATGAAACGTTGTTTGAACAACTGGACAACCTCCTGATCTATGTAGGATTTGCGGTTTTTAGCACGACCCTCGACGTTGATTTCGCGCGCAAACTTGAGGATGGAATCGAGCTGCAGGGAAATCCTGTTCGCCGCGCGCTGAAAGCGATCTTCTTTGAGCGTCAGAGAACCGACGGGAGTCGTCTGGCTGCCGAACTAGTGCTCTTCCCATTGCCGGGTGACGCGACCAGAAAGCCGGGACTCGCCCTCTTGCCTTTCTTTAATGGCATCCTTGGTTTTCGCATGCAGCTCGGCGACGACATCGCCGTGGCGATCGATGGTGAGTTTGATTTGACCGGTGGAGTTGGCTTGATCCTTCGTCCTGAGACAGGACTGAAGGTTCTGCTGGGACTCGACAGTGATGAAGTGCCGGTGGGTGTCTCAGGCGAGGCAACCGTACGCGTCGAATTCGCAAACGAGAGCCGCACGTCGATGATTTTGGTCGGCTCGCCTGATGAAAGTCGTTTGGAGGTGGCTAGTGCCTCAGGTTCTGGTGGCCTGCGTTTGGACACATCCAATAACACGCAGGAACTCTTCACGGAGTTTGAGTTGCAAGGCGGTCGTCTGGTTATCGACACCAGCAACAGCGACGGTTTCTTACAGCGCATCCTTCCCGAGAATGGTTTCAGCGCAAATCTTGACCTTGTACTCGGTCTCTCTACGCTGCGTGGATTCTATTTTCGAGGAAGCACGGGTTTAGAACTACAAATACCCGCACACGGTAGCTTCGGACCCGTTGAACTCCAATCACTCACCGTCGGACTGAAGCCCAAAGACGGAACTATCCCTTTCACTCTTGGCGCAGACATAAAAGCTGAGCTTGGTCCACTGACCGTTGTGGTTCAGAACGTGGGCCTGCGAGCAACCCTCTCGTTTCCTGATAACGGCGGCAATCTCGGTGTTGCGGATCTCGATCTTGGTTTCAAGGCGCCAAATGCACTTGGTCTATCTGTCGATGGCGGTGGATTCAAAGGCGGCGGCTTCCTCGAATTCGAACCGGAGGAAGCGCGTTACTCCGGCATGCTCGAACTGGAGTTTCAGAATCAGTTCACCTTGAAAGCCATCGGTCTGCTGAATACGCGTCTTCCCAACTCCCAGAGCGGCTTCTCACTTTTGATCGTCATCAGCTCAGAGTTCACGCCTATTCAACTGGGACTTGGGTTCAAGCTCAACGGCATTGGTGGACTGCTAGGTCTGAACCGCACCATCAACATCGAACCACTGCGTGCCGGGCTGCGGGCCAACACGCTCAGCAGCATTCTGTTTCCTACCGACGTCGTCGCCAACGCCGATCGCATCATCAGCGACCTGAAGCAAATATTCCCGCCAATGGACAAGCGCTTCATCTTTGGGCCAATGGCGAAGATCACCTGGGGCACGCCCACGCTGGTGACCATCGATCTCGGTTTGGTGATCGAGATCCCGGATCCGGTGCGGCTGGCTATCTTAGGCGTGTTGCGCGCCGTGTTGCCGGATGAAAGAGCGGCCATCCTGAAAGTCCAGGTGAACTTCCTGGGCGAGATCAACTTCGAGCGGCGGCAACTGAAGTTTGACGCCAGTTTGTTTGACTCGAAGCTGCTCGGCTTCACCTTGTCAGGCGACATGGCGATCCGGCTGGACTGGGGCGCGGACGCCAACTTCCTGCTGACCGTCGGCGGCTTTCATCCAGCCTACGAGCCGCCGCCGATGGATCTCCCCGCCATCAGGCGGCTGACGCTGTCGCTATTGAATGGCGACAACCCGCGACTGCGGTTGGAGATGTACTTCGCGGTGACGTCGAACACGGCGCAGTTTGGGGCGAAGCTGGAGTTGCAAGCATCGGCGTCGAAGTTTAACGTTTACGGCTTTCTTACCTTCGACGTGCTGTTCCAGTTCAACCCGTTCCACTTCATCGCGGAGTTGACGGCGATGCTGGCGCTGCGAATCGGGAGTTCGAGCTTTGCGAGCATCAAGCTGACGCTGACGCTGGAAGGACCAACGCCGTGGAAGGCGAAGGGCACGGCCTCATTCAAGATCTGCTGGTTCTTCACTATAAAGTTCCGGTTCAACAAGACGTTTGGCGAAGAGCGCAACACGACGCTGCCGGATCTCGCAGTGCTGCCGTTGCTGGCGGAAGCGCTGCGAGCGGATGACGACTGGGAAGGCGAACTGCCGGTGCAGCGACACCGGCTGGAGAGCATCAGGGAAGCGCCGGAGTTGGCGAATCAACTGCCGTTGCATCCGTTGGGGACGTTGAAGATCAGCCAGAAAGTCGTGCCACTGAATGTGCGAATAGATCGCATTGGCAGCCAGCGACCGAGCGATGGGCGCGAATTTCGCATCGTCGATTCGCAACCGCCAGTCACAAGCGATAGACCCCAGGAAGCATTTGCGCCGGCGCAGTTCTTCGATCTGACGGACGAGCAGAAACTGACAAGCGCGTCGTTCAAGGATCTCGACAGTGGCGTGCGTATTGGCGATGCGGTGCAGTTGCACACGGGTTATGCGGCCGCACGCGTAGTTGAGTACGAAGTGAAATACATCGACTCGCAAAGGGATCAGCGCTTGAGTCGCGGAGGCAAGCACGTGTTTGACGTCGATGCCGGCGCCTTCAACAGGTGGACCTTGAACGGCGCGATCGCGCAGTCGGAACTCTCGTTTGCGCGGAAGCGGAAGTCAAGCCTGGCGCCGGAAGCGGTGGTCGTTACGCAGGAGCAGTTTGCGATTGTGAACGCCGGGGATCTGAAACTGTTTGACGAGTTGAGTCTGCTCGGCAGCGAGCTCGCTGCTGCTGCGCGACTGAATGAACTCGTGCAAACGGATCCAACCTTGCGCGGCGCACTGCAAGTCGTGCCCGCATTTGAATTGGTTGCATAAATGGTCGACACATTAAAAAACTACACGTTCCTTCCGTGGCTGCGGCAGGGCCTCGCTGCGGGCATCAACGAAACCGACAATTTCGCCACACCCGGCCCTTCGCCTGCCAGGGCTTCAATAGCAGTCAACTTCTCCGTCGCTACCCAACCGGCTTCCACGGCCGAAGCGGTGAGTAAAACGCCTCAACTGTTAGGACCAGGCGACGTCGTCGGCATCAACCCGCGCGCGATCGTCAAAACAGAACCTCGCAACTGGATCACAGACTTCGAAGTCAACTATCTCCCGTACATCGAATTCTACGAAGAAGATTTCCCCTGGCGGTTCACGCCTGCACGCGCGGTTGGCAACGACGACCGTTTGCGCCCGTGGATCTTCCTGATCGTTTTGAGCGAAGAAGAGTTTGACGAGAAAGGCCAGCTTGGTCCATTGCCGTCATTCGAGATCAAAGCCTCCGTCGATCCCGGACAGTTGTTTCCTCGTCCCGACGAAACATGGGCCTGGGCGCACGTGCACATCAGCCGAAACGTTATCGGCGACACGTTGTTGCGCACAGACAATCCGGAGCAGGTCCGCGGCGTCGAGCAAAAACTTCAAACGCTGCTTGCGGAGAACCCTGACAATGCTTCGTCGCGGCTGCTCTGTCCGCGCAAGCTGAAGGAGAACACTGCGTATCACGCTTTTGTTATTCCGGCGTTTGAAACTGGTCGGCGCGCGGGTTTGGGATTGCCTCCCGTCGATCCGGACGTGGAGCCCGAAGACGTCCTTGGTCAGCAGTCTTCATGGGAAACGGGGCAACGACTTTTTCCGATTTACTATCGATGGTTTTTCCGCACTGGCACAAAAGGCGATTTCGAGTTCCTGGTCGATCTGTTGGAACCGCGTGAAGCGGACCCGCGCGTGGGCGTTCGCGACATGGACATGCAGGAGCCGAATTACAACACGCAGGGCATGTTGCCGGATTTCGACGTGATGGGGTTGGAGGGCGCGCTCAGGAGCACGACGATGGTTTCCTCACCAACGGAATGGCCCCCGGCTGACACCGACTTTGATAATCCTTCTGAACATTCGCCGGGACGGTTCCTCAACGATCTCGAGCACATGGTTAACTTCCAATTCGAACTGCAACAACAAGAGCCCGAAGGCGGTCATCCCGATCCGATCGTCAGTCCGCCGCTCTATGGCAAGTGGTACGCACTGGCTGAACGGTTGAACGTGAAGAACGAAACGGGTTGGGTAGACGAACTCAACACCGATCCTCGCCTGCGAACCCCGGCGGGCGCCGGCACGCAGGTCATACAAAAGGATCAGGAAACGCTGATGCAAGACGCCTGGAGTCAACTGGGCGATCTCTTGCGGGCCAACCAAAAGATTCGCCAGTTTCAACTGGGCTTGATGAGTAGTTTCATCATGTACCAGAAAGACATTGTGCCCCAGACGAACGATCAATTCATGGCGTTTACGCAACTGGTCCAGAGTCGGGTTTTGGGAAGTCCGGTGACGATTGCGAAGCAGGTCGAGGAGAGTCGCTTGCCCCAGGCAGCGCTGGATCCGGCGTTTAGAAAGATCACTCGCAATCGAGGCGCGATCATGCGCAAGGTCGCGCCGGAAGAGCAACCAGGTACCCGAACGATTGTTTCACAGCTCAACGAAGGTAAGCTGACGGCCTCACCGCCAGCGCCGGAACCAACCGGATCAACCCTCGTTGACACAGTCGCCGACACGGTCGACGTGCACGATTTACCTGACTGGCTGCGCAACCTGATTCGAAATAAGAATGCACGCTTGATATTGATCCTTGTGATTGTCGTGGCGCTGGTGCTCGCGATTATTACCTTCTTGTGGATCGTCTTTGTTCCGATCATTGTCGCTGCGATCGTCCTATTGCGAATGCTTGAAACACTGCGCACGCGAATCGAAGTCGCCGACGCTTTTCGCGAGAAAGCCTTCACGCCTGCGTTCGTCGACACCATTCCGGCGCGTCCAAATTTTGTGTTGACGGAATTTCAGCAGCCGATGCCGCGCGTTTCCAATCCGACAAATGCGGACAGCATTGAAGCGGCGAATTTCAGAATCGCGTTGAGAGATGCTTACAACGTGCATCAAACGCTGCCGCCCGAGCCGCCCGTGCGTGCGCCAATCGGCATCGATGCGACTGCGTTGAAGCTCAGAGAAGCCCTCAATCCATCGGTTGCGATTCCGAAGCGCGCGGAGTTTGTTCTGAAGATACCGGCGGGAATAAAAGACTCGTACCTGTTCCCGACTAAGACACTGGTAACGGTGATGGCCCATCCGGTTTTTACTCAGCCGATGTATCTCCCGCTGCGCGACATCTCGTCTGAGTTTTTGTGTCCGAATCTCGAGTTGATTCCCAACAACACCATCTCGTTGTTGAAAACGAATCAACGTTTCATCGAGGCGTACATGGTCGGTCTGAATCACGAGATGGCGTGCGAATTATTGTGGCGCGAGTTTCCAACGGACCAGCGCGGCAGCTACTTCCGCCAGTTCTGGGATGTTGCGGACGTCGTTACTCAAAACACATCGCTCTCTCAGTCAGAGATCGAGGAATCATTACTCGATATCCAGAAGCTTCATGAGTGGGATCCGGCGTCGAAGCTGGGCACACACGAGAAGCGTCCGTTGCCCGCCGGAGGCGATGACGAGGACTCGAAGTTGGTTCTGATCGTTCGCGGCGACCTCTTGAAGAAATACCCGACGGTGGTCATCTACGCTCAGGAAGGAAAGTGGACCGAGATTGAACACGATCACTTCGTACGTGAACTCGATGAGACGAAGCCGATCAAGCATCCGATCTTCAAAGCCGAGATCGATCCTGACGTTCGTTTTCTCGGCTTTGAGTTAACTGCGACCGAGGCGAAGGGTAGTTCCAGGCCTCAAGACACGAATCCGGGTTATTTCTTTGTGCTTCAGGAGCGGCCGGGCGAGCCGCGGTTCGGTTTGGACAATCTCAGTCCTGATTCACCTGCCACGCCAACTAAGTGGAACGACCTCGCGTGGGAGCATCTCACGAACTTCGAAACACTCGACTTAATTAACCTCGAACAAAACGTTCCGGTTCCTCCCGCGATGACTGATTCAACGGACCAGCAGTTTGTCTGGCGCAGGAACGCGGCTGATATGGCTTACATCTTTTATCAGGTCCCTGTCATGGTGGCTTTTCACGCCGCCGACATGCTGCCGAAAACGACCCCATGATCGACGAAATCAAAAAAGCTCGCGAAGCAATGCGTACAGCGGAAGAGAGCCTGTACGCGAATCAGAACCGGCTGCGAACAAAACAGTTGGCATTGATTAACGCCAACAGACTAGGAAACGAAGGAAGCGAATCGGCCGCGACGCTGGGACGCGAGATCGCGGCGCTCAACGAGGAAATCGAGCGCGGTAAATCCGGTCTGCGAGTCATCAAAGGAAACGTCGGGAGTCTTGTCGGAGAGTTTGTGCTGCCGCAGACGCCTCGCCAATTGATCGCTCAACTCGACGACACTTTACCTTTTCTCCTGTTTCCGGTGCGCATCGAAACGCGCTTCATGGGCAGCGGCGCCGGCCGCGAGTTATGGGTGCGTCTGTACCCCGACGACATCGCCGTTCATACGCACGAAAAAGAACTCTCGCGGGATGATGCCGATACGGGCGTCGAATACTGGATCCAACGGACCATCGCCGCCTCGATCGTGGACCAAACGGAGCGAGAGCAACTTGAAAAAGGCGCCTGGCGCGCAATGGTAAACAGTCATGGAGGGACAAGGGCTGCGTGGATTGTGTCGGAGATCAAGAAACGAGCGATCGACAAGGAGGGAAGTGAAGACTTCTCCTTCATGCTTATCCGGCCGCAGATCGCAACCGTTCTTGCCGACAAGCTGCGAAGTGCCGAGCAAAAGCGCGGTGCGATCATTTCGATCCTGAGTTCGACTCATCCACTCGCTGTTTTGATCCGGGACCGCATCACGAGTCTGCTCGACGCCGACGATCAGATCGGCGATCCGACTCGCGACGCCATCATCCAAACCGCGAACGACGGCATTCTCCTTCATCTCGACTTCGATCTCGAGGAACTGAAAGCCGAGAGTTGGACGCGCGCGCCTAAAACGGAAGCCATGCCGGATCGTTTCGTGCTCATCGGCTTCAACGGCGCGTCGAGACTGGAACAACCGTTTCCAACCGCGGTCGTCAACCCGCTGATACTTGGACCAAACCCGCAGAATCTCGAGTCAGACCTGAGCCAACAGGCCGGCGACCTCGTCATGGGTGAAGACTTTGAATGGATCGCAGACTTCGACAAAGCGATTCAGGTCGGCATGGCGATGCGTGTGCCGCTCCCGGCGCCATTTGCGACTATAGGTTTCGATCGTCTGCTCGTGCTCGGCATTCGCGTTTCATCCACCGCCGCGGACCACAAACAGCTGTTGGAACGGTTGATCGAAAATCATCATTACTCTCCGGACGGAATGAGTTTTCTGCCACAAGGCACGCCTACGAATAACACGGGCGAGCAACGCGCCGGTTTCTCAACTGACGACGCCGAGGGCGACGCCAGTTTCGACACGGAAGTGAAGGAACCCGATATCGACGTCACCGACGACGAGTTCGACAAGACTGACGCGCAACGTTTGTCTGAGGCGTGGGACGTTGATCTCGCTCAGCTCGTGCAACTGGCGAACGCAAACCGCAAGGACGTTTCGCAGGCGAGAATAATGAACCGCGCGCTCTGGCCGGCAACCCTGGGTTATTACCTCGAAGAGTTGTTGGAACTGGCTGACGACGACATCGGCAGCATTCGGAAGTTCTTCGCTGAGCATGTGGTCGGGCGCGGCAGCTTGCCGGCAATCCGTGTAGGTAAACAGCCGTACGGCATTCTGGTGACGAGCGCTTTTCACAAGTGGCAGGCGAACCGGTTGATCGATGGCGATTTTATTTTCCTGGGCAAGGTGCACGAGAAGTTGAGAAAGGTCGAGGACCAGTGGCAGCAACTTGTTTCTCAGGTGGCTCACGTCGATGGTCCGGGCGATTCGTTCGCGAAGCTCTTGAACATGCTGGGGCTACATGCATCGTCAGTCGATTTTCAGCGCCGTCTCGCGACGCATGAGGCCCTGCTCTGGAATCTTGGTAATTTCATCTTCATTGGTGCCACTGGTCCAATTCTCGCGTACTTCAACGAAGTAACACGGCGGGCTCTGGCTCTCCTCGATCAGCTCGGTCTCACGTTTCAGCAAAGACCAAAGCTTTTTGGACTGCTCTTTAATGCGAACACTTCAAGCATCAACGGACCAGTCGTCGACGACGTAGAAAAAGCGTCTGATGAAAAACTGTCTGAGACGACAGAGTTACCGGTGAAGTACGCTGTGAAAGTTCCGGACGAACTCCAGGGCGAAATCGAAAGGTTTGAGCCCGGGAACTATATCCGCTGGATCGTTAAGAGCGATCTCAACACACTCAAGGAACAGAAATTCCTCAACCTGAGCAATCAACCGGTCGCTAGTCCGGCAGCACTGCTTTTCCGAATGTTGCATCGCTCGCTGTTGCTTTCCACTCATGAGGCCTCGATAACCGTCCTTCAACAATTTCATACTCTCGACAACACGATCCGTCGCGAACAAGATTTCACGAACATCCAAGCCGGCCGCACCGTGACTCGTTGGGAGTTCATGGAAGCAGATGCGAAAGTGTTGCCGCAGTTGAATCTGGGAACCAAAGTGCTCGGAGACTTCGTGCTGACCGCTGATGTGTCCGACGTGCCCGCTGCTTTCACGCTTAAGGAAGTCAAAGACAGTATCGCCAGTCTTGAACACCTGAAGACGGCTGAGCTCGAGCGCTTGTTTGCGGAGCACATCGATTTGTGTTCGTACCGGCTCGACGCCTGGCAAACGGCGCTGTTCGACGCACGTCTTCAGCGTCTGAATGTTTTCCGGCAGAACACTGAAACCGGCGCCGAGAAGCGCGGCATTCATTTGGGTGCTTACGGTTATTTGGAAAACGTGCGGCCTGGGCCAGCTCATGTTCCTGCGCCCGAGAGTGACATTCCACCGTCGCTGCGGCGTGATGGTGTTGTCGTCGTCGAACAACCCGACAACGCTGGTTACATACACGCGCCGTCGATCAATCACGCAGTCGCAGCCGCCGTGTTGCGCAACGCGTATCTCACGCACGCGACGCAGAGCAACGCCGATCATTTTGCCGTCAGGTTGAATTCGGAGCGTGTGCGAACGGCGCTTACTTTTATCGAGGGCGTTCGTAACGGACAGCAACTCGGCGCGCTGCTCGGTTATCAATTCGAGCGAGCGTTGCACGATCGATACGTGATCGATGGCGACGCGCTCGCCCAGCACATACTCGCTTTCCGCCAGAAGTATCCGATGGTTGCCGACAAGATCACGCCCGGCAACTCTGCCAGCGATGAAATCAAACAGAAAGAGTCGTTTCAGGTGGTCGATGGTTATGCGTTGTTGGAAGCGGTGATGTTTGGTCCAACACCGCTCGGATATCCTTTCGGTGTTGCTCCATTGCCGCCGATAGGCACGCCCGCTGCTAACGCGATTGTCACGGAGGTTGAACGGCTTAAAGACACGTTGGATGCCATCGCCGATCTTTCGCTGGCGGAAGGTGTTTTCCAGGTCACGCAGGGCAATTACGAACGCGCGGGCGCGATGCTCAAGTCGCTCTCGGAAGGAGTTGCGCCGCCGGATCCGGAGATTGTGAACACGCCGCGCAGTGGCGCAGTGGTTAATCACAAGCTGACGGTTCACTTTGAGACTGGCGCGGTGAGCAGTCCGTGGAGTGTGGACGACACGCCGAGATCTCTCGCTGCTCCTGCTCTTAACAAATGGCTCGGCGAACTCATCGGCGAGCCCGATTCGCTTCAGTTCAACGTTAAGTACGAGCGCGATACAAACAACACAGCTATTCGTCTCACGCAACTCGGTCTGCAGCCGATCGACTTGATTTACCTGATTGGTAATCAAGCCGGCGCAGCGGAGGGAACTCAGGAGATCAACGATCTGACCGAGCTTGAGGCGCGCATCGATTTCACGTTCAGGAGCGACAGAAACGATCCGGTTGCGGATTCTTCGCAACGTGTAATCATCGAGTTCATTAACGGAGACGGATTGCCTGACTCCGCAAGGACTCTCTTTGAATTGTTGCCGCTCCTTCGCAACCTGCAGAAGCTCGTCACCACTTCTCGCCCGCTCGGTGCTGACGACTACACGTTGCAATCGGAAGAGAAAACGGACCCGAACATATCTGAGAATCCGAAACGTTGGGAGCTATCAAGTATAGAAACCGCTTTCGATAATGCGGCTGTCGCTTTGAACGAGGCGCTAGGCGAACTTGACGACATCGTCGCCACCTTCCCACCCAACGCTTTGAGTAAAGATCCTGTTGAAGCCGGCGACCTGAGCGGTATCGCGTACGCTGATTTGCGCGAGGCGCTGATCGCGCTTTCGTTGTTTGGTCTGCCAGGCGCGTTTCCCAAGAACGCACTGCTGCCTGTTCTCGCTCCCGACGCCACTGACGAACAGCGTTTGGCTTTGCTGCGTGCGCAACAGTCGCTTATCGAACAAGCGCTGTTGACACTCGCGCAGGGCCGAAGCCGTCATACGCAAGCAGTAGCCTTGCGGAATTTCGATCAGCTCACGCCGGAACAAATCAGTCAACTGACTGTGGCCCAGAAGGTCGACATTTATCAGGCCGCAGGCGCCTTGGTTTTGGGAGACTCGTTCCGCTTCCTCCCAACGTTTCAATTCAAGAACTTGCCCGAGTTGCAATCAGCCGATGATTTTTCAAACGACGTCGCGCCGGAGGAAAGCCTGTTGCGGTTCACGCAGCGCCGCTTGAAGGCAGCGGCAGTGAATTCCGCAATTGTCGACTGGCGTGATCTCGCCGTCGAGGAATGGTTGGAGGGCGCGGCGGCAGTGCGCGACCGCGTGCGTTTGATCGATGCTGTGAACACTTACCAGGAAGCGTTTGCGGATGCCTCGCTCGCGTTGAAGCCGCTGCAGTTGCCGTTCGATAGGAAAGCGCACTGGATCGCGTTGGAGTTTCCGGAAGTCAAACCCGAGCAATTGGACGACGAGGATTCGTTTGTGCCGCAGGGTGATTTTTTGTCTGTCGTGCGGCAGTTGCCGAACAACTATGATGCTGCGGCGGTGCAGTCAGGGTTGTTGATCGACGAATGGAACGAAGTGATTCCGAACCGGATCGAGACGACGGGCATCGCTGTTCACTACAACCAGCCGAATACTGAGCCGCCGCAATGCGTGCTGATGGCGGTGAGTCCGATCGTCGACGGCACTTGGGATTGGGACGATCTTGTCGACACGGTCATCGACACATTCGATCGCGCGAAACGCAGGGCAGTAGAACCTGATTTCCTGCGACCGACGGCATACTGGCAGCTCTTGCCGGCCATTCTCAGCAGCTTCACAAGTTTCCCGACTGGCACGATCTCGACGAACGTCGCGGCGCAACAGGTGTCGATGGTTATCGATCGACCTTAACGCGAAGGTGGTATTAACTTGGCCCAACAAATTGATCCAACGCTGAAAGGGTTGCTACTGAGCGCGGATTTTCGCGCGGCGATCACACTTTGGAACCGTCTCGAAGGTCGTCCGCGGCAGGAAGACTTTGGTCGTAGCTTGCGCGCGGAAGTTCGCGATCCGCTCTGGATGTTGACTCGTCAGTGGCAGTTTGGCGAATTCAAAGGCGAGGATGCGGGTTCGGCTGTGAAGGCGCGAGTGCAGTTGAATACGACGCGTATCGATCGCTTCGCAGTGAAGGATGAAAATCGTGATGCGACTGGTGGCGAGCAATTCCAGCCCGCGACACCTTACGATCAAACGCTTCCACTCGAGATAGAAGTCGAGCGCGAACCGGTGTTGCCTGTTGGACCAGAGCCAAACACGGCGGATCTTGCGCTGCGCAGCCGGATGGGCCGTCATTGGTTTCGTTTGTTGAAGCAGGCGGGGTTGGGGGGCGTTAAGGGGGCCGTGCTCGATCGGTTCGGTTTCGAAGACATCTCTGAGAAAAAGGAAGAGGACCTCACGCCTGAGGAGTTGCTGGAGTTTGCTCATCTTCAGAGCGATCCGGTGGCGTGGCAGTCGTTGAAAGCTGTGAAAGGACGATTGCCTGATGGACGCAAGTTGTTGATTGCGATCGGTAATGGAGACTTCGATGAATGGGTCGACAGCTCTGGCCTGAGTCCGGCTTTGAAAGACTTGGCAAAAGATTTTCGCAGTTGGTTCGAACGTCTATTTTCGCAGCCTGAAAAGACGCAACTCGAAGATGCCTGGGTGCCGTCGTATCTCGAGTATCAGTTTGCGGTGTCGGCGCCGGAAGATGCGTCGGGTGAAAAGCGCGTAACGCTGGTTGCGGAGGAGTATTACCACGGAACGCTTGATTGGTTTGCGTTCGATATCGATCGTCAGCGCCGCCTGGAGGATGATCCGGGATCGCAGTTTCCAGAGAGTAGTTTTGTCGAGCGCCCGCCGGTTGCTTTCCTGCCTTCGCACATTGAGTTCAACGGTATGCCAAATGTTCGTTGGTGGGAGTTTGAAGATCGACGCACTGATTTCGGCAGCATTCGTGCAACGACTGGCGATGTGCCGCTGTTGTTGCTCGCGGAGTTTGGGTTGATCTATGGAAACGACTGGAACGTCGTTCCTTACAACCTGGAAGTTGGTTCGCTTGCCGACATTAAAGGCATCATCGTCAGCGACGTGTTCGGCGTACAGACGTTGATCCGCCCGGCCGGACAAGGGCAGCGCATGGATTGGCAAAAGTGGTCCATGTACAACCTTGCGAGTGGCGATGGAGTTGATAATCGTTTGTTCTTGCCGCCGTCTGTCGCGAAGGTTTATGAAAGCGCGCCGATTGAACGGGTCGTGCTGGCACGGGATGAAATGGCGAACCTCGTTTGGGGTGTCGAAGAAACGATTCCGGGAATTGCGGGTCAGGGCGTGAATGGGTTTGAGGCGGGCAAGGTGCTTTCGAGTTACTTCGCCGCTAATGAGCCTGACAGCGACACGACTGACGGCGAGCCAACGGAGCCCGGCGGTGAGCCAACGGAGCCTGGCGGTGCGATCGCACGCGTGCCGAATGATGTGAAGATTCAGTATGTGCTTGGCACCACTGTTCCTGAAAACTGGATTCCGTTCATCGCAACGCATCAACCGGGTTCTAATCGACAGATCCGGCTGCAACGCGGCTCAATGCCGCGCCTGACGAACGTCATTCCCAACAGCGTCATAACGCCGCGCGGCGAGATCCTGCGCGTTGGTTTAGACCAAAAACAACCTTACTTCGTACACGAAGAGGAAGTCCCTCGTTCCGGCGTCATCGTCACGCGCAAATACCAACGCGTCCGCGGCCCCAACGGCGAAGTCTTCACTTGGATCGGTCGCCGCAAAGAGACCGGCCGCGGTGAAGGCGCCAGTGGCTTGGCGTTCGATCAGGTCGTGCCCTTGAAACAACTCGAAACTCCTTAGATTGTTTCTATGTTGTGAACAGTAATCAATATGTCGAACTGCCGGAGAGTTCGTTTGAGTTGTTCCTTGAAATTCTTGAAGAACAGGTTGTAATGGAATCCTGCAGTGCAGTTCGAATGTGATAGCTCAAAGACGTTGAGTTGCCAATCGGCAATCCGGTTTGGTTTTGGTTTCTCCTTGCTGGTGATTACGTTGATGTTTGGTATGACGCAGCCTGCTAAACATCTGATGGATCGGAAGCGCCACGCAAAAACAGATTCATTGCGCAACACCAACGCGCCTAACTTGATCGTAGCAAACGCCGCGCTCGTTCAACACGGTCGTTAAGCGTATTCCTATTGATACCAAGAAGGCGTGCGACGTCAGCGTGATTTCCCGCAGTCTCCCGGAGGTGGTTATAAAGACCTAAAGTAGTTCGAGCCAGAAATTCATCAAGCGAATCGTCCTCTCGAAATCCGAGAGGAGTTTCTGAAGGGGTCTCGAATCTTCTTATTTCAGTCAGGACTTCAGAAACGTCATTCCAGGAAATAATTCTCTTGTTACCTGCACCCACGGTTAGCCGTTCGACCACATGACGTAGTTGCCTGACATTTCCAGGCCAGGTGTAGCGAGCCAAAGCTGCGAGGGCCTCATCCGTGATAAGAAGCTGATTGCCTGTATTCAACCTTATGCTGGCTTCGCTCAGGAAATATTCGGTTAAGGATCTAATGTCGGAGACTCGTTCTCGTAATGGCGGTATGTGAATAGTCAATACCGCCAGACGGTAAAACAAATCCTGACGGAACCGTCCACGCTGAATCTCCACCGCTAAGTTTCTATTCGTCGCAGCAACTACTCGTACGTTAACCGGTATTTCGGTTAACCCCCCTACCGGTCTGATCGCGTGCTCCTGCAGCACCCGCAACAATTTTGCCTGGGCCGACATGGCCATCTCTCCGATCTCATCGAGAAAAAGCGTTCCTCCGGCAGCGGCCTCAAACAGTCCTTTGCGATCGCGATCGGCGCCAGTAAACGCCCCGCGCACGTATCCAAACAGTTCTGATTCCAGCAGACTTTCTGTGATTGCGCCGCAGTTGAAACACACTAAAGGGCCACTGCTCCTGGCGCTGTTTCTGTGGATTGCACGGGCGACCAGTTCCTTACCTGTACCTGATTCACCGGACACCAGGACGGTGAGATCGCATCGCGCTGCAATGTCGACCTGCCCAGCCAGCCGGTTCATCGCAGGCGAGTCTCCAACCATCCCAGCTTGCAGAAGAAAGTCAGACTCCATAAGAAGCTGCTCTATTGTTCGAACACCACGACTGCGGGGAGCGAATTCTGCATAAGTAAAAGAAATGGCGCGAATCGTTGAGCTAATCTCTTACTTAACAAGACGCCGGGGACTAGCTCAGTTGGTACTGACTAACACGAAACCAGCCCAGTAAAACGGATGGCGGTACCGCCGATCTTGCAGTAAACGTAACGAAGCCTCTCTTAGAGCCTCTGACTTATTGCGACCATCAAGGTCCTTCTGCGGCGCCATTGCCTCGTAGAAGTTTTTCATGAGTTGCGAAGTACTTGCAGAATTCACTCGCCACTGACTTACCAACACAGATCGCGCGCCGGCGACCAGGAAGGCCCACGACATACCGACTACACCTTCTCCCGGACTAACCCTGCCATTGCCGGTTTCGCAAGCGGAAAGGACAGCCAAATCAGCGTCCAAATCCAGGTCAACAATCTCGCGGGCTTGTAATAAACCGTCGTTTTCCGGGTCGCCGTCAGTCTTCGTCAACAATAGATAAGAATTAAGAGGTTCTCTGTTATCCAGAACACCGTGCGTGGCAAGGTGGATCGTCGCGTATTGTGGCGCCAACGTTTTAAAAGCCTTTTCCTCTGCTTGAGTCCCAAGGAGCACCTTTGTCAGAGGAAACCGAGCCACTCTTGCTACGGCCGCGACTTCCGCTTCTGATTCAGGTAAGGGATGAAAATCTTGTTTAAGTTTTTCGTCCTTTGCGATCACAGGGTTTCCAAACGCCACGAATGATTGCTTGCTACTTTGTCGTCGTTTGCGCAAGGTCAGTTCTTTCAGCACACTCAATGAAGGCGCATAGAACACAGAACGCTCCTTTATAAGATAGCCGCCATGCGTCGTTGTTAAAGCTTGAAACGGGAGGGTCCATAGAAACTCATCGGGAATAATGCACAGCGTGCTGGTGTTCTGCAGTTCATTGATAGCTGGCTCAACTAATAATCGGTAGAGCTCACGGCCCAACGGAACATAGTCCGGCTGCCGTTCTGCGAGCGCCGAGTGAAACTCGTTTACTTTTCGTCGCAGCTCATCAGCTTTGACCTCCAACTCGAGGTATTTAAGCTGGGCATCTACAGTGACCCGGTTTCCTTTCAGAATGAAGAGCCCGACGTTGTCGCCCGTCACGACATATTCCAGATACGCGAAGTCAGTAGCAGGTACGAGAGTGTTCAGTTCCGCTTGTGTTAATGGTTTGGCAGGCCCGGCCCGCACCGGCAATTCCGGATGCGCCACGGCCAACCTTTCCTGAAACACCACTAGTTCACGGCGCACAGCGTTCAGCTCATTAGCGAGTTCTTTATCAGGTTCACCGCTCGTTTCAGATTTGATTCGTTGATTTATCGCATGGTACCTATCAATCAGAGATTCCGCTTCGGCTTTTTCACTGTCGGTGTATATGTCCTTTAAATCACTCCTGTTGTTTCTAACTGCTTCGAGTAAGACACGTCCCTTTGCTCGTTCAGCATAAAATAATGCTTCGAAGTTCTTACCCTGGGTGGTCAACAGCTTTACGAGCGTGCGATATGGCTCAACCTTGTTCTCAAAAAACAGCAGCCGGCCCTCGTGTGCGGCCGCTACCTCGTCGCGCAATTCTTCGATTTGGTTGACGGCGTCTTTGAGCGTGGTGATTGCTAAGTCGACTTTATGCTGGGCTGCATAGGCCTCACCAAGTGTCGCGGTGGCGAAATATGTGAGCTTCCGTAGTCGCAGGGTACGAGCCAGCGTCAGCGCCTCTTCGGCTAATGCAGCAGACTCACTGTAGTTTTGCATCGCATAATGAGTTTGCGCTGCGCGCCAAAGAAGTTCGACTTCGCGCGTTTTGGCGTTAACTCGACGCGCAACTTCGAGACTCTGATGGATTGTCTGCAACGCACTCGGGAAGTCGCGTTTGGCAGTTAGAACGACACCCACACCCTCTGCGGCGGCAATTTGGACGTCTATCAACCTTGCGCTGTTTGCGCGTTGAATAGTGCGTTGAAAGATCTCGAGCGCTTCGTCATTACGACCCTGTCGTTGTTCGATAACGGCTAAATTCAACAGCACTCGCGCCTCTTGTCTCGCGTTTCCCTCGTTTCGATAAATTTCAAGGCTTGCCTTGAAGTAGGTTTGCGCTTTTACATAGTCCTCCTGCTCGAGCAGGATAGAGGCCTGACTGCTCATGATGTTTGCTCGAGTGTTCTGGTCTCCTGAACTTCTTGAGACTTGATGGGCCTTGCTTAAAGAGGAGAGCGCTCGTCCATATTGACCCATCTCGCCGTAGACCTTCGCTAACCCGATTAGCACTTCTGCCGTCTGTATGCTGTAAGAGGAATCTGTACTATTGAGCCGTTCAAAGAAAGACAGCGCCTCGCGGAATTTCTTCAGCGCTTCTGCATGATTACCACGAGTTAGATCTATTTGGCCCAATGTGTGTAGCGATCGCGCTCGGCCATACTCAATTGAACCGGGAGATTCTTGCGTGGAATTCGAGTTCAACTTTGCAGCCATTGTCACACCCTGCTCTGAGTAACGCAGCGCGTTTTCGTAATCTTCTGCGATAAGGTACAACGCGCCGAGGTCCGCGATTACGTTAGTCAGATCTCTTTCAAATCCAGTTTGTTCAAATAATTTTCTGCTCGTTTCGTATGCTTGAATACCATTGTCGAAATCATTCATTACCGAATACATTCGGCCGAGGTGATAGTAAGTAGTGGCCGCCAACTCAGGTCTCTTAAGTCGATCCGCTACGCGAAGATTAAGTTTGTAAATCTCTACCGACCGGGCAGGAGATCCCTGGCGTTGCAAGGAGGAGGCGCAGTCAACCACCGCGTTCCACAGAGTGACATTCACGAATTGTGGGTTCTTATTCAGTAGCTCGTTTGTAGCTTCCGGTGCCGGGTTCCGGCACATCATCGATGCCAGTTGTGCTTCGGAGTCGATGGTCTGGACCGATTGTGCCCCTGCGACAGTGGCTAAAAAGAGCAGGGCAATAACACTTCGCTCGAACCACCGGAAAATATCTTTCGATCTTCTAATTGTATCTCGTGGAAACATGGAGTTTGATCCACCTGTTCAATGCAGAATATCAACTCGATTGCGGAGCACGATGTTCACTGTTGTGATGTTCTAGTAGACGGGAGAAATGAACTGATCTTCCAAGCCAAGCTGAAAAAAATGCTGCGTGAATGATGAATCGCGGTTGGCGAACCCGGATTCAGTCTGATTTGTAGGTCATAACTGCTACTCGACATTAGCTTCCTTGCCTTACACTGCGCACGTTTTGGAGCAGTTTTCGCGCTAATTCCGAATCAGGATTAAGTTTTATCAGACTTTGGAACTCACGCTCAGCCTGGTCCAATAAACCGACCCTTGCGTAAAAAACACCAAGTGCGAGATGCGAATTGGATTTCCTGAGACGAGTAAGTTCTTTGAGATCCGCGGCTGAGAGAACCGCAAACTTCATTTCCGGAGCTGACGCCGAAGGTGAAACGACTTTCTGCCCGTCCACCAGTGCGGTCACGACCCATGAAAAGATTCGCCCGCGGCGCAGTGGGACCATCGTTTTCCATTGCGTTTGAGTTGCCGGCAACTCTTCGCTTTGCCTGACCTGATTACCGTCCGCGTCCAGCACGTAAACTCGATAGCTTGAAGCCCCGGGTAAACTTTCCCACCGGAAAACCGGTCTATCCTCGGTTAAAACCCCCCTCTGCGGATACAAGAGGCTAAATCCCTTTGGGCCATCGTCGTTGCCGCGCAACCGGCCTGGTTCGCCCGCAAGATGTCTCAACACGTCAGGCGACTCTATACGACCGGATGAAAAGGCCTGCGCTATATACTGCCGGCTATTCTCCGAGACTTGATCGAGACCGGTAATGCGACCATCGTTATCGAGGGTCAATTCGCCGTTAGCGTCTCTCAGTATCGCCACTTTCGTTGGGTTCTCTGCCGTTGAGGGACTGGAGTTCACATTTGGGATCGGCGATGAAGAGGCGCTGCCTTCAGTACGCGGGTTCAGCTGGCCCTGTTTGTTGGCTTCAAGAACGCCGGATCTTCTGGTAAGAGCAATTACTCCGATGAGTACCGCGACCGTCATAAGCACGATTGCAGCTGCGACATATACCGGTCTCTTCCGTAAGCGTTGCCACGGGGGAGCGGCTGGTATATCGACGTCGCGTTTGTAGTAGATGGGACCATACGAGACGTTCATTTCGCCGGCAGTTGTCTCGCGAAAAGCAAGAAAACTACGAACGTCTTCACGACAGGTTTCGCACGTGCGCAAATGAATGTTGACTATTTCTTCGGTTTCCTCGTCAAGAGTCTTGTCAGCCAGCTCGACGAGAAGATCAAAATCTACATGGTCATGTCGGAACCAGAATTCCGGTTCGAGACTGAAGTTAGAGGGGACGGATCCTCGCTGCCGTCTTAGTTCTTCAACAAATCGTTGGTCGCAGGACTGGCACTCTGCGGTATGGACGCCCGCCGCCACAAGCTCGTCTTCCGGTGAGGCGCTCACGCAGAGCTGTTTGATTTGTAATGTCGATAAGTGGTGAGTCATTTAAACTACTCCTCACCTTAACTAGACGGGAGAAAAGGCCGGCACTTCCAGCCTGCGGGAAAATTTTTATCGTCGCAGGTCAGTTTTTAAACGGCGGACGGCGCGAAACCGCCATTTATGCACATTATTGCGCGAAGCTCTCATTTCTTCGGCCATTCCGGGGCTATCCATCGGCATTCGCTGACGAAGTCGAACCACTTCCTCGACGGTGCGGCCCATCCCTCGAGCGAGTTCGTCCCAGTTGACGATGTCCGCCGTTAGCAACGCCGTAAACAGGTCCTGTCCGGTTTCGTCTGCGAAGCCGAAAGCGAACGCGTCACGTTGTTCGGCAGGTAACTGAATGACCGTCTGCCACACGCGCGCCAGCAATTCGTTCGCTTCCAAATGAGCCTCACCCGTTGGCGTATTTGCGGCATAAAAATAATTCGGATGTGAATGGTCGTCTAACGATGCGATTTGGAGGTCTTTAAGATCCAGTAAGTAAGCCAACATATAGGCCAGTAGATCTATTTCAACCGGCCCGGCAATCCAGTCAAAAAGCTCAGCTATGATCTGCGTCACTGGCGCGCTTCGTACATCTTCATCGGCAAAGTACAGTGACTTGAAGGAGTCCAATTTTGGTTCAACGTCGTGATCCGAGAACGGGCTCTTGGCGCTATTTCGCCACGCTGCAAAGCCGCATAGTGTTTCACCACTGTGGCGCCAGATCGCAAGATCTTTGTGACGCTGCAATAGATCGCGAAGGCGGTATTTGAGGCGCGTGCGTACTGGCGATTTTTCCCGAAGAAAGTCTGTACAAAGGTTTGAAGCGAGTCGTGAAACGTAGAGCTCAAAGTTTTCTATATCAACACCGGCGGACGATTGAAGTTGATTCAGTCCCTGCACGACGCGGGTCATTGCTTCCTGGTATAAATCCTCGGCGTCTTGATTGTTGTTATTGACCCCTTGTGAATTCACGTGAAAACCAAGTCGTCGAAGCAGCACTCCTCTAACGAGCGGCGCGGCGCGAAGCATTAGAAGCTCATCGAGGTGCTGTTGACGCTGTCCGTCATCACTCGCGGTCAGGTATGGCGCCAGCACGTTATCCATGGTGATTTAGATCCGGGGATCAGGTGTATGACTCAGCGATGTTGGTCCTGCGGCGGTTCAGAATTGACCTCAAGAACAGTGGGCGTCACGGTGTATGTAACGAAAACGTTTTGTTGGTCTTAAAGATCGGGCTGGGTGCATTTTTTCAGATGCCAATATATTTGTTTCTGAGGCGCTGATAATCAAAAAAAATTACAGATCTTCTCGGTTAGAAATTGAGGATTGGCCGAGCTGTTCATCGATTTGAGCTTAGGTCGGACTGCGAGATTCCTTGCATGGGGAAGAAGAACTTGCCCCGGCTTTGACTGCAGGACGATTGCGTTCGGAAACTAATAGGCCTGCACTTTCACAAATTCTTTCGGGCAGTAGTGCGCTGATTGCTGGCAGTCAATACAGGTGATTGCAATCGGACACTCGGGCAAACGAGCATCTGCGTGAGCGAATGCAAACTGCCAACCACATAAACGGCAGTGTACGGCCAGATACCATTGACCGGGCACCCAATCCATCATCGGCCTCTTTGTCATTTACTCTACGCCCTCACCACAAGTAGGCTCACCGCAATCCTGGATTTGTAAGCTGTAGCAGATAATTATTTACGTTGCTTTTTGGGCCGTCCCGGTTTGCGGTCCTTCACGAGGACGAGATCTTTGGGATCTATGGCGTAATCGCGGCCAAATTTCTTTGCGGGCAGACGCTCTGCTTTAATTAAGGCTCTAATACGGTCCGGGCTTACGCCCAGACGCTCAGCAGCCTCAGCAGTCCCAATTAAGTTCATGTGCAGTTGATTCTAGCAAACTATCCGGCACGCATATTAGTTCTTTGACAAAACTATCAGGTATGCCGTATAGTTTCTGTCCTCATTGCTCCCTTAAACAAAACTGAACTTAGCAGACTTACGAAGTAAAAATCGTGTAGTCGAAACGTAACACTGTTCGACGAGAGGAGATACTATGTCTAACCAATCAGCACTCGACTCCACTAGTTCTTCATCCGATCACACGCGTGACGAGGATGTTCTAAACACTCTAAAACTTCAGGATAGTGATCTCGATCACTTCGCTTCGTATTTTGACGTAGCGTTTCAAGGGAGTTCCCGAAGCATCACCGTCCTCGTAGCGCTGCTCGAACGACTGTGCGGACTGGAAAGGCTGCGCCAGCAAAATCAGAGTGGTATTTGGATCGAGGATATTGTCGGCCGTCTGACCCACCGTCTTTATACAAGGTGTGGACCAGGAGCAGAAGCGGCTTCTCGTTTTCAAGCCGAGGCCAGCGAGCATGCAGAGAATATTTTCTCCGAAGTTCCTGTCGCGAGCGAGTTGTAGACTTTGTTGCTGGGCGATTGATCTAATAATGAACACGACGACAGCAGGGAAGCGAACGGAAACACTCGCTTCCCTGTTTTATTTTGCAATGCCTCTCGTTATGACTATAATAGCTATGTAATAGGGCTATTATGGCCATTTGGCCAAAAAAGAGGGGGGCTTAACAAGCGAAGACAATTATGCAGAGCGTGAACATTGCCGAGTTGAAAAACCGGTTGAGCGTGTACCTGAAGAAAGTGAAGGCCGGCGAAGAAATTCTGGTGCGAGACCGTAACGAGCTGGTCGCTCGAATCGTCCCGCTCGCACGTTCCGGAGACGAGGAAGAAGAGTTGACGTCCCTTGCCGCGCAGGGAAAAGTGCGTCTCGGTAGCGGCATTCTTGACGAGTCGTTCTGGCAGCTGCCGGCGCCGCGTGTTTCTGCCGCCGCCCTGCGCCAGGCCGTCGAACAGGAGCGCGATGAAGACTAAGAGCGGAGGAAAACCACGATCGGTGATGACTGCCTTTTGGGATACGAGCGCTCTTGTGCCCCTGTGTTGCTTCCAACCACAGAGCGCGCAAGCCCGGCAGACGGCACGCACATACAGTCGACAGGTCGTGTGGTGGGGGACTGCTATTGAGGCGGTCAGCTCTTTGAACCGGCTTACTCGCGAGGGGAAGCTAAATCTTAAAGAGAGTGGACAAGCTTTCACCCGTCTCAACTATTTGCGCGACCGTTGGAACGAGGTCCAGCCGACCGAAGAAGTACGCGACCGAGCTGAGCGGCTGCTCCGCATTCACAAACTTCGTGCGGCCGACGCCCTCCAATTGGCCGCGGCTCTGGTCTGGTGCGGGGATCGTCCGCAGGGTCGCGTGCTGATCGGCACCGACGGAAATCTCTCGGAGGCCGCGGGCGCCGAAGGATTTACGGTCATTTCTGTATTGTAGTCGCTAATTCTGAAAATAATTTGTCGTAGTTTTCTTTTTGCCGGGGCGTAGTGCTATCGAATGAGCTCGACGCTCTTGCTTACGACTCTTCTGCACGACGTTGCCGTTCTGGGTGATTAATCCAATTGGACTTTCCTCTCCATTTTATAGAAAGCGGAAGCCTGGTTTCTGGTTCTTTTGCTTCCGGAGCGCGCACTGATATAAGCCACCTACGCGAAAATGGTCTATGCCGTGAGCTCGATTCTAATGGCCAAATGCTGAGAGTGACGGGTTAATGGGTACTCAGTGATCTACATCACGATCTCAGCTTTCCTGCTGTTCGGGCGACAAAGAGATGAAACTCTTAATATACCTGCTAATTTTGTGTGCTGGTGGTTTCCTCGCCGTATCTGCTCAGTCTCCTTCATTCCCCGACGACCCGGAAAAGCAAGTTGATCCATTCGTTCAAACGCACAACGAGAAGCGGTCTCAGAATCCAGAGGGACTGTTGTTCACAGTTAAGCTGAAAGATAACAGGAAGCAATTTCACGTCGGGGAAATCATCACACTCGAGCTCAGTTTCGCTGCCTCAAAGCCTGAAACCTTCACGCTCGACGCCGCGACCTATGATCGCAGCGGTCGTCTTCACAGTGATGGCTTTGTTCTCGATCAACGCGATGCTGCTGTTGATCCCCTCGCCGATTATTTCCAGTCAGGGTTGGACAGTTTTATGCTTGGTGGTTTGCGTTCAATACCGGACCTTACCGACAAGCCCTGTCTCATAACGGCTGAGTTGAATGAATGGCAACGCATAGACAAACCGGGGCATTACCGGCTGTACGTAGTCACGAGTCGAGTCGGCAGAAAGGGCGGGCAAGGCGTGTTTCTATTCAATGGCGGCTGCGCAGTCTCGAATGTCATTGAATTTGACATTCTGCCTCCCGAGAAAAAATGGTCAGCTCAGAAACTCAATGAAGCCATAGCCACGCTCTCAAAACCTGCCGGAGATCACAATTCTGCCTGCCGGACTCTACGTTTTCTCGGAACCACCGCAGCTGCGACTGAAATGCGCAAACGATTTCGTGGCGACGATAACCGGTGTGAGTGGGAATATAAATTTGGTTTGATCGGTTCGCCGCATCGCGATTTCGTAATTGGCGACATGGAAAACGCCATCAGCTTACGCGAGCAACCAGTAACCTCTCATTTTATAAACACGCTTGCATTGCTCGAGTTTACCAAGCGCGCGGCAGCGGCGCCTCCATATCCCACTGGAAATGAAGAACAATTCAGTCAATGGCAGACCCAGATGGATGGGCGCCGAAAGACTTATGACGAGTTGCGTTTGCACTACGTGCGGCAACTGGTGATAGCGATTCCGCAAAAGCAAAGACAAGCGCGTGCGACGAGCTTGCAAACACTGCTGGATTTCCGGACGGAGTTGAACACCAGTGATTTCTCGCAGTGGTCCACTCTGCTCGCCTCGCTGCCGGAAGTATTTAACCGGTTACCTCTTGATGACCAGCTTCGTTTGTTGCAGTACCAATGGAAAGCAATCGCGAGCGCCACAATGCTTCCAGTTCTGCGCGACGTTTTCAGGTACTCTTACAACACTCAGCAACAAGAAATTTTTAACTTATTTCAACAGGAAGACTTGCGCAGCTCAGCTTTGCGCAGGCTATACGAACTATCACCGGAAGAAGGGAAGCGGCTGATCGTTGATGAAATTCGCCGTCCGAAACCGCGGGTGAATGGAGACGTGCTTCGTTCGCTGCCTGACGAGACATTACCCGAGCTCAATACTGAGCTACTCAGCAATTTCGACGCGGCTCATCGGACTGGAAGTTGGTATATCGACGAGATCAGTGAACTCATTGAACGGTATGCGACTGATGAGATCTTGAGCCGAGTGCAAGCCGTTTATGAAACTCGAGACGCTGGTAAGTGGGAGTGCCGCACGCAAGCCTCTCTCCTCGCGTATTTCCTTCGCGTTGCTCCAGCTGTTGGTGGCGACTACGTCAAAAAGGCCTTGGCCGCGAGAGAAAAGGGCTATCCCCGATGTTATACGGAAACCTTGAAGAACGTGGCTAAGCTGCACATGTCCACCGAGCTAGAAGAGATAGCAATCACTGCGCTCGACGATGACGATTCGAAAGTAGTGTCGCAGGCCGCTGGTGTACTCGCAGAATATGGAAGTGCTGGAGCGGAAAAACCGCTTTGGCGGCGATTGGAGAATTGGCGCCGGGCGATGCAGAGTCGCAGCGAAGAACCGGTAACAGAAGAACTAAGTGATGATCAGGAAACAATCGAAAAGGCTTTGCGGCAAGCCCTCACTAGTGGTCAGGCGTGGCTTTCGGACCCCGAGAAGCTGAAGCGTGTGCGCGACTTGTGCATTAGCGAGAAAAGTCGCGAGGAAATTGATCGGATGATTAGTGGTTGGGATTACCGCCTCTACGTTACGCTAAATTCGTTTGACGATGAATCAATCACGATTAACGTCGCGAATTGTAATCTCACGTCCATCGAATCATTAAAGAAGAAGCTTCTCCAGTTTCCCAACGGCACAGTGTTCAAATGGAAAACCGCACCTACTCGCGGCGACGATTCCAAGACAGAGGAGTTATTCGAGAATACCAAAACTTTTCTGACCGAACACGGGATGAGCTTGAAGCGCGAATCAGAACGATAACCTATTGAACCGTGCGTTGGTCCAGGTTAACGCCGACGGGTGATCAGGCTTATCCGTTGACTTTAAAACGCATTATCACTGACCGGTTATCTTCTGGCTCATCTTCGCAGGTTGGGAGGTTAGCCCGCAGATTTTCGGTTAGCAACCCGGTTCGCCATGTTCCCTGCGATTAGGTAAGCCTATTTAAGATGGCTTAACACACCGGGCGGGTAAACCCCTTAGTGGTCCACGAACGCGTCTGCAGATTAGCAGCAATCTCTCGGGCGACTCTCTGGTTGTGGAGGAGCGTAAGAGTCTTGTAACTCACCAGGTCAGAAATACTACCGATTAACACCAATCCCCACGTGAATAGATGCAGGAAGCCGATTGCAATATGACCGAGCCAAAAGCGTTGAAAACCCGGGAAGGCAACAAGGCCTACGATAGTAACTAACAAGACTGTCTGAGGATGTTTCCGGCGTTGCCGGTAAGCCGCAGCGAACATCAGAACCTGTTCCCTGGTCATCCTGCCAACCAGAGACTGTATATAAGTTCGTTCGGGTTCCTCTAGCTCTGGCAAATAGTGGATAACATGGACCATAACAGTGTCGTGGCGAACTCGGCTCGATTTATGCGGAGATTATTGCCGACCTTGAATCTAAAACCTGATTCGCATCCCTTGCCCGACCTCTCTTGAAATTTCTCTTCCCACGGCAGCAATTACGGCAGCGGCCTGTCTCAACTTTGCAGCTTCCAAACCCGCGGAACGGATTTGACCGGCGGCGTCCACTTGACTGGCATAGACCATTCGATTCGCTCCCACTTCAAGCTTATAGTTCTGTTCAACGCCTTCGCGAGCTTGCGCCGCACCGCGCTGGTAACCTGCGATTGCTTCTCCTGCACCTGTATTCACACCGGCGATTTGCGCACCCGCCTGTTGGTCGATCGCTAACTTCATCTCGCCCTGATATTTCTCGGCGGAATAAACAACTCGATTGGCGGCGGTTTCGCGATTCTGGACCGATTCGGCGCTGAATTCCGTGGTGGCTTCGTTCGCTGTCCGGTTGCGCTTCGTGATTGCATCGTATCTGGGGATCTCTATCAGACCTCGAGCGATAGGAAAGTCCATCGGAATCATTCCATTCACGAGGTTCACCCCTTGATCGATCTTGGCCGCCGAAGTGTTACCCGCGTTCATGTACATGTCGCGTTCGGCGCCGGCGATGATGTTGCCAACCTCAAGTGACGCGCCGGTCCTGGTATCGCGCACATTGCGGGCCACGTCTGAGCCGATTTGACCCTTCTGAAATCCGGCCGCGGCCTGAATGATCATTCGCTGTGTAGTGGCCGCGCCATGAGTAGCTGCTACCTGTCCGGTCAAACCTGCTTGTATAGAAGCTAGTTGTGCCATTCGATGGCCCAGTGCACGCATGTTCGATGCTTCCTGCTGTCCTCCTGAACGAGTCACGTCGGCTTGATAGCCAGCCGTGTATTGAGTCGACTCGGCCTGACGATTGAGAGTTGCAGCTGCCTCGGCGCTGTATTTCTCGATACCAGTGCCCACCATCGCGCCCATCCAGCTCGAGACTACAGTCGCCACTGATTCGTAAATCCGGCCGGAGAGTAAGTAAAGCGAGATAAAAGGCGTCCCGTATAAACAAAGTGCCCCGAGTCCCATGGCAAAAGCCGCTAGGGCAATCGTGTATTGCGGTTGCGCGAGGGGATTGGTAATAGCCCGCATGGTTTCATAGCTCCATATATACAAAGGACTGTCGTCACCCACGGCCATCGCGACATTGCCCCACATATAGGCGACGATCCGGATGATCTTGGAAACGGACGGCCAAAGTAGTGTCAGAGCGATGACACCGTAGAAGAAGGGATATGTAGTCCTGCTGGCGATATGCTTATCTACGATGCAGGCAATCATAAAAGGCATCGCCAGTTTCATTGCGAGCGCCAGGGCGGCTCCGAGGAGCACCAGAATCAGGTCGCCGAATTCAATGAGCGCCCGCTCGAAGTTCAGCCACGTCATCATCGTCGACAGATCCCACTGCGACACGTCGGCTTTCTGATCGAAGTTCTGAATTGTGCTGTCAGTATCGACGATAATTCCTAGTATCGACTCGCTTCCCAACTCAATAGGGTGAACGGCTGTCTCGCGTCCGTCTACTTTTACCGTAAACATGTTCTGCTGAAACCTGGCGTAAGACTCGTTGAAGCTGTCGCGCTGGGCCACATAAAGCGTTTGCAGGATCGATCGCTGGGTCGATTCATTGCCGTTTGCGATCTCGTATCCGATGGCGGTCATGCCGTTTATAATCAACAGACCGGTTCCGGACAACACAAAGAACAGACCCAGCCTGCCAAACCACCAGTACAAATTTCCGCCTTCACCGTTCTCTTCACGTGCGATTCTGAGCATGGCAAAGCCGGCGAGACAGTTTCCCAGTACCCACCCCAGCAGCTCGAACCAGCCGATCAGCTTCGAGACGATCTCGTTATCGATATAGGGCAGCAGGGAAGCGGCGCGCTGCGAGAGTGCCGCGATGTTATCCGAGAGCGATCGCACGGGCGAGGGCGCTGGCGTTGGGCCGGGTGCCTGCGCGTGGACCATCACCGGCAACACGAGCAATGCGAAGATAATGAGAATGATCCGCCTGTGTTTCATAGCTGTTTCACTTAATGAATGCCGATCGTTATTGCTGGGGAGAAGGTGATGGCATGCCGCCTTTTTGGATGGCGTCAAAGATTGAGTCCTTCACGATGTTCAGACTGCTCCACGCTTCGTCCGTCGCTTTTACACGGTTCGCTATGCGCACGCGCTCTTCCATGGTCAGGTTATAGCGCTTCACGCGGTCCTCGATCTGGGTTGAGAGATTCGTGATCTGTGTGTCCAGATCGACAATCATCTTCTCGCAGGACGCGATCTCCACCTTCAGATCCGAGATGCAGTTGGCGCATTGCTCTGACTGAGGCTTCGCCAACTCGACGTCGAGTTTGTCTTTAGCCGCTTTCATCTGTGCCGCGGTTGCCGCTTGTCTGGCTCGCGCCGTTTGTAAGTCATGATAGAGACGGGCCAGAGTTGCATCGAACATCGCAATGCGATTCATGGTGGCGATTTTGTCCTGTTCCTGCCGGCCAATCGAGTTCCGGAGATAATCTTCGAAATCGCGCAGATCGGCCTCAGGATCGAAGACCCCACTCATCAGCCGTGTTTTGATTGACTTGATCATGCTCAGTCGCGTAACCACCATCGATTCGATTGCGCGCTTGAGTGCAAAGACATCGCGGACGGTCTGCCCGATCTGGGCCATCGTGCGCGTGAGGTTATTGTTGTGCAGCACGAGCTTCTCGGCCTCGCCCAGTATTCCTTTCATAGTGCTGAGCTGTTGAGCAAGCTTATTGATCTCTTCGGAGTACTGTTTGACGCGCTCGAGCCAGCGGTTGGCTTCCTCAATCTGGCGCTCGATTTGCAGCGAGTATTGCGCGGGATCGAAAACCGTAAATTGTGCTTGTACAGTTGCTGGCGACAGCAGGTCACCAACGAGCACACCGAGCACGAGACACTGGAAGAGTTTTTTCATTGCTGATACCTTTCTGTAATTGGGTAAATTGTTTTCGGATCAGGCTGCGGCTTCGAGCAGCGTCTCATCGATCTCTCTTAAGCCGGCAGCGGTGAGCCCGCGCGGATAGTGTTCAGCCAGCCAGGCGTGCATCTGCATCTCGTTCCAGTGCGGATTGTGAGTGAGCACACGTGTGCGGGCATTGCGCTCGTCGGCGTTTGTCGTCAGAGTCCAGAGCATCAGCGGACTGAGCTCGTGTTGCACCACCTCAACTACCTGATCGAGACCGGAGCCGATCACCATCACGAATTGCGAGAATCTTCCCGGCGCGGTTTTCAAATGCGCGATTGCTTCAGCGCCGTTAGCCGAGAGCTTTGCGTGGGCCACCATCTTTGAGTAGTCACCCAGTTGCTTGCCGATGAACATCACGTTACCCGTCTTTGATAGGGAGGCTACGTCTTCAATGTCCTCGAAGGCGTGAGTGGCGAGGATCGTGATCGAGTTCTCCTTCGGTCCCTTCCGGCCGGCATGCTGGAGCACCTTGAAGATGAAGGGATACTCCTCCTTGATCTCCCACATCTCGTCGAACAGATTGGCTGTTGGGGTTCGTGTTCCGTCCGGTCTTCTGTGTCCAATCGACCGGGCCACGTGGGCGGCGATACGATAGGCCAATGAGAGCTTGATGTCGCGCGGGAAGTCCTTCAGTGAACCGAGCTCGAAGACATCGAACGACGATCTCTTTTCATAGTCGGGATGAGTCGGCGCATCGAGCCAGGGATGACCGATGTAGTTATTGAGAGCGAGGACCAGGGTCTCACGCCGTTCCCGCACCATTTCGGAGTCAAAGGGGAAAGTACGGAGTTGCGCTACGAAGTGAGAGAGGGTTGGTTCACAGAGGGGCCGTCCTGGTCCGTTCTGCGAAACGATGTTCTCGTACACCTGTGAGACCACCGCGCTGATGATGTCTTCGGCGGTCTTATCTTCATCAGTAACCCGCGCCAGCATCTTCAGGTCGCCGATCACGAGCGCCTTCTGCACGTCATCGGGCGGTTCAGCGTCTCTGAGTTGCGGGTAAGACCAGATGTTGATCGCTCGTACTTCGTCAGGTTGCGGCCGGATGTAGCGCCCACCGAGAACCGCAACCAGCGGCAGCAAAGTCTCCCCGATATCAATGGCATTCACACTCGCATCTCTCAGGCTCGCCAGCACGTCGCCCGCGAATTGGGCCATCAGGATCGACTTACCGCCTCTGGGAGCGGCGATGATGTGAATCAGCGGTGACGGAATCTGATTACGATCGAATAAGTCAATCCCGATCAACCGGCCCGTGACCGTTGATAACAGTGTGTGAGGACACGGGGCGCCGCGCCAGGAGTCCTCAGTCGGTGTTAACGCTGCGACCGAAGTTGAAACCTCGGTAAGCTCGCGCCCGGTTAGCTTCGGGCTGAGGTCGCCGGCGATTGCTGAAGGATAAAGCGCACGCAACGCCTCCGGCTCTTCGCGTTCCGCATTGGCGCCGGGAAGCTGGCGCAGGGCCGATACCATCTTCTCGCACTGCTCGTCGAGTGTTTCGATGGACTTTCGTAGCTCTATAAGATTGCGAGCGCGATCGCCATAGAGGATCACATAGAAGCGCGTCGGCAAGAGCGATTCTCTCGCGCCCGCGACCTCATCGCGCACGGCACGCAGGCTACGAAGCGCTGCCGCGCCCTCGGGGTTGTCTCTTTTGGTGAAAGTGCGTTTGACTTGCCGGATGCGCCGGTCCAGACGTTTGGTTTCTTTGCGCTGCTCAGGAAAGAGATATTCAGTGATGATCGTATGTCTGGTGTTGAAGTCTCGCCGCGCAATCAGACTTCGTAAGGCGTCGGCCGTGACGAACTCATGAGGCGGAGTGAAGAGGGAGACTAATGCGATGGGATAATTCCCGTGCATGAGGTAATTGAGCTCGCCTTCGATTCGCTCGGCGCAGATGTAGTCACGCAGGTCGCAGCCCGGCCTGTCGGGGAGAAGGGGCGCCGACGTGGCATTTTGACACTGCCCGAAATAAACTGCTTCCCAGATCTCCTGGCGCGTGAAGCGGCGCAGCCCCAATGGTGATGAATTCTCGATCTGGCGCCAGAAGCTATTGGCGCGAGCGTAGGCGCGTTTCTCATCCTCGAGTGAAAACCATACTACTGAATCATCAGCCGTACTCGTGTAGAGCCTCGGCATCTGTCGCAAAGCGGACGCGAACCCGTTGCTCTTGATCTCGGTGCGTAATGCCGACTTGAAGTCTGCGAGAGCAATGACGGTCGAGCTGGCACGCTGCGGCGGTGGTATTCGCACCCACATCGTGAGGACTGTTTGGCGATAAGGAAGATCTCTGGCCGCACGTTTCAGAAAGTCAAGGTTGGCTGCCTGCAACAATGAAGCCAGCGTGTGCGTTCCTTTCGGAGCTCGCGAGCCGAGCACTTTAACGATCGCCTGTCCGCGATCGGGCATCGTCGCATAACGGAATTGGATTAATGTGCCTGCGGGTTTATCGAATGCAAGCAGACGCGCCAGTTCGTCATAGCGGTAATCGATCACCGAGTCGTCCGCGAACATCGTGGCCGGCATTTCGACTTCGTAAGCAACGGTAAGGGCGCCGTCTTTGTGACGCAGCGCATCATTGAAGACGCCGGCTACGGATGAGTCGCGCCTTCGTCCCGGTGGGCGGCGCAGCACTGTCGTGCGTTGACGTGACGCTTTTTCGGCGGCTAATTCGTCGTAAGCGAGAGCTGGTTCCATTTTTCGTTCGAAGCCTCCTGAACTAGGTAGTTGTGGTCCATCACCAGCACGAGGTATTGGTGCGAAGCGGACGATTGTTGTTGTTTTTGAGACTGGACGCAGACGTCCTCGCCGTCTGAATCAAGCAGCCAGGAACTGCGAAACGCTCGTTTCTTTCCGTTTGGTAGTGCGGGGTATTGCCGGTGATGCAGTCGGAGACTCTTCAGTTTGTGTGGCAGCCAGTACGGGCGGCGGCCAATGCGAATGTAATTGAAGAACCCGATGCTCGCCGCCGTCGCGAGTAACCACGTCCACATTTGCAGCGGCACATAAAGCAGTGTTACGCCGAACGGAACGGGCCCCAGATAGCTCACACACGAGATCAGTAACACTGACAACCAATCACTATCAGCGACGCCGAATCGCACCACCGGTAAGTAAATATTTGGCCTTACGGGACGCAGTTTCATCTCTACCTCACTGCTGATTTCTGTGTTGCGGTACTCCTTTAGAACTGGTTATCGAGTGGCACGGTTTCGCCCTGGCTGAACGCGTAGACCGCGGCGCAGATACCGCCGAATGCAAAGCAGGCTGCGCCGGTGATGAACTTCCATGTCGACAACGACTCGCGCAGGCCTGAGGTGATGATTCCCACCGCAACAAAAATGATGCCGGCGATGATCATCGCAGCGGCCAGAAAGAAAGTGATCGAACGAAGGCTATTGCCCAGTTGCGCGCTGTTACCGTCGAAGAACGTTCCCGATGGCGTTTGCGCGCTGACGGAAACGACGGCGCTCACGATTACCAGCAGGATGGTTGCTATGTTCTTTAGTGAGCTCAGGTATACGCCGTAGCGAATCAGGCGTTGGCCCAACTCGATTGTTAACGAGCGGTTCAGCTCTGTGAACCGAATGGTTTGGATAAAGCTACTCATGACTCTTACTCCTTCGACTCTGATTGAGAGTTTGCATCGCTCAACAAAACCGGCTGAACGATTGATGACGCTGGTAGACAAACAATCACTGTGCCATTGCAGTGGTGTGACTCTTGCCATCGCCGCGGATCATGGTCCATAGAATTCTTTGTGTGACGCTGATGTTGATGTCTGTAGTCGCTGGTGTTACCGCGCAGGATCGCCACGATGCTCGAGCGCTAAAAGAGAGAGCGATTAGGCTGGAACCTTTTATTGTCGCTGCGGCAATGCGCTATGGCGTCGATGCTCGCATTCTGCGCGCGATCTGCTTCAGCGAATCGCGCTTTCAAATCAATGCAGTGAGCTCGAAAGGCGCACGTGGGCCAATGCAGTTCATGCCCGAGACGGCGGCGCGCTATGGCCTTCTTGATCCACATAATCCGGAGCAGGCGATCAACGCCGCAGCCCGTTATCTTCGGGATCTTTTGAGGAGATTCGGTGGGCGGGTTGATCTGGCTGTAGCGGCGTATAACGCTGGTGAGGGCGCCGTGAGTTCGTACATGACCGGTAAACCGTTGATCTTACGTGATGGCAGGATTGTGAATGCTCGTGGTCTCGTTACCGGCGGCATTCCGCCGTACATAGAGACGCAAAGGTATGTGCGGTCGGTGCTTAGTTTTCTTAACAGCGGTGCGAGCGAACCTGTTATAAGGCCGAATCTCCGATTGCGATTTGATATGCAACGACACTCCACCCTTGATGTGTTTGACCTCTCTGAGCGGGCTCAAAAATTTTCTGGCAAGCGTGCATCCACCTTCATCGACGTACCGTAAGGCGCCGGATTTTCGGCACTCGGCGCCAGAATCCCGGCACTCAACCGGTCAGCATTTGCTTGAGCCGCAGTAGTTGAGGAAGCGAAATACCGCAAACTATGCTGTTGTTGAGCGAGCGTTGTGAGCTGACGTTCCTGGTACGCGTGGAACACTTCTTGTTGAGAACACTGCTGCATTTGCGAGCAATGTAACACCACCATTAAGGAGGCCTCTTGCTTAGACCAGGATCCCAATCACGTCGCGGGAATTCGCGAATGTCTGGATTAAAGTATGGACTCGTTGGCGAATCCGCTGCGATGCGGGCGCTGGACCCTCAGATCCGTACAGCAGCCCGGTGCGATCTCGCTGTGCTGGTCTCCGGCGAATCCGGCACCGGCAAAGAACTAGTGGCGCGCGCCATTCATCTGCAAAGCTCGCGCGCGAAGAAACCGTTTGTATTGCTGAACTGCGGCACGCTTCCTGAGACGGCCCTGGAGTTAGAGATCTTCGGTTATGAACGAGCAGCTTTCGCTGGCGCGCTTCACAGAAAGAAAGGTCTTTTGGAAGCCGCGCGCAACGGAACGATCTTTCTTGACGAAATTGACGCACTGTCCGCGGGTTGCCAGGTGAAGCTGCTTCGTGTTCTGCAAGAGAGTGTCTTCAGACCGGTTGGTAGACGTTCCGAAATCTCTGTTGACGTACGCGTCATTGCTGCGACTAACCGCGACCTGGGCAGGGAAATGGCGGCAGGTCGTTTTCGTGAGGATCTCTATTACCACCTTGCTGTGCTGACGATAAACACACCGACCTTGCGAAGCCGCCCATCAGATATCCCACTCCTTGTTCGATATTTTTTGGAACCGGGCAAAAAAGCATCGAAGCGTTCTCAGAAGCACAAAATCGAAGACGGCGCCATGGCCATGTTAGCTACTTACGGTTGGCCCGGTAACGTCCGACAACTACGGCACGTTGTCGAACGGTTACGTGCTAGCAGCTTCAAAAAGTCATCTATTACCGTAGGTGACATCGATAAAGCGCTGCCCGGAGCTACTCTGACAGCTACATCGCAGGTTCCGGTCATCTTCGACAAGAACGACTCAATCGACCAGTTTCTCGATCGAATCATGATCCAACTCTATGAACAATTACTTGCAAAAACGGGTAATCACACGATGACGGCGCGTGTGTTACGAACGGACAGGGTCTCGCTTTATCAGCGAATTGAACGCGCTCGCCGGCGGCTCGAGCTGGCGCGGTCTTGAACATCTTGATTTTCCGCGCCGCTGCCAGCGTTTAAAACCTCCCCACCACTGTTGTAGGATTTGGCGCGTGTCCACTGGTTAGACCTCTTGACTAGCCAAGCACACCTTGCACTTCTCACATCGGAGGTGCCGCACCATGGTGGAATGGCTCAGACGCCGCAGTAAAAATCAGACCATGCCTATCCTGGCAAAGCGCAACCAAACGCCGTCGTCAGAACCTCAGTCACAAGTGATGAGACATGGTGGTTCTCCCAAGTGGTTCTCGCGTTAGTAATGGGAGGCTGAGCATACTCACGCTTAATATGTTTACTCATTCCAATCTTAGAAGGAGCACACAGTGACAATCAATTACAACATCATTACCTGTGATGGAGGCGGTATTCGCGGCTTGATTACAGCGATGCTGCTCGACGACTTAGTGTCGAATCCTCCCAAGGGTTATACCCCCAATACTATTCTGAGTAACGTTAACTTATTTGCGGGCACATCAACGGGTGGAATCATTGCGATTGGATTGAGCTGTGGTCTTACGCCTTCATCGTTGGTCCGTCTTTACGAAACACAATGCGGAAATATTTTTAAGCCTTACCAGTCAACTGACGACTCCTCCGCGCTTTCCCACTTGGGACTGCCGCAAATATCGCTCGACCCGTGCAGTTGGCTCGCTGAACTTTGTCACGTTAAGTATTCGAATGCAGGTCTTTACAATGTTCTGTCAACCTTTCTAACTCCTCAAGTGGATCCGACTAGCCCTTTAAGCACATTGTTGACCTTGAAGAACAACACCAACGACACGAGCGTTCTGGCGGTAACTCTCATGCTCTCCGATACAAGTAACACTCCGTGGACTCCTCTAGCGCTGACCAATTTGCCAAACTCCAATTATGCGGACGTCGCCATCATCGATGCAGCGATGTGCTCGTCCGCAGCTCCCTTGTATTTTCCTCCTTATGCCGTGCCTCCTGTGCCGGCTACGAAGAGGATGTGGTGTGCTGATGGAGGAGTAGTCGCAAACAATCCCAGTACTTTTGCGTTGGGAAATGTTATACAGTCGCAGGTTCTACAGCAGCAAAAGAAGGAGCTAAGCAACATCAGGCTGCTATCACTCGGTACGGGCGCTACGATCGACTTCGTCCCATGGTCCTTTCTCAATGCTTTTGCGAACAACTGTGGAATGGCGATGTGGCTAGATCCACTCACCATTGAGAACGAACCAGCTTTTCCGCTCATGGCTGCAATGTTTGACGGACAAGCACAGATAGCCCATCTCGAAGCGAGCAATATCTTAGGTAGTCAGTATCAACGAGCAAATCCCACGTTGACTCAGACCATCAATCTAGACGACTGCGGTGCAATCGGGGAGCTGCAAAGTGTGGTCCAGGATTATATAAAATCAACTGAGGGCCCAAATGATTGGGCCAGCATTAAAGAATGGGCTTACAGCAATTTCATCTGAACGCGAGGAGAAGGAGAACCAATAATGTCAACCACCCCCACCATCGAGAACATCATCGTGGTCATGCTGGAGAACCGCTCTTACGACAACATGCTTGGCGGGCTATACCTGAATAGCAACGCTGTCCCATACAAGACGGCGCCAGCGGGTCAGACGGAACTCAAAGGCTTGGCCGTGAACGGCAATCCTGGCAACTTCTCGAACCCATACCCATCGTCGAACTCGCAGCCGCCGATCCCAATCGGAAACCAGACGGCCCAGACACAGATCGGCGGCGCCGGCACCGCGTATCCGGCGACGACAATCCCCGTCATCGATCCCGGCGAACCTTTTGCCGACATGGCTTGGCAGATAACCGGCTCTAAGCAGTCTACCAATCCCTACGTCACCTGGCCGCCCTCGTCGACAGAGAACCTGATGCAAGGCTTCACTGCAGACTACGCGAGCCAAGGTGGCGTGTGTGTTACGCCTCCCCTGGAGAATTACCCCGACGTGATGAACTACTTCACGCCGGCGCAAGTGCCCGTGACGGCCTGGCTGGCGAACAAGTTCGGCGTCTGCGACCAGTGGTTCGCATCCGTGCCTACGCACACCTTCACGAATCGGGTGTTCGCGCACTGCGCCGCGCCCGGGCTTTACTATTCTTCATCCGACCCGAAGGATAATCACAGCTTCCTCGACGACCAGCAGTATCTCGAAAACCAGTGGAACGTACCGTCGATCTTTTATATGCTCGACGCGGCCTACCCAGACTCCGCGAGCACCCCAAACTGGAAAGTTTATTTTCATGACTACTGTATCTCGATGTTGACCGTGCCCTACGTCATGGATGCGGCCATCACCAACGGTAACTCTAACGGCAACGTGGCTACGTACGACAACACAGACTGGGGCAGCGAGACGCCCCGGCCAATCACGTGGATATTCCCTCGCGAGCAAACGGCTCTGAAGAACGTCGCAACCACGTTCCTGGAAGACCTGCAGCATGGCACGTTGCCGAAGTATTCCTTCATCGAACCGCGCTACTCGACCGGCCGCACCTATAGTCCGAATCCCTCCGGCGTTCAGTCGATCACGCCTAACTCATTCCCGCCGAACTCCAATCATCCCGGCGCGTCGGCCTATCCAGGCGCCGCGATACCGTCCAACCCCGTTAGCGCCACGAACCCGCCGACTGACGTAGCCAACGGAGAAGCATTTCTCGCGCAGATCTACAACGCGCTCAACCAGAGCCCCTACTGGGGTAAGACGCTTCTCATCATCACCTATGACGAGCACGGAGGCTGTTATGACCACGTGCCGCCGCCGGCATTTACACCGTCTACCAACGCCGCAGGGTCGAGCACGGACCTCGGTGCGACTATCGAGACCACCGTACCGCCCGGCAGCAACAGTCCCACTTCAACTACGCCCAGCATCGACATTCCGTCGGGGTCTGACTTGATTTACGCGTGCGCGGAGGACTTCCGATACAACGTCTACGGATGCCGTGTCCCGACGATCGTCGTCTCGCCGTTCATCAAACCCGGCTCACAAATCTCTCCAAATTCGGACTTGAATAATCCCTTCGACCACGCGTCGATCATCAGTACCATCTGGGACATCTTCTTCACGAACGGCAAACCAACCAACCCGCCGACAGTCAGTTCGCTCACGAATCGGGACGCAGCAGCCCCGAGCCTGTACGATTCTCTTGATTTCACCATCAACAACAACCCGGGACAGTGTGAAGTGGATTGAAGTGACCGCTGGATCAGAAACGCGACGCCGGGATCTAAAAAGAGAAAAAGGCCGCTGGAATTGACTTTCAGCGGCTTTCAATTCGTGGCTCCCCACAGTGGACAATCTTCGGTGCGCCAAGCAAAGCTTGGTGTTTCTGATTGGGTGCAAGTCCCAATTGAGTAAGGTCTAACCAACCACTCATACCGAGTGTTGCAGTCGACGAGGAGGTGAGTCAATCAGCGAACGAAACGATTGAAGCGTACACAGGGCATCACATAGGCCGTAGAGAGAGCGCAATCTCTGAAGCTTGATACAGTCTCGTCAAGTCCAACAAAGCAGACGGCGATGGAGTCGAAGATCCAGAAGCCAACACAGAGCAACCGTAAAGGTGAGGTTGCCGAGGGTCTGCCGGGGTCGCCAAAGAGCGTGGCATGTGT